>Ga0208968_1000279_pt1 | contig 40939 bp, 20 predicted proteins | sample RifOxyA3_FD_184031 | JGI IMG/M metagenome (GOLD analysis project Ga0208968, IMG submission 184031) | Groundwater microbial communities from Rifle, Colorado - Rifle Oxygen_injection A3 (SPAdes) | ecosystem: Environmental > Aquatic > Deep subsurface > Groundwater | place: Rifle, Colorado, United...
TGGTATATGAAAATGAACTCATTAAATAATCAGAGTATATTTCTAAAAGTTGCTTATCCATCTCCTACCTCTTATTTTCTTTCTTAGAAATTTAATGATTTTCTTCTTCTTTGCGTAAGGTGAGTTAGTAACAAGTATTCAGCTATTTAATTGTTAGAGAATGGGTATTACTTTCGACGGAATCTGAATTTATTTATTGTTTAGCTATGATGACCAGCGAGTAAAAAGTAAGTATAACCTAATGAAGTGATAAGCGATGAGATTATTGAATTTTCATTTTCTAATTTTGTGTGCAGTTATTTTAGCTCCTCATAATTATGCACAGCACGTTGTCATAAATGAGCTCATGGCATCCAACAGTTCCACAATCTCTGATGAAGACGGCGATTATTCAGATTGGATTGAATTATACAACCCGCTAAGCGAGAATATTGATCTTACAGGGTATGGTTTATCGGATGATCCTTCTAATCCATTCAAATGGATTTTTCCCGCTGTTACATTATCACCCCTGAATCATTTGCTGATTTTTGCCAGTGATAAAGATAGAAGAAAATATATAAAACACTGGGAAGCTGTTATCACCTGGGGAGATATTTGGAAATACAAACTGGGAACAAGTGAACCGCCAGCAAACTGGAAAAATTTAGGATTTAATGATCAAACTTGGCAATCAGGTCCTAGCGGTTTTGGATATGGTGATGATGATGATTCCACTTTAGTTCCAACCTCAATCCACACAATCTACATTAGAAAGACTTTTTCAGTTGAGGACGTTAATAACGTTGAAACTGCTGTATTACATGCAGATTATGATGATGCTTTTGTAGCTTATTTAAATGGAGTTGAGATAGCACGAGCTAACATCGGCACTATTAATATTCCGCCTGCTTACAATACATCTGCGGATACTTACGTTGAGCCGGTTTTAGTTTTCGGTGGAAGGCCAAAATCATTTACCATTCAAAATTTTCAATCATTATTGCAGAACGGTGAAAATGTTGTTGCTATCCAGGTTCACAATTATGGAACTGGATCATCGGATCTAACTCTAATTCCGTTTTTATCACTTGGGATGAATACCGTTCCGCCAAATCCGAATGGAACAAACCCACTCTTAGATTTACCGAATAGGTATTTGCATACGAATTTTAAATTAAGTTCTGGTGGAGAAACACTAATTGTTACCCATCCTCAAGGTAATTTAATTGATCAAATAAGTTATCCTTCATTGAGTGCTGAGATTTCATTCGGAAGGCAGCCCGACGGAGGTAATTCATGGTATTTTTTTCCGGGAGCTACTCCCGGTGAAACAAACTCTACTCAAGGATACTTAGGAGAAACTGTGAACCCGGAAGTTTCATTAAATGGTGGATTTTATTCTTCTCCAATTGATGTTAGTTTAAGTGCTGGTTCGGTTAATGATACAGTTTATTACACTCTGGATGGCTCTGAACCGAATATCTCTTCTCCAAAATATAGTTCATCAATTCAGATAAGATCAACAACTGTATTGCGGGTAAAAGCTTTCAGCCAAGGGTTTTTACCAAGTAAAACCATCACAAACACTTATCTAATAAATTTTAACACGCAGCTTCCCGTTGTATCGATTTCTACTAATCCGGAAAATTTCTTTGATGAAGAAATTGGGATTTATACTTTAGGAGATAGTGCTCAATCCTCCTTTCCTTACTTTGGAGCAAATTTTTGGAAGGATTGGGAGGAACCCGTTCACATTGAGTTGTTTGAAACTGGTGGTTTAAATGGATTTAGTATGGATGCGGGTGTTCAAATATTTGGAGGATGGACCAGAGGTCATCCTCAAAAGTCGCTTGCAATTTTTGCCAGGGGAAGATACGGGTACAGTGCAATTGATTATAAACTTTTTGAAGATCTACAATTCACGGAGTTTCAAGCATTTGTATTGCGAAATAGCGGTAACGACTGGACGTCCACAATGTTTAGAGATGGGCTAATGACAAGTCTGCTTGGCGATGTTGATGTTGACAGACCATCATTCAAGCCGGCAATTGTTTTCATCAATGGTACCTACTGGGGGATTCATAATATTCGTGAAAAAGTAAACGAACATTTCTTAGCTCAACATCATAATGTAAATCCGGATGTCGTTGATATTTTAGAGCTCAATGGAGAAGTAATTCAAGGTGATAATGAGGATTATCTTTCATTGTACTCGTTTATTGAAAATAACAATTTGGCAGTTACAGCAAATTATGAACATGTTAAAAGTAAAATTGATGTAAATAATTTTATTAAATATTTTGTTTCTCAAATTTACTTTGCAAATACAGACTGGCCTGGAGGTAACATTAAGTATTGGAGAAGTGATAGGAATGGCAAGTGGCGCTGGATACTTTTCGATACTGATTTTGGTTTTGGATTATTCGATGCAAATGCATATAAGCATAATACACTGGCATTTGCTACTGCTACCAACGGTCCTGACTGGCCAAATCCACCCTGGTCAACTCTCTTCTTACGAAAGCTCCTAGAAAATTCCTCATTTAGGAACGATTTTATTAATTGTTTTGCGGATTTCTCAAATTCAATATTTAAAGCTGCCGTAGTAAATGAAAAAATTACTGCACACAAATTAAGGATTGAAGCAGAGATTACCAGACATGCTCAACGCTGGAATCAATTCGATTATAACGGTTGGTTGAATAATGTTCAGTTGCTAAGATACTTTGCAAATCAACGGATAACTCAAATGCAGCTGTATTTTGTTCAGAGGTTTGGTTTAACAGGATTAGCACCGGTAAACCTTTCCATTAATGATACAAGCATGGGTTTAATTTTACTCAACTCGCTTGCTATAAACTTACCAACCTGGAATGGAGGCTATTTCTTGGGAGTGCCAATTAAATGTATTGCACGGCCAATATCCGGTTATAAATTTCTTCGATGGGAAGGCTCAGTTTCCTCAAGCGAAGATTCATTGACTCTATCATTTTCAGCAGCACTAAATTTAAAAGCAATTTTTGCAATTGATTCAAATTATGCTCTCCCGAAAATCGTGATAAATGAAATTAATTATAACTCCTCTTCAACATTTAATCCAGAGGACTGGGTAGAATTATATAACAATGATAGCACAAATGTGGATTTATCTGGATGGATTTTCAAAGATTCAGATGATGCCCACATATTCAAATTAAGCCAAGGTAAGAATTTAAAACCTGGTGAATTTATTGTTCTATGTACTGACACATTGTTATTTAAAGCGTTATTTCCTGAAATTAATAATTTTATTGGAAATGTAGGGTTTGGTTTGAGCGGCAGCGGTGAATTAATTAGACTGTATGATTCCCAAATGAACATGATTGATTCACTCGTATATGATGATGCTTCACCTTGGCCAATTGCACCCGATGGAAATGGCCCAACTCTTTCGTTAAAAAATCCAGATTTTGATAATGCTTTTGGTGAAAATTGGACTGCATCGCTCGGAAATGGAACACCAGGAAAAGTCAACGATGTACTGACTATTATTAAAGAAGTAAATAAAATCCCATCAGAATATTATTTGGGACAAAATTACCCAAATCCCTTCAATGCCACGACGATTATTAACTATTCGGTTCCTTTTTCATCTAACGTAAATATACAGGTTTATGATATTATTGGACAACAGGTTGTTTTACTTGTTGATGAATTCAAATTAGCAGGAAACTATAGTATTAATTTTAATGCCGAAAGTCTGCCGAGCGGTGTTTACTTTTGCAGTATGCAAGCGGGCGATTTTTCTGCTAATAAAAAATTAATAGTATTAAAATGAATAAATTATTTTTTCTCGTTCTGATTGTTATCTCGGCTAATGGAAACCTCTTAAGTAAAAAGTTAGATTCAACTTCATCCAGCAGTAATAGCTTAAATGTTGTTTCATTTACTTCATCCAATCTTCCAATTATTGTGATAAATACTCATGGTCAGCAAATTGTTGACGATTATAAAATTACTGCCGATATGGGAATCATTTATAATGGCGAAGGAGTTCGAAATAATCTTACCGATCCTTTCAATAATTACAATGGTAAAATTGGAATTGAGATAAGAGGCTCATCATCTCAAATGTTTCCTAAAAAACAGTACTCAGTTGAAACGCGTGATCTCTCAGGTAATGATTTAGATGTTTCTCTTCTCGGATTTCCTGCTGAGAACGATTGGGTTTTATATGCGCCTTATAATGATAAAAGCTTAATAAGGGATGTACTTGTGTATAGGTTAGCAAATGATATGGGACGATATGCTAGCAGATCAAAATTTTGTGAAGTCGTTTTAAACAATGAATATGCTGGAGTCTATGTTCTGTTCGAAAAAATTAAACGCGATGTAAATAGAGTTAACATAAAAAAACTCAATCCTACAGATATTTCCGGAGATGCCCTTACAGGAGGTTACATAATTAAAATTGATAAGACGGATGGCGAAAACAATGCAGGTTGGTTTTCGAATTATCTTCCATTTCCTCAGTTACCTAATAAAATTTTATATCAATACCATGTACCTAAACCAGATGAGATTGTACAGCAGCAAATGACTTACATACAAAGTTTAATATTCAACTTTGAAACCATAATGAAGTACAGTTCGAATATTGCCGATTCAGCAACGGGATATCCAAAATATATTGATACAGATTCCTTTGTTGATTTTATTTTAATTAATGAATTAGTAAAAAATGTTGATGCATATCGACTAAGCACATTTTTGTATAAAGATAGAGACAGCAGAAATACTAAATTATTTGCCGGACCTGTTTGGGATTTTAATATCGCATTTGGAAATGCTGATTACTATGAAGGATGGATGACAAATGGTTGGCAATTGGAACATCTAACTAATTCTCAGAATATTCCTTCATACGAACCTTTTTTAACTCCGTTTTGGTGGAGAAAGTTGTTTGATGATACTAAATTTAGAAACAGAGTTTATGCACGATGGCAGAATGTGAAAAATGGTTCGTTCAAAGTACAGAACATTTATCATTATGTGGATTCGCTTGTGCAGCTTCTTGATGAATCTAAATCTAGAAATTTTGAAAAATGGCCCACACTTGGTATATGGGTTTGGCCTAACTATTTTGTTGGTCAAACATATGAGCAAGAAATCAATTACTTAAAAAGCTGGACAGCAAACAGGATAAATTGGCTCGATCAAAATATGATTGGGGAACCCACCGATTTAAATGATCCCAATTATCCATTACCCTCAGATTTTTCTCTTGATCAAAATTATCCTAATCCATTTAATCCGGAGACGATAATTCCCTTTAATATGAAAAGTTCCGGCATTGCCGAAATTGCCGTCTTTAATATTTTGGGGAAAAAAGTTTTTGACAAGACTTTATATGGATACGGAGGAGAAAATCAGTTTGTCTTTAATGGCAGCAACTTAGAAAGCGGTATATATTTTTACAGCTTGAAAGCATTTGGTTTTAATCAGGTCAGAAAAATGTGCTTAGTAAAATAGATTTATTACCAATTCTTAGAATTAGCTTGACAAATGAATTAAAAGAATTTATATTGCAAACGTTTTCGCAAACGTTTGCAGACTATGAGACATACAACAATAACAGACATAGCTAAAAAATTAGGAATTTCCGTTTCCACAGTATCACGCGCTTTAAGCGATCACCCTGATATAAAAGCAGATACTAAAAAACGAGTTAAAAAATTAGCAAAAGAATTTAACTACAAACCTAACCCAATCGCACAAAGTTTAAAAAATAACCGGACGACAATAATTGGTGTGATTGTTCCTGAAATCAAACATGACTTTTTTTCTTCTGCCATTAGCGGTATAGAAGAAGTTGCTTACCATTCCGGTTACACTATTATTGTGTGTCAATCAAACGAAAATTTTGAAAGGGAAGTTGTAAATACCAATGCTTTAATACAACAAAGAGTTGCGGGAATTGTAGCTTCCATTTCTCAGAACACCAAAAACGAAGATCACTTTCAAGGTGTAATTAATCACGGAATTCCATTAGTCTTTTTCGATCGTGTATGTAAAAATATCTCTGCGAGTAAAGTTATTATTGACGATACCAAAAGTTCATTCGATGCAGTTTCTTATTTAATTGATAAAGGATATAAAAAAATTGCACATTTTGCTGGTCCCAAAGTATTGGAAATTTGTAAGCGAAGGCTAAGTGGATATACGGAAGCCTTAAATAAGACTCGTATTCCAATCGTGAAAGAACTTATCTGCTATGGTGGCTTACATGAGATTGATGGTTACAATTCAATGGATTATCTTCTCAAGAAAAATATTGTTCCCGATGCAATATTTGCAGTTAATGATCCTGTCGCGATAGGAGCTTTTCAAAGAATAAAAGAAGCGGGACTAAAAATTCCTGCGGATATCGGGATAGTTGGATTCTCGAACAATAAGATTACAAGCTTAGTGGATCCTACTATCACAACGGTAGATCAGCCGTCTTTTGAAATGGGAAAGAAAGCTGCTGAAATTTTGATAGAGTTGATTGAAAACGAAAAAAAGAACGCACGTACAAAAACTATAGTATTAGACGCAAAATTAATTGTCAGAGGTTCAACCTAAACTGGAAAATTTTATTTTCCCATTTCCGACAAACTTTTGCGGGATCAATTGAAAAAGGTATATAACAGGATTTTATTTAAATACCGTTTGAGTTTTCCAAATGAATGGGACTCAAGCGGCGAAGCTGTGTTTTTATTGAGTATGCCATTATCTTTCAAATGAATAAAAGTTAGAACCTTTAAGAATTTTTTTAGCATAGGTTATTTCGAACAACAAATAATGGAAAAATTAACTTCTTTTTCTGGCGAAATGATAATTTTTACAAAAATATTAGCAATGACATAAATTTCAGGAGATCCTATTATGAATAAATCTTTCATCATTTTTATTTCAATGTTCATTGTCTCAAGTAGCAATCTATGCCAAAAAAAAAATGCTACTGCTTTTTGGAAAAGTAAACCTCAAATGGTAATCACTCAATCAGAAGCGCAAAAGGAAATAGAAGAAAAGCTGGTTCGAGTGCAAAGTTTTTTGAATGAGCAAAAACTGGATGGACTTCTTCTTACGCAAGTTAGAAATTTCTATTGGATCACAGCGGGATTAGCTAATAATCAAATTGTGTTAAATAAGGATGTTGGAGCTGCTTCATTATTAATAATGAAAGATGGAAAAAAATATTTACTATGCACTGGAAGTGAAGCTGGGCGGCTGATGGATGAATCACTTGGAGAACTAGGTTACGAATTAAAAAATTTTAATTGGTACGAGGCAAATGCAGAGAAAGATGTTCGGAGTGATCTGATAAAGGAAATTTCGAAGGATGGTAGAATAGGAAGTGATATAAATTTTCCTGGAACGGTTTTGATTTCAGATCAATTCAAAAAAATACGTTATTCACTTCTAGAGTCAGAGATAAAGAGATATCGCTGGCTTGGGAGAGAAGTTACAGAAGCCATTGCTGAAGTGTGCAAAACCATTAAACCGGGAATGGACGAATTTGAAATCGAAGCATTGACTTCAGCATCTTTGCACACACGTGGAATTTTGCCAACTGTCTTACTTATCGCAGTTGATAATCGAATATTTAAATATCGACATGCGCTTCCCGGTGGAGCCAAACTTGATAAATATGCTATGATAAATGTTTGTGCGGAAAAATGGGGGATGCCAATTGCTGTAACTCGTTTTGCCCATTTTGGGCAGTTACCTGAGGAACTGAAAAATAAATTTGAAAAAACAGCAAAAATTTTTACACAGTATGAATTAGCTACAGTTCCTGGCAATACATGTGCTGATATTTTTGAACAATGCAAAAAGTGGTATGAAGAAGCAGGTTTTTTAGATGAATGGAAAAAACATCATCAAGGTGGTGCCATAGGATATAATGATCGTGAATATGTGATCTATCCGGGCATAAAGGAGACGGTTCAGGACAACCAGGCTTTTGCATGGAATCCAACAATTACAGGTGCAAAAGTAGAAGATACATTCATAGCTTATAAAGATCATTTCGAAGTTATAACGAAATCTGAAGGTTGGCCAATGATTACTGTAGAGATAAATGGAAAGACATACGAACAACCTGGGGTATTGATTCGATAATTGACGATAGAGCAAATCTCAATAATAAACGAGGAGTAGAATTGAAAAGAAAAAATTTTTTGCTTATGAATGAAGTCCTTACTCCTCATATAAGTTCTACGTTTTTCCGAAGACGCTGCTTGGGAAAAAGCTAAAGGAGAAAATAAATAATAAATATCGAACAAGGAATTTCGAATGATGAAGTTGAAATACAGATTGCATTCATTTCAAAATTCATGATTCCTTGTTCAATATTCGATATTCAATTATCGTTAAAATTTTATTAAAAACGTTCCCTAAGAGCTTAACCAGATAACCATTGGTGCTTTAATTAATAATTCACTTTAACTTGTGTCTAATTGTTTGATGAAAGGAGGTGTTACTACAATAGACAATTTTTCTTTTAAAAACAATTGGCAACATTGGTAATTGCCAAATCTTTGAAGAAGAAATAAAATAGTGAGCTTCTTCAAAACTAATTTATACAACCAACAATAGGAGATAATCTTATGAAAGTCTTTTCTTCAATTTTCGTTTTCGCAGTGTCGCTTGTGTTATACGAACAAGCGCTATTCGCTCAAGCACTTGAAACGATTGGCGGTCCATACACTGCAGATTCAAATACCGTTTTACTTTTGCATTTTGACGATGACTATACTAATGCTGCAGCCACTCTTGGGAAAACAGCTCCCGCCGCAATTCCCCATTCGACAAATTTAGCGACAAAACTATCGTTTCTAAGTCATAGCGGTCCGTTAGCGGTATTAGGTAAGAGCCTTCGTATTGATAATTCATCAATCAACGATTCAACGTATCTAACTGTAGCCGATACTGCTGCTTTAGATATGACAGGAAATTGGACAATCGAAGCTTGGGCAAACATCTTTACATTTGGTACTGGATCTAGTGATTATCGTTGGGTTCCACGTGTTGTTATGAAACCCGGTGATGATGTGTTTTGGCATCCAAACTATTGGTTAGAAGTGTGGGGCGATAATCGTTTGTTCCATGGCGGTTATTATACTGCCAATGATGCATTTATCTCTGTTAGTTCGCCTAATAACATGTTTGTTCCTGGTGAATGGGTTCACTTAACATTTATTCGCGACACTTCCCGAGCATTTATTGCAGTAATGGTGCATGATGCAAATTTAAATCTTAAAGGATTTTTAACTCGAGGATTTGATAAGGTTCAGGATATTCCAAACTTAACTGCTCAAGACCTGCATATTGGATGGGCTGGATCTAAAAAAATTGTAGCACCAAGTACGGATTCTTGGCTTGATGGATTTGTAGATGAAATCCGTATTAGTAATGTTGTACGTAACTTTGCAGGTCCTCCGGTGATTCAAAATGTAACAATACTACCTAATCAACCCTCAACAGCAGCTTCATATCCCGTAGAAATTTCTGTCTTCCCATTGAATGCAGGCGGAAGCATGAGCAGTGTTGAATTGAAATACCGCGCTGACACTCTTAGTGCATTTAGCAGCGTAAGCCTTTCATCTATTGGAGATAACAAATATACCGGAGCCATTCCGACTCAGGCGTTCGGGAAACAGGTTCAATATTATTATGCAACAAAAGATAATAATAATTTGACCTCTTTTTCGCCAACAGCTGCTGAAGATCTGACAAATCCAAGTTACTATGCATTTTGGGTTTTCCAACCGAATGCAAAAACACTTGATTTGACGTTTGAGGAAGGACCAAGTGGTAACCCGATCGACCATTCTTCAAATAATGCAACAATAACAACCTTTGTAGACTTCAAATATTCTATAGATCCTCCTGTAGGTGGCGGCACGTATTCATTGGATGTAAAAGCCACAGATGGAATTAAAATTGATTCAAACTGGGTCACAGCCTCTTCGCCTTTTCTAGCTGCCGAAGAGTTTACATTAGACTGCTGGCTAAAACCAGATTCAGCTAATAGACATGCTGCACGCATCATAATAAATCCATCTGCAGAACAAGATTGGAACAATGCAAACATTGAGTTAAGCTTCAGAAATGGATCGAGTGGTCAACCAGTATTCACAGCACGCTATTGGAAGAATGACGGTTCAGGAGCTGTTGCTCTTCAAGATACACTTGTTGCTCAAACGAATCACGTTGGTAAATGGCGTCACGTTATTATCGAACGAAATAAAACCAACGGAAATTTTGCAATGGTCATCAAGGATGAAAACGATCAATTGATGTTTAGTAAGACCGTCAATGAAATGAAAGCTCCTCTTATGGCTGGTGCTCCAATGGTAATTGGCCGTTCATGGTTTCTTGTTGACGATCAATACTATGTTGGACCATATCGCGGCTTAATTGATAATGTTAAGCTATATAACTATCCCGCAGCTAATATCACCGGAGTTTCCGAAGAGCTAGAGATGCCAAACGAATTCAAGCTGTCACAAAACTATCCAAATCCGTTCAACCCCTCAACCGTAATTGAATTTACACTTCCAAAATTTCAACAGGTTTCACTGGTAATATATGATATTCTTGGACGATCAGTAAAGACGCTGGTGAATGAAGAACGGCATGCAGGTCAACATCGTGTAACATGGAATAGTACAAATAACTTAGGATTAGCAGTTTCAAGTGGTGTTTATTTCTATGAGATGAAAACTAATGATATGGTAAAAGTTCGCAAGATGATGTTGGTCCGTTAATTTGTGTATAGCGGAGATCGGTGTCAAACCGATCTCCACTAATTTAATCTTCCGTAAAGGATAGGGATATTTATGAAAAAAGCATTTTGGTCCTGTTTAAGATTATTTTTTTTATGCATGTTCCTCTTAGGTGGATGCAACACAGGAGTGGAACCATCTCCGGATCCGGGAATTCTTCGTATTACAATGAAATCGGCTGAAGTAGATACATTGCTAGTCATTCTTGGAGATACGGTTAAGTTTTCTAGAGTAGATCACTATGATGTTATTTTTAGTCAGGGTCGTCTTTATCAAGGCAATAATTATGCAGATTTATTTACTGATTTGAGCATAGATCGTATTAATTCCGATACTATTAATATACTTCAGCGTGCTTGGTTGGATGGACGTCTTATAACACCAACTGATTCTGTATTTGATGTTGAAACCTTTCAATCTCGATATGTAAGCAGTAAAGTAATTGAATGGTATGTGCCTCCTGGAGCTTATGACAAGTTACAATTTAATTTTAAGGGAATTGAAGTTTTTGTAGCCCGACCACGACAATTTAGAACCCCGCTTCAACTTGCCGAGGGTGTTACACCGATTATGAGTTTTAATCACCCAATTACTGTCAATGCAGGCCATGTCACAGAAGTGAACTTGGAAATATTACCCTTTGAATCTATTCGACGGTATAAAGATTCTTATATCTTTGATCGTAAAGTAAGTGTAACAAGCGTTCGGAACTATTAAAGTAGAAATTTACTAAAAGGAACAGGTTTGTCTATGAGAAAATTCAGTATTATCACATTCGTTGCATTTTTTATAGGAATAATTTGGAACTCATGCGAGTACCCTACATTGCCTCCAAATCCGAATAATCCCCCTGACACAAAATTATCAAATGTACCAAAGGATAACGATACGATCTTTCCTTTATCAAACATGTATTGGACTGGCGGGGATAATGATGGTTATATAGCGAGATATCAATATCGGTATATTACTTATCATCTAGTAATGGGAACAAATAATGAGTGGAAAGAATTTGATTCGACCGAATGGAAGGATACTAGTGCCACGGCTGTTACCATTGCATTTAATTCGAGTGACAATATCAACCGTCAAAGATTTATGGTGAGGGCTATTGATAATACTGGGGCAATGGATCCGGAACCGGCTGAAAAAATTATATATACAACAAGAGCAAGTCCGCCTGTTACAAAAATTATTACCCCCATGAAGAATGATACGATTTTAGCTTTAAATACTATAAGTGATTGGTGGACGGGAATCAAATTAACTTTCACTGCATCAGATCAGACGATTAACGGAGCCATTGTTAATTATGCTTGGTCAGTTGATGGAGGTCCGTGGCATTGGAATAGTGATACAACGTTGACAATTGCACCAGACAATTTTACTTTACCCATAACGGGTAAACATTATATCAAAGTGACTTCTAGAAATAATACAAACCTGATTGATCCAATTGGTGATTCAGCAGCTTTGTATTTAGTTATGCCATCATTTGAGAAAAAAGTTTTGGTTATTGACGAAACTGATGAATTCAACTTCCCATTTGTAACGTATAATATTTCAGATGCTACTGTAGATAATTTTTATTCTCGTGTTTTCCCAGATGCAGATCATTGGGATTATAAAGCAAATAAAGGCATGCCGTCTCGAGCGACACTTGCAAAATATAAATTGGTTGTATGGCATGCGGATGATTGGCCTCAAAGCAATCCACACAAAATATCTGATCCAAGAAATATCGAAATATTTACCGATTATCTTATAGTAGGGGGAAAATTTTTAATGAGCGGGTGGGGAATCTTAAAATCCTTTGCTTACAATAGTAATTTTCCATATACATTTCCTCAAGGATCTTTTGTGTATGATTATCTTCATATTCGGACGGTTGGAGTGACTGAACTTATCGGAGATTGTATAGGTGGAGAAAGTACGATGGCGGCATTCAGTAGTTTTAAAGTCGATTCAGCAAAAATAGCATTTTTCCCTTTTAGCGGTAAACTTGGGCAAGTAAATCTTATCATCTCTCCTGCTGGATTTACAGTCAGTTTGTATACTTATATAAATTTACCAAGTAGCTCATACGTTTCTTATCGTGGAAGAACAATAGCTCTTCGGTATTATGGAACGACGTTTGACGCCGTTGTACTTGGTTTTCCCTTATATTTTATTAATGAGGATGATGCTATTGTGATGGGAAAGCAAATTCTTCGAAACTTGAATATTGAGTAGGAGAAAACATGCAAAGTCTTAAATCGTGGTTCGTCTTTCTATTGTTAGTATTATTTTTAGCATCCTCATTTCTTTTTGCAGGTAATACGGGAAAGATAGCCGGACAAATTCGTGATAATGAAACCCGTCAGCCGATAATTGGGGCAAATATTTTAGTCAAAGGAACAGCGCTTGGTGCAGCGGCTGATGAAAAAGGTTATTATTTTATTCTTCAAGTTCCTCCTGGTACCTACGATTTGCAAATATCTATGATTGGTTATCAGACCATAATAGTACAGAATGTAAAAGTGCAAGTTGATCTTACTACGACAATTAATGTAGAACTCTCTTCGACCGCTCTGCAAATGGGAGAAGTTCTTGTTACCGCAGAAAATAAGTTCATACAAAAAGACGTTACATCTACTCGACGTGAGATTACACGAGAAGATATTCGTGAGACTCCGGGGCTTGAATCAGTAACCGATATTTTTAAAGTGCAAGCAGGAGCAATTATATCGAGTGTGCCTCAAAATATTAAACTTGCCGATGGAACACAGTTACAGATTCGTGATGAAAGTCTGAAAGATATTCATGTGCGGGGAGGACGCGGTGGTGAAATTTTATATGTAGTTGATGGGATGCCCGTAACTCATCCGATTTATGGTGGTCGTAGTGTATTAGACCTAAATGTTAACGATGTTGAAAATGTTCAATTGATTACAGGTGGATTTAACGCAGAATATGGTCAAGCTCAATCTGGAGTAGTAAATATCAATACAAGAAGCGGCAGCAATATTTTTAAAGGTGGAATAGAGTATAAAACAGATCGTTGGAAAGCTTTAGGCGAATCATATTTAACAGACTACGCCTCAGCATATTTTAGCGGACCTGAACCGATTACTCGAATACTTTTTCCCGCTCTTGGATTTGAAATTCCCGGGGAAATGGATTTTTTCATTTCAACTAATTTCAATCTTTCAAATACACCATATAACAATTTTCGTGACAGAAAGAATTTTAAGATTTTTGGATTGAATGTTAAAGAACGTCAAGATAATTCTTTTAATATGAACGCAAAAGTAAACTGGGGCATTACGGCAGAAAACAAATTGACTTTCAGCTACCATAATACTTTTCTGCAGTGGAGCACTTATGATTGGTTGTGGAAATATTATCCGAATAAGCTTTCAGATTATAAAAGAGATAACACAGCAGGAAGTATTCAGTATAATCATGTAATATCACAATCATCTTACTTTGCTATTAATCTGGGATATTTGGGCGTTACCTATAAAGGTTCACTTAACGGTAAAACACCCGCAGATTTCTGGGTGAAAGACAGTTCAGGGAAATTGATTTCGACTATCTCATCTCCTCAAATTGATCCACGGACAGGTTTTTTTACTGGACAGGGCTCAGAGAATATGTGGAGAGACGACAAAACATCTTCTTTTACCTTTAAAGGTGATTTTACTTCGCAAATTCATTCAGCGCATTTAATCAAAACTGGACTCGAACTTCAATTACACAATATTAGTTATATTGATATTCAAGATGGCGGTGTAAAGCTTTCAAGATATGGTTTGGGCTTGGATTCATTGCCCCCACCAGGTCCATTTCCTCTCTTTGGACAGTCGCGGTGGGTATTTGATGTAAAACCGATTATTGGTAGTGCATATATACAAGATAAATTTGAACTGGAATTCTTGATTATTAATGCAGGGCTCAGGGTTGATGGGCTTTTGCTTGGACAAACAGTTATGAACCACGATTGGAAGCAAAAATGGGAAGACGCAACTGGTTTGAAAGCTGATTGGAAAAAGTACATTTTTCGTTTCAGTCCACGCTTCGGAATATCTTTTCCAATTTCCGAAGATATGGTTATATTTTTCTCATACGGTCACTTTAATCAATTACCGGAATTACAATACTATTACCGAGATCCATATAGTGGTGGTACTACAGGAAATCCAAAATTAAATTATGAACAAACAATTCTTTACGAGTTCGGGCTATCAAAACAAATAACCGATCACTGGGCAATTGATGCTAAGAGTTATGCGAAGGATATCTCTGGTCAAGTTGGGACAACGCGATTGCTCGCTGCGCTAGGAACACCGGTTGATTTATTTGATAACAAAGGATATTCGCGTGCACGAGGGTTAGAATTTGAACTTAACAAAAGCTATTCTGACTTTACTTCAGGGAAATTAACATACACTATTCAATGGACAAGCGGATATTCCTCTTCTGCTTTTGACGATTATATTCGTTCACAAAATGATTTCCCGAATCCTATTAGAGAGCGTCCGCTTTCATGGGATGTTAGGCATCAAGTAATTTTTCAGGGGATGCTTTCAGCTAACAAAAATCAAGATGTTGAACTGTTTGGTATAAACCTTCCTAACGACTGGTTATTAACAATTCTTTACCGGTATTCTACAGGTACACCTTATACTCCTGGACAAGCCACAACAGATCCTGCAGAACAGCAAAGAAAGGAAAATACTGCGATTGGTCCATCATATTCATCTACTGATTTGAAATTTGAAAAAGGATTTATGCTTGGCAACGGAATTCGCCTTGCATTCTTTGCCGATGTGTTTAATTTGTTTGATCAACATAATCTTCAAATGTCGTATGGGTTTAATACGTGGACAGGTAAACCGTATCGCTATGGAGATGTACAAAATCCACAAAACAATTTTATTGACTATTATACTATGCTAAGCATTTTGGATCCTCGTCAATTTTCGACAGGCAGAACAACAAAACTTGGTATTCGAATCGAATTTTAAAAGAGAATTTCATGAAAATATTTTGTTCAGTTTTACGATTATTCTTACTGAGTGTTATTGGCTCATCAAGCCTTATTGCACAATACAACACAAAACTTGATTGGAAATTGCATAATGTTGGTAAGGTGCGTCAAGCTATCACAAATATGGGGACAATGAATAAAGCAGCGACGAATTATCCTGGATTGATCAATGCAGAATTTCCTCCTAACAGCGATGAAGAACATTTATATCAAGGTGGAATTTGGATTGGGGGGATTGATTCAAATGGCGACACACTTGTTTCTGTTACTCAAGCACATTATAAAAATGAATTTTATCCATCTGCTAACGAAGGGGACACAATCTGGACAGTTCAACGCGGTGATACAGTTCAGATTCCTTATTGGTCGAATTATGTTGGTATTTCAGATCAGGATTTTGTTTCCCGGTACGCAGATGATAATCTTTTGAATATTGAAAATCATACACCGCTTCATGTCGAAATTATTCAAGCAACACATACGTGGAGTTCGCCGCCGGTGGATGAATTTATTATTTATGAATATAAAATTATACCGAAGAGCCCGATAAAAGATGCTTATATTGCTTTTTGGATGCACAGTGCAGTAGGGGTAATATATACTGCAAATTTTATTGACGAAATAATCAAGTATAACCGCGAGCAGCATCTTGTTATTGCTGAAGATGTCCCTGGCGGAGAGGATGGCACTGCAATTAGTCCAATTGGTTTCAGAGTACTGAAACCAGTTGATCCATCATTACGGTGGTCAATGAGATACTATGAACATGAGACATTGCCAACATTCAATACAAGCGAGTATAAATCTATGAGCAGCGGAATTATTGATGAGGACCGGCTCGACCAACCGGCACGCGCACACATTATTCTTGGTTTTGGACCATTTCAACTTAAAGTTGGTGATACATTAAAAGTGGAAATGGCAGAGCTTTTTGGATTTGGATTAAAAGGTCTAATGAAAAATTCAGACTATGTTGATTTCTTACAATCAAAACAATTTCGTGTTCCGTCACCGCCGCCAAAACCAATAGTATCCGTTGCTATTAAAAGCCACGGCGTCACGTTAAATTGGGCAACAACTAAACAACTGGTCGAATCATATGTTGATCCCAATAGAGGAGACACAATAAAGTATCCATTCGAAGGATACCGAGTTTATAAAAGTACAAAATCAACCAATGGACCTTGGACACTGCTTGCAGAATATGATACGATCAATGATATTGGGTCGAATACTGGTCTTAAATATGATTATGAAGACCGCGGGCTTCTCAATAATATCGAATATTATTATGCAGTAACCTCGTATTCAAGAGAAGATAAAGTGTTAAATTTTCCATCACAAGAAACGAGTATCTCAAACACTGCAAAAGTAATTACACCTGGAACTACACCGCCGGAGACTATTGGGCAAGTAAGTGTTGTTCCAAATCCGTATCGAGGAGATATCGCATACAACACTTACGATCCACCGTGGGAAAAACCTAAAGGCTCTCGTTCACGATGGCTGGAGCAAGATCGCAGAATTCAATTCGTTAATATTCCTGCTCAATGCCAAATTAAAATTTATACACTCGCAGGGGATTTTGTGTTTTCTATCGATCACGATGACGCAAACAAAGGCTTTGAAGACTGGAATTTGACTTCGAATGTTGGTCAGGCAGTAGCGAGCGGCATCTATTTGTTTACCGTTGAAGATAAAGCCAATGGGAAAGTTCAAATCGGGAAATTTGTGATCATTAAATAATTTATAATTTGTGAGCAGTTTATGATTCTTAAATCTCTGATATTGTTTTTTATGTTTCCGATATTTCTTTTAAGTCAGTATGAACGCCCGGGGAGTGCAGATGCTCAGTTCCTAAAGATTGGCATTAGTCCAAGAGGAAGTGCGCTCGGAGATGCCCTCATTTCAACAGTGCAAGGGGCGGAAGCAACATATTACAATTCTGCTGCGTTGCCGTTGCAAAAAAGAACGGATATTGTTTTAAACCATACCCAATGGTTTGCAGGGATTAAACACGAATTCGCATCTGTTGCAATGAATTTTGATGATTATGGTTCTTTGGGCATTTCGTTTACCGGGCTGTATACAGATGAAATGAAAGTGACTACACCCCTACAACCTGAAGGGACAGGAGAAACATTTTATTCGGCTAATTATCGTATCGGTTTAAGTTATGCACGAAATCTTACAGATCGTGTGACCATCGGAACGACTATAAGTTATATAACAATGTCACTTTACAAAGATTTCTCCGCAAATGCGGTATCGGTTGATATTGCTACGCTGTATGTTTCTGATTTTCATGGATTCCGATTTGGGATGCAAATAGCTAATTTTGGTTCCAATATTCAATATGTGAATGAATCATTTCCATTACCGACAAATTTTACATTTGGTATGGGAATCAATGCTTTGGAATTGGAAAACCAAACAGTGCTTCTTTCATTTTCAGCCATGAAACCAAACGAGGGAGCTCCTCAAGCAGGCATGGGTGTAGAATGGGATTTTCAGAATATGCTTTTTTTGCGAGGAGGTTATCGTATTAACCATACTGTAGCAAATTATTCGTTTGGTGCAGGTATCAAAGTTGATGTCGTTGGTTATTTGTTCCGCTTCGATTATTCATTCAGCAATTTCATTTTACTGAATGCAGTCCACCGCTTTGGTTTAGGGATAACATTGTAAATTGATCGGCAGTTTATTCCTTCTTTGAGTAAAGTGCTGTGATTTCATGGACCCAAACGGTTTTTGTTTCATTTCGATACCTAAAGTATATTAATGAACTCAAGTTAATCGCTTAAAGGTTCAGTAATTCAAAAAACATTTAATTTTGGATAACCATAATAAATTCAGAGCTCGATAAACCGCAAGTTAAAAGTATAAAGTGATTCGGAAACTCTGAAAGCAAAAAAATATTTTAACAAAAAAAGTTACATAACAGCATGATAAGGTAAAAAATGTGTTGAAAGAAATGGATTATCGTGCTCAACCTTTATGATAATTGAACAATGCTCAGCCTCTTGGATCCACGTTAATTTTTAACAGACAGGACAACAAAACTTAGCTTTCGAATCGATTTTTAAAAGAGAATTTCATAAAAATGTTTTGTTCAGTTTCAAAATTAATCTTACTGATTGCTATTGGCACATCAAACCTTATTGCACAATACACAAAACTTGATTGGAAATTGCATAATGTTGGTAAGGTGCGGCAGGTTGTGACAAATATGGGAACATTGTGGAAAGCGGCAACTAACTATCCTGGCCTCATTTTTTGTGAATTTCCCCCAAATAGCTACGAAGAGCACATCGGTGAAGCCGGAATCTGGATTGGAGCAATTTCTGGAAATGATACCTTGGTTTCCGTTACAACAAGCTGGAATTCATCGTTTGAGTTCTATCCAGGCGCCGAATCATGGGATACTGTTTGGGTTGTTGAAAAAGGCGATACAGCAAATATTCCCTACCTTCCAAACCATGTCGGTGTATCGGATCAGGATTTTATATGCAAATACAATGACTACAATCCAGTTAGCCAGAGAATTAGTGAACACACACCATTGTATTTGGACGTCATTCAAGAGAGCTATGCATGGAGTTCACCACCGTTCGACGAGATAATAGCTTTTCGTTTTCACATCATACCAAGGCAAACCCCTCTGAAAGATGTCTACGTTGCTTATTGGCTTGACGGCAATGTTGGCAGTCTAGTAGAAGGATGGGGTTTTGCGCTCGACGACCGTTCAATCTATGACTCCACTCAACATCTAGGTATAGCAGTTGACCGACAAGGTGGTGTCGATGGTTCGGCATACAGTCCTATAGGTATCAAAATCTATCCTCCGAAAAACGTGGCCTCAGATTCGCTATGGTGGACATTTAATTGGATTCAAAATCCAGGCTTTAGTCCTCCAAGCAGTGATCCGCTTCGTTACTTGGATATGTCAGCAAGAATAATATTGCCTGATCAAGAAGAATATGATGGTTCACAATTTTTCATCGCTTTTGGACCTTTTCAGTTACTCGAAGGAGATACCCTTAGTTTTATGGCGGGTCTTCTTCTGGGCAAGGGTCTGGAGGGTATATACAAAAATGCAGGTTCGTTAGATTGGCTCGAGGAAAGAAATTTCAAGGTACCTTCTCCGCCGCCCAAACCACCACTCCGCACTATAATAGCGAACAAAAGTGTAACGCTGAGTTGGGAACCCCGTCCTGGAGATGTTAATCCGGAGTTATATGAAGATCCCTACCGCGCTGATACCACGAAGAAACCATTTGAGGGATATCGGCTGTATAAAAGCACCAAGAGTATTGACGGTCCTTGGACACTTCTGGCCGAGCATGATATTGTGGATAACGTAGGTTACGATACGGGTTTACAGTATACATATAAGGATGAGGGATTGTTGAACAACGTGGAATACTATTATACGCTGACAGCTTTTTCTAAGCCTGATCGTGTTAATAATTTTCCATCCCAGGAAAGCAGCTTAGGCGCTAACGCGCGAAGAGTTGTACCTGGAACAGCGCCGCTGCAAAGTGTAGGCGGTGTTGCCGTTGTGCCGAATCCGTACCGCGGAGATATTCCTTACAATTCCTACAATCCACCTTGGGAAAAACCACAGAGTACCCGACCTTGGTGGATGGAGCAAGACCGACGCATACAATTCACCAATTTGCCGGAGCGGTGTGAGATCAAAATTTACGCGTTGGCTGGTGACCTTGTGAATACTATCTACCACGACAATCCGAACAAGGGCTTTGAAGATTGGAATCTCACGTCGTCGGTCGGACAGGCAATTTCCAGCGGCATCTATTTGTTTACCGTTGAAGATAAAGCCAATGGGAAAGTTCAAATCGGGAAGTTTGTGATCATTAAATAATTTATAATTTGTGAGCAGTTTATGATTCTTAAATCTCTGATATTGTTTTTTATGTTTCCGATATTTCTTTTAAGTCAGTATGAACGCCCGGGGAGTGCAGATGCTCAGTTCCTAAAGATTGGCATTAGTCCAAGAGGAAGTGCGCTCGGAGATGCCCTCATTTCAACAGTGCAAGGGGCGGAAGCAACATATTACAATTCTGCTGCGTTGCCGTTGCAAAAAAGAACGGATATTGTTTTAAACCATACCCAATGGTTTGCAGGGATTAAACACGAATTCGCATCTGTTGCAATGAATTTTGATGATTATGGTTCTTTGGGCATTTCGTTTACCGGGCTGTATACAGATGAAATGAAAGTGACTACACCCCTACAACCTGAAGGGACAGGAGAAACATTTTATTCGGCTAATTATCGTATCGGTTTAAGTTATGCACGAAATCTTACAGATCGTGTGACCATCGGAACGACTATAAGTTATATAACAATGTCACTTTACAAAGATTTCTCCGCAAATGCGGTATCGGTTGATATTGCTACGCTGTATGTTTCTGATTTTCATGGATTCCGATTTGGGATGCAAATAGCTAATTTTGGTTCCAATATTCAATATGTGAATGAATCATTTCCATTACCGACAAATTTTACATTTGGTATGGGAATCAATGCTTTGGAATTGGAAAACCAAACAGTGCTTCTTTCATTTTCAGCCATGAAACCAAACGAGGGAGCTCCTCAAGCAGGCATGGGTGTAGAATGGGATTTTCAGAATATGCTTTTTTTGCGAGGAGGTTATCGTATTAACCATACTGTAGCAAATTATTCGTTTGGTGCAGGTATCAAAGTTGATGTCGTTGGTTATTTGTTCCGCTTCGATTATTCATTCAGCAATTTCATTTTACTGAATGCAGTTCACCGCTTTGGTTTAGGGATAACATTGTAAATTGATCGGCAGTTTATTCCTTCTTTGAGTAAAGTGCTGTGATTTCATGGACCCAAACGGTTTTTATTTCATTTCGATACCTAAAGTTCATTAATGAAAAAATTTTTAACGGTTATACTTGTTATTTTTTTTACTGTACCGTATAGTCAGCCGTTCATCGGAAATTATCCAAAACCTTCTTCGGAGGTTTCCTCAAATAATGATTCAACTTTCCTATCTTTTCCTTCTTCGCATTACACACCACACGGTTATCTTGATAATCCATATCATAGTATGATCTTTAACCGGAGCGGAATTCTTCGCTCTTTTCCACCGATGGGATTTGGTTTTTGGCGGACAGATTTTAAAGGAAGTTATGGGGAAGGACCGCGTGATCATCAAAATTACTTATCGTTGCTGCAAATTGGAATCACTATCGACGGGCATTCATTCACGACAACAGATGATTTTTCAAAAGCTGGCGTAGAATTGTATTCTGCCTATCATACAAAAAATATTTTCAGTTACGATTGGAATTATGACAACATTAATGTCAGCATAAAATATTTTCTTCTGCGCGAACATTCACTGGTGTGTATTATCGAACTACAAAATTCTGGTAAGGATGACAAAATTGTGAGAGTCAATGGTACACATATATTCAAAATTGGAGATGTGAAATGGTGGGGCAGCAACGGAATAGCGTCGAATTATTCCGTCCAGAACGACGCAATCATCAGCAAAATATGGGCGTACGGTGATATTTTTGTTTTTGGCTCTGACCAGAACAGTGTTGCACATACATCAACCGAATCTGAAAAACAATGGAAAGATTGGTTGAAATCTAGTGTTGTGGGTTGTATCGAAAGTGCATCGCTCATGGGAAAAGGTCCGATGCATTCATTGCTGAGCTACAACATTAGTGTGCCGGCGAAAAGTTCGCGATCGCTAGTTCTCTATTTATGTCGGGGGAAAAATGAGGAATGGGCAAAGAAAGAATTTATCAATGCAAAAGCAGATGTAATGACCGCTTTCCAAAACAAGATCAATGAAGACAACCAATTCTGGTCGCAAGCTCCGATGCTCTCTGGCGATTGGCCTGAAACATGGAAACATGGATGGGTGTACGATTTTGAAACTCTGCGCATGAATGTGCGCCAACCTCTCGGCATTTATAAACATCCGTGGGATGCCATGCAAGTGTCTTCGCCGCGTGTTGTGCTAGGCGAAACGTGTATGGATATGATGACGTTAAGTTACTCTGATCCTGAGTTGGCAAAAAAAGTTTTGTATGGAACTTTTGCCGACGCGATCGCGCCCAATGTTCCCTGTTCACGCGAAGATGGCAGTGTCAATATGGTTTCTGCTGATGGTTCGGAGTGTGGTACCGCTCCAATGTGGGGTTATCCGTTTCATGTTATACAATTAATTTTTGCATTATCGGGTGATACGGTTTGGGTTGATTCACTTTATCCGTATTTGAAATCGTATATAGAATGGTGGCTTCGGTACCGCACAGATTCCGAAGGTTGGCTGCACTGCAACAACAGTTGGGAATCGGGGCAGGATGGTTCAAAGCGATTTATCGTTGCCGAACACAACGAGGGCGCGGTTGCAGATTTTGTACGTACAGTTGATGTTGAAGCAAGTATGGCAGAAGCAATGATGGTTATGGAAAAATTTGCCGATATTCTTGGAAAAAAACACGATCAGGAAAACTGGAAAATACTTTCTGAACAACGGATAAAAAATACGCACGCAATGTTTTTCGATAATTGGTTCCGAGATGTGGATGCGCGAAACGGAAAGCCGATTCTCCTGAAAGAGTATTATGATGTGATGATGCTGACTCCGCTTGCCTGTAAAGTAGCAACGCCGGATCAGATAGAGCAGGTAAAACCGATGCTCCATTATTTTGCGTCTAACCGCCGGCTCGAATGGCCGCCGGGTGTCTTTACCTTTACTGAAGCTGCATGGAATGCAGGGGAGCGTGAAATAGCGTCTCAAGTTGTTGTATCAACGGCAAATCGTGTGTATGAGCGTACCGATATGAAAACAATACTGTTCTCCGATTCACTCTTTTCATATCGAATCCCAGGGGTGGCAAATGAATTCTGGCCGTCGGATTTCGTCCCTGCAGGTGGAGAAAATTATGGGTGGGGAGCGACACTACCTCTCTATATCATAAAAAATATCATAGGTTTTAGAGAATCGTCGCACCAACGGGTTAAAGGATTTACACTTGCACCGATGCTGCCGAAAAAATATATGCAAAGTGGGATGAGCTACACTATTCGGAATCTTCATTATTTGAATTTTACTTTTGACGTGACCTATACCGTACAAAATGAGAATGAATTTCTAGTTTCATTGAAGTATCATGCATCAACACCTTTATCTTTTTCGGTTCTTGATGAACGAGGGAAAGAGCTTTACATTCTCAAAGAGAATATGATGAGTAGGAGTTTTACTTTCGATGGGGTTAACGGGAATGTATATCAAATTCGAATAAATTAAAATTCAAGTCACTCAAGAAAAAATAAATACTGACTACTAACAATCATGAGAACGATTTTTCCTCTTTTCCTCTTATTCATCTGTTATACGAGTTGTTCTGTTTCTTCGGAGGAGTTACCATACGTGATTCATGTTGTCGTTGTAAAATATTTTCCCATCCATGGAGACAACATCGACATTGAAAAGACTGGAGATTGGGGAAAGGGGTTAGTGTTTACTCAGAAAAAAGTGGATAGTATAACAGCCGAACTTGCTAAATTACTTGGTAATGCTTCCTGCTACCGTGGTTACAAAAATCCAGACGCTAAGCCTAGCATCAAATACGAAATAGTTAGTACATTCGAATTTTACGAACCGATGCCTACAGTTAGAGGAACGCATCTCGACCCACCAATGACAGATTACAATACTATTATCCAACGTATTGATGGAAAGGATTGGATCGAAAACAGAGATGTAAAGGAAATCTGGGTTTGGGGTTATCACGGCGGTAAAGTTGGGTTATGGGAATCCAATATGGCTGGTCCGTTTGGTGATATCAGCAATAGCGACCGTGCATTAGATGATCTTCCCATTTTTTCTAAGACCTTTACTTTGTTTCATTATAATTATCAGCGTGGTTTGTCTGAGGCAATTGAAGACCACATGCATCAAATTGAAGCACTCCTGAATTTTGTAGATGGACGTGATTCTACTGATGAAGACAAGTGGAGCGAACTTCTCTTCTGGGGGAAATTTGTCGGTAGCGATAAGAGCCACAAGATAATTCGACCTGGTTGCGGTTGGGTACACTATCCACCAAACGGAGAGAAAGATTACGACTGGGCTAATAAAAAGTATGTTGATACAGATATCGAAGATTGGAAACCGGACGGGACGGGTACTAAGCAAAACATGAACTGTGAAAGATGGAAGTGTAATAGTCTATCGTGGTTTCAATACTGGATGCAAAACCTCCCTGGTTATAACAGCGGACTTTCCTCCGAAGGCAAACCGTTGACCAACTGGTGGATTTTTGTAGGAGATTTTGACACAGCGATGAAAAATAGAATGAAGTTGACAGCACCATAAAATTCTTGAAGCCATGATGTACTTAGTTATATGAAAGAAAAAGCTATACAAAATACATTAAGCGTCATTGCTGTTACACTCATTTTATTCTTACTCACGAATGATGTGTGTTTTTCGCAAGGAACTTTCCGCGACTCGATCTGGTATGCGAACTTTGTTAAGCACTCTGATGGTTCGCTATGCAATCACATTGCGCCTACAGCGACGTTCGTGTGCTATCTTAATGGGGATCAGAGCAGAACACTCACTGAGAATGCCGCCCGCTGGGGTTTATCACCCGATCCAAACATCGATGGCAAGGGTGTGTTTGGAGTTGAACTCGGCAATTTCATCAATCCAAGTCTGAAAGTGGGGGATAGTGTTTTCGTTCGTTTCACCTGCTCCGCAAATGGAGAACAAGAAGTACTTTCTGACGTGGTGAACAATATTCCGCCAGTGCGATTTCCACTTTTTTTGAAACTTACTAAGAAAAATATTCCGCAGCAACTCGAGAACTTGACAATATCATTCAGCCCTGAAAAACACCGGGTGCTTCAATGGGATTCAATTTCGGGTGTAACATACACTGTGTATCGCCGCAATTTTTCTGACACATTATCAAATGGAAAGTCGCGCGGTCTCTATGAGCTTCTTGCATCAAATCTTACAACTACTGCTTATGTTGATTCCCTCCCCTTTACGAGTTACTATCACGGATACATTGTTTTTGCCATCTCGAGTGGTGGCGTTTACAGCGCCGCATCGAGTGAAGTGACCGAGCCTGACACGAATAGATTCCAGCTTAGTGTCATCCCCAGCGCGACGACAGTTACTCTTTCTTGGAGTTCGATAACAGATTCAAACCACGTTGTAAGGGGCTACAATATTTATAAACGCACTGAAAATAGTACATACGGTCAGCCGATTGGTTATAGCGGCTTAGATACATCATTCATTGTTTCTCGTTTGCCGCTTGGAACAAAATTTTTCTATAAAGTAAAAGGCAGAATCGATGCCGCAAAGGAAATCGGTGAATCAAATGAAATCGCCGCAACCACCTTGACTTCAAGGGACGGGTTTTATACGTACGCAAACCTTAAAGTTGCTGTAGTGATTTATATGAATACCAATCGCGGTTCAATTTCAGATGCTGAAGTAGTAAAGATTCGCAAGATGCTTGAAGTCGGAAGACTTTTTTATTGGCGGAATTCTTTAATGAAATTGAATACCCCATTTACCTACTATCTGATTGATACCTACAAGGATTTTCCAAGCCGGGATGATTATGCCGTGAGTCGAACGGCGAATGATCTTCAAGCTCTAGGTGTAATGAACACGCAGTACGATATTGTGTTTCGCATTTCTCCTGCAACCAGCGGCTATTGGTCATTCGGTGTGCTGAATTTGAATTTGCCAGGTCCCGCCCGAAGTACAGGTTTTTCACATTCAGAGTGGCCTGTCGGGACAGGTGTTCAGTTCCCCGCTTATCAACCCGGCATTAATTTCGGATTGACTTGGATATATATTCACGAAGTTCAACACGCTCTCGATGGGCTTTATGAAGCCAATGGCCAACCCCAAATGTACCATGGCGATCAACCGCATGAATTTCCTGTTCCCGCCGGCGAACAACTGGATTTTCAAGCAAAGATGTTCCGTGATTTCACTGGGTATGAGAGGTTGTTGCCTCAGTGGGGTGGAATACAAGAAGCGATTGATGGTGATAAGGATGGGTTTCCGGACAATGAGCCGCTTCTGCCTTTGGATGAAGTGCGTTTTGGCAGTAGCGCTTTCCAGGTTGATACAGATGGAGACGGCTATACGGATCGTCAGGAAGCTCTGGATGGAATCTACAACGGAAGCAACCCAAACAATAGTGACACTGACGGTGACAGTATTTCCGATGGGAACGATCCTTATCCGCGTTATCCTGTGAACACTCCTGTTCCTATCTTTACCCCTACAATTGACGGTGTCATCGAAAGCGGATGGCATCTTGCGAATGACACAATAAGTTTCTCACCTATTAACTACGAACCAAAAATCTATATTAACTACGACGACAATTATTTGTATATTGGTTTTAACTTGAGTTATCCGGGAATTCCCCAACTGCAGTTGGATTTTGGTGCAAATGGGTGGTGGTGGGGAACCGGAAATACGATCATGACTATTAATCCATCGCAAGGGCAATTCACAGAATTCCATACGTGGGATGCGAGCCCCGAGGTTCAAGCCTATGCCCTGTCGCTCAATCAGTACGGTGGAATGTGGGATGACAACGCTGTATATCAACAAAAATTCTCACGTAGGGTGATTGATCCTTCCTCTACGATCTTGAAAGTTAATTACAGTAACACAGTATCTCAAATTGAAATGGCAATTCCCAAAAGCGATTACGGGGGATTAACATTAACGAGCGGAAGTAAAATTGGATTAAACATTACATATTCTAATGTCAAATACGTCCCTGCATTCTGGGCATCAACATTCGACCGTTATAGCTTTGTAAACTTTGTTGTTGACAAACCTGTGGGCGTGGAGGAACAGAATAGACAAGAAGGAATTGTCTCCACATTTTCGCTGGATCAAAACTACCCAAATCCATTCAATCCCGAAACAGTGATCAGTTATCAATTGCCTGTAAACGGTTTTGTGTCACTTAAAATATTTGACCTACTCGGACGAGAAGTTACAACACTCGTCAATGAGCGGAAAGATGCGGGAAAATACAGTGTGGAATGGAAAGGGGTGAATCAACCAAGCGGAGTCTATCTTTACCATCTTCAGGTAGGAAGTTTTCATGAAACTAGAAAGATGATATTGCTTCGTTAAAAGACAAATCATTTAATCCTCAACTCAATAGAGAAATCATCGATGAAAAAAATAATCATTCTTTTTGTAATTGCACAAGTTGTTTCATTTGCGCAGCAGACGAAGCCCTATCTCTCCAACCTTAATGCAACAAAAACATCGCCGCTCTATACAACTTATGCCGCAGCAATGGAACGGTCGGAATTTACGCTTGACGAGGGGTATCATTTCCTTTTTTACGATTCGACACGTGGAGCAGATTTTATAACTGATAATGCAGGTGATTGGTCCCTCGGTTTTCGGAAAGGAGCAAAGTATGTCTCATCAATCAATGAAATGTACAAACAACCTATTATTACTGCATCCTATCCGGATTTAGTGAATTATAATTTTTATCCATTTGAAAACATCAAAGTTGATGTGATGTTTTTAGTGTACAGCTCGCATACCGCGATTCAGGATATAACAATCACAAATCTCGGTTCACAAAAAGCAGCTATCGATATTCTGCCTTATCTTAGAAACAATTATCGTTCATTCAACGAAGTGCAAATTCTTAAAGAAAAAAATGCAATGACATTTTCGCATGAAGAGTTTCCTGATAGTTGGGTGCTTGACCATAAAGTGCCGTATGTTGACAAAGTGTACGATGCATTTCTTTTTTCTGAGCCGATGGATCGGTATGCAAGTTTCAGAAGCTATAAATGGGGACCGGTGGAAATCCCTCAAAAGATTGAAATTGAAAAACAAAGCCAGTATGTGGTATGGGGAAGGATTTTACATAAGAATGGAGAACGTTGTCGTCATCTTCCTCCTGAACTGAAAATGATGGTGATGTTGAATAACGATAAAAGCAGAATCCTAACTGAAAACGCGCCACGATGGGGAAGTGCGGAAACGAATGTGAATTCCTACAGTTTGTATGGCGCTGAATTGGGAAATTTCGGTGCGGTAGAAATTGGAGATGCCTTTACATTTATCCTTGCATGTAAAGAATCGAATCAGGATGTCGTTATCAACGGAACAGTGACAGATACATCGAAAGAGCGCGATCAGCGGATCGATGGTAAACTGAATGATGCTACATTGATCAACGCCCCCCAAGGAGTGAAACGCGATATCTGGGGAAGCGGAACTGAGTTGCGTCTATATTGGAAAAAAAGTGAAACCGGCGTTAAGTATAATGTTTATCGTCGTGATTATTTAAAAAGCGGTTTTTATGAATTGATAGCCTCATCGCTTGAACAACCTTTCTTTACCGATAAAAATATTCCCGATGATAAAGTATATGGTTATGTCGTTACAGCAGTTGATGCACAAGGACGTATGAGTATGCATTCGGATGAAGTAAACAATATCGAAGGAAGCGATTTTCTTACTGATATTAAATATCCTGGTCAAGTAAAAGGGGATGCAAAAGATCTTGCAAAAATTATTTCTGCATCTAAGCGTTTTGAGGTTTCTGCAGGAGAAAGCGAACAACTTCGCATTATTCGTACAGTGCGAAGACCGACAGATGACGAGGATAAAACTATTACCGAATCGCGAAAATTATTTTCGGAAGATATAAATAAATATCTCACGGCAAATGAAAAACTTTTTTCATCAATTCTGGCGCCGAAATTCGATAACTCTGAAAAAGAAATGTTATACTGGACAGCATTTTCACTTATGCGCCAGGTAATGCTTCCGCCGGAAGGGGAAAGCAGCTTCAACTATTATGTCTTTTCACGCGAACCGCAGTGGGGATGGGGACACGGCGGGCAAGTCTTTCACGAGAGTCTAACGATGCTTGCCTATGCGTTGATGGATAATGTAAGCGCGATGAATTCTCAACGCGTATATCGAGAGCGCCAATATAAAGACGGGTATATCAATTACCGCACCGGTGCATTTCTCAATGAAACCATTCCGTATGAAAACCAACTTACATCTTCTGCTCCATGGTATGCTTGGCAGAATTGGGAAATTTATAAAATCACAAAGGATAAAATATTTCTTGAAGAGATGTATGAATCGAGCAAATCATTCTACAATTACTATGTAAGTAACAGAGACAGTGACGGCGATGGATTATGCGAGTGGGGTGCACACGCAGTACTAGAATGTGTTCGTGATGGAAAAGTTGCTGTGTGGGATGAAGTCGGTTGGCCGAGCAATTTTGAGGCGGTTGATTTGAATTCAATGTTAGTCATGGAAGAAAAATCTCTTGCAGCAATGGCGATGGAACTTGGAGAAAAGAGTGAAGCGAAAGAATGGAATCGTAAAGCAGCGGAGCGATCAAAAAAAATCAATGATACAATGTGGGATAATTCGACCGGATTCTATTATAATGTAGATAAGATGACAAACACGTTCACTCACAAAAAGCTCAACGATCTGAAGCGTGAGGAGATTATCGGATTCCTTCCGCTCTGGGCTGGTGTCGCGGATGAACAGCAGGCAAAAAAACTGATGCAGAAGTTGACAAATCCCAAAAAATTTTGGCGCAAGTATGGTGTACCGACACTTGCTGCAGATGATTTATATTATAATCCTAAAGGATATTGGAATGGTCCTGTATGGGTGCAGTGGAATTATTTAATAGAACGTGGCATGATTGATTATGGGTATAAAGCAGAAGCAAGAGAATTAGTAAACCGCGTTGCAACTAATATGATTGAACAACTGAAAAAAGATCATAATTTTTGGGAGTTCTACAGCCCTGATGAACAATGGGCAGGTTATAACAAAACGTATTTGTGGGCTGGTATTATAACACGAATGATGTTAGATGCTCTGCAATAACCGTCTTAGATGAATAGTCGAGACTTTCAATATTCTTTAAAATTAAATTCAATAAATAAAATATTTTCACAAACAAAGTGAATACTATGAAAAAATGGAAACAGGTATTATCGTTTTCATTTTTCTTATTTGCAATATAGTATTTGTGGTTGCGGGAATATTTTTGATATTTTTTTTTACTTTGAACTTTTTACTTGCATCGGCATGTCGGAGAACTACGGCTCCCAATAAAATGCTGCTAATGTTGGTTGTTGCAAATGATGGATTGTTCTCCGTACAGACCCAAGTTGAACTTAAGTGAATTGAAATATCAATGTTTTCTCTCTTTCGCTGGGTCATTATAATTTTGTTACACGGAGAACTACAAAGTAAAGATATTTCATAAAGGAGAATGATTGTGAATTTATTTAAAGTGTCATTCCTGATTCTGATTGTCTCGCTTTTTCTCTGCGAGAAAAGTGATCCGCAGGTGACGGTGCATGATGAATTTTTAAAACTCAATGCAAAAACAAACGATCCGCTCTTTACAAATTACGCGGCTGCAATTTCACGGTCGCGGTTTTTTGCCGATAAATCATACTTTATGAACTATTTCACTTCAGACAAACCGATCACATACTCCAGTCAATATGCCGGAGATTTCACTGTGATTTGGAAAGTGAACAATATGGTGATCAGCAACATTCGTGATTATGCAAAACAACCTGTTGTGATTGCATCATTCCCTGATATGGCTATATTGGAGTATGAACCGTTCCAAAACATAAAAGTTCAAGAAGTATTTTTCGTCTATACTTCAGGGTCTGCAATTATAGAGCTTACATTCGAAAATACCGGCAACATTCCGTACGATATTATGCTTTATTCGCTGGTTTACATGCCGGAAGATTCGATGCAAATTATGCAATATGATGAATCAAATCAGGGTTATGTTTTTACGCATCATGAACCTTACGAACGATTGCACAGCAATCTGTATAAAGAACGCGGTTATCCATCTAATTTTCTGAACTTGCTTTCCTGTAATACTTCTCTTCAAAGTTACGGTGCTTATAATGTGTGCGATCTCGATCAATTTTATTTTGACATAAAACGTTTGAGCAAAGTCCACGAAAATGTTATTGCACTTAATGAACAAAAAAGTGGACTTGTTAATATAGCAGCGCTGCAAAAAAATATAAAACTTCAACCAAGAGAAAAAACATCCGTCCGTTTTATAAGATCGGTTCAAGATGAACGAAGTCCTGAAAGTGAATTGATAACGGATTCAAAATCTGCTAAGACAATTGAGCTACAAAAATATGTGGATGAGAATATTGAGTTATTCAAAACTATTCCACGAATACAATTTAAAACAGCTAAAGAAAAGATAGTCTACATCGGTGCGTTTAATCTTGTGCGCCAATGCATGCTTCCTCCCAGCGGACAAACACCCCATAATTTTTATGTTTTTTCACGTAATCCTGTATGGGGCTGGGGGCATGGGCATCAAGTAATGCATGAATCACTCTCGATGATTCCTTATGCGTATCTCGATCCAATATCAGCGCAGGCATCTCAACGGGTTTATATCGAACAGCAATATGAAGATGGATTGATAGCTTATCGCCATGGACCCCGCGGACCTCAAGTTTATCCGCATGAAGGAATCCCTTCAACTTCAGCGCCGTTTTTTTCGTGGACTAATTGGGAAATTTATAGTGTAAGCAAAGATAAAATATTCTTAAAAGAAAGTTATGACGCCGGCTCGAAGTACATCCGCTACCTCGAAAAAGAACGGGATCAGGATCAGGACGGAATGTATGAATGGGGACCGTATGGAATAATAGAAAATGTTCGTGACGGTTGGAATGTAGTCTTTCAATTATTTTCTGAAGGAACGGATGAAGGAAGAGATATTTCCCACGAACTTGATGTTCTCGACTTGACATCAGAAGTTGCAAATGAAATGTTTTATCTCAAATCTATGGCAAAGGAGTTAAAAGATACTGCCGGCATTCGCGAGTGGACAGAAAAATTTGATAAAACTGCAAAGCTTATCAATAAATATATGTGGGACAAAAAGGATAAATTTTATTATAACGTCTCGATGGCAGATAACTCGTTTGAGTTTGAAGGGGCTAGTTTAAAACGAAAAGAACTGATCGGCTTTTTACCGATGTGGGCGCGCGTTGCAACCCAAGAGCAAGCAAGTGAACTTGTTAAGCATTTAACAAACGATAAATCATTCTGGCGGAAATATGGAATTCCCACTTTAGCTGCTGATGATCCGAATTATACACCGTTCATTGACGGCTGCTGTCGCTGGAATGGAGCTGTATGGCTGCTTTGGGATTATATGGTAATGGTAGGATTAAATAATTATGGATACGACAAACTTGCGCGGCAAGTTGCTGATAAAATGATGCTTGCCGTAACAACACAGCTTGAAACAAATCATCATTTCTGGGAATCATATAGTCCGGATTATCCAGTGCAGGAAAGCCCGTCAAATTATATATGGGATTCCATTATGGCGAAAGTATTGATTGAAATGTATACGAAGAACCGATAATAATGTCTTAATAGGATAGAATTAATTTGAAACTCAACAAACACACACATCGTCGGTACAATATACTTTCAGGAGAATGGATTCTTGTATCGCCTCACCGAGCAGAAAGACCGTGGAGTGGTCAAGAAGAAAAAGTACAAGAACAGAAACTGCTGGCATACGATTCAGCTTGTTATCTTTGTCCGGGGAATGAGCGAGCCAATGGTATTCGTAATCCGGAATATGATTCGGTCTACTCTTTTACAAATGATTTCCCTGCATTGTTTCCGGACACTTCTTTAGATGAATTCAGTTCAGATATTCTTCTTATTGCTCGTGGCGAATCGGGAACTTGTAAAGTTGTTTGTTTTTCCCCTCAGCACGATGTAACGCTTCCCGAATTGCCTGTTGAACAAATTCAAAAAGTTGTTGATATCTGGACGGAAGAATACCGTGCTTTCGCTTCTGATCCCAAAATAAATTATGTACAAATATTTGAAAACAAAGGTGCAGCAATGGGGTGCAGTAATCCGCATCCGCATTCCCAGCTTTGGGCGCAAAATTCTATCCCGGTAGAACCAGCCAAAGAACTTACTCAATTCGCTAATTATTATTCCGAAAAATCGAAATGTCTTGTGTGCGATTATCTTGTTTTGGAACAAAAACTACAAGAACGTTTCGTATGTGATAATGAAGATTTTATTGCGCTTGTTCCGTTTTGGGCGGTCTGGCCATTTGAAACGATAATCCTTTCAAAAATACATTTTGGAAGTTTGATGGAACTAAACGAAAAAGAAAAAATATCGTACGCGGATATTTTAAAACGCTTGACGACAAGATACGACAATCTATTTAACGTGTCGTTTCCTTATTCAGCCGGCATTCACCAGTCGCCCACCGATAAAAATGAACATCCCGAATGGCATTTTCATATGCATTTTTATCCGCCGTTACTCCGTTCGGCAACAGTAAAAAAATTTATGGTAGGATATGAAATGCTGGCGAATCCTCAGCGGGATATTACGGCCGAATTTAGTGCGGAACGTTTACGCAATAGTTCTGAAATTCATTACAAACATCGAAAGTAATCTGAGACAGTTATGAAAAACATTTTATGGTTATTTAGTATTTTTTTGTTAATCGTTTGTACGACAAAGGTATTTGCACAAAACAAAAATTATGTTTCTAACCGCCAACCACTTATCAAAAATCCATTTATCCAGCTTCCTATCGGATCGATCTCTCCAAAAGGATGGCTGTTGCAGCAGTTCAAACTTTCTGCAATTGGAATGACTGGGCGCCTCGATGAAATCTGGAAAGATGTCGGTCCCGATAACGGATGGCTTGGTGGAAAGGGAGATCCATGGGAACGGGGACCATACTGGTTGGACGGTTTAGTACCTCTTGCCTACACATTAAAAGATCCAATCCTCATCAAGAAAGCCCAAGCATGGATAGAATGGAGTTTGAAAACACAAAGATCGGATGGATATTTTGGACCTCAGAGAGACACCACAAGAAAATTTTCCGACAAAGAACGCTGGCAGGCATGGATGGAAAAAAGCAAAGAAGATTGGTGGCCCCACATGATAATGTTGAAAGTCATGCAGCAATACTATGATGCGACAAACGATAAACGCGTTTTGAAATTCATGCATAAATATTTCCAATACCAGCAATTGCAATTACCTACAAAGCCACTTTCGTATTGGTCACATTGGGCAAGATCTCGCGGTGGAGAGAATCTGCAAAGTATCTACTGGCTCTATAACAGAACAGGAAAGGTATGGCTGCTTGATCTTGCACAGATTGTATTTTCTCAAACCGAAGATTGGACGGGAATGTTTGAATCCGGTGATCCAAAATACTGGCATGGGGTGAACACGGGAATGGGAATAAAGCAGCCCGGAGTCTATTACCAGCAGTCAAAAGACGAGCGTCACATCAAAGCAGTAAAAAAAGGGATTGCTGATTTGATGAAATATCATGGTCAGGTAAACGGAATGTTCTCGGGAGATGAAATTTTACATGGGACGGATCCTTCTCACGGAACAGAATTATGCACTGTTGTAGAATATATGTTCAGTCTTGAAACTTTGCTGCAAATAACCGGCGATTTAGAGTTTGCAGAGATATTGGAAAAACTTGCTTTCAATGCATTACCTGCCGGTATTGAACCGGACTTTACAGGGCGGCAATATTATCAAACCCCAAACCAGATAGTCTGTGATACTTTATACCAGAACTTCAATACAAGGCACTGGGGAACTCATCTCTTCGGACTCGAAGATGGATATGGCTGTTGCACGGCAAACTATCATCAAGGATGGCCAAAGTTCACAAGTCAATTGTGGCTTGCAACGCAGGATAATGGGCTTGCAATTATGACCTACGCTCCATCGGAAGTATCTGCGAAAGTTGGCAATGGAATCGCCGTAAATTTTGTAGAAGAAACAAATTATCCGTTTGATGAAAAGATTCTGCTGAAATATACAGGAACAAAAGATGTTGAATTTCCTCTCTATCTTCGTATTCCGTCATGGTGCAGCTCTGCTACGATCAGCATAAATAGAATTCCACAAAATTCCCGTAAAGCAGGTTCTCTTGAAAAAATATCCAGAAAATGGAAAAATGGAGATGTTGTTGAAATTATTTTTCCGATGGAAGTCCGGTTATCAAAATGGCATGAAGAAACGATTGGAGTGGAGCGTGGTCCGTTAGTGTACGCATTAAAGATGAGTGAAGAATGGAGAAAAATAAAGGGGATAGAACCTTACGCAACGTATGGAATTTATTCTAACGATCCGTGGAATTATGGATTGATCATCGGCGATGAAAACGAACCTGATTCCAGTTTTACGTTTCAAAAAAATGACATGCAGCTTCAACCGTTTGTTGCAAATGCCGCTCCATTAACATTAAGAGTTAAAGCAAAACGTATTCCTGAATGGCAGCAATATGGCGGTGTAGCCGGTCCGGTACCGTGGAGTCCGATCCGTTCGAAAGAACCTGTTGAGGAAGTTACATTGATTCCGTATGGCTGCACAAAACTGCGGATCGCACAATTTCCTGTAATAGAAAAATAAGATGCAATTAGTAATCGATTATCATAAATATGTAAATAAGGATTTGATATGAAAAGACGCAAACACTATTTAATATTGTTTATTCTCTTCGTATGCGCAGTAGTAACACAGGCGCAGATAGTACAGCTTCGTACAGTTGATATAGGAGCGCTATGGAAAGCCGGAAAGGCACACCCAAATTTTGTTCCGGCATATTCCGGCGATACCTTAAAACCGTTTGACGGCAACCCGTTTAATGCATTAGAAATGTTGAATACAGATTCTCTGATTCTAACCGTTCAATTTGATTCAGCAATCAGTATTGAAAAAGCAAAAACATATTTTTGGCATAATGCTGAATGGTTTCTCGAATCTGCTAATTCACTTACCGACTTAAATTCAAAATTAGGGACATACTCATTACTTGTTCCTAAAAAGTCGGCAAATAGTTTTCAATGGGATTCTTCCGCATTTGCTAAGAAAGAAGTTTCGTTAATACGGTTGTCAATAAAAAATCCTTCTGATTCAACTATTCGCTTCGGTGAATTAGTCTTAGAAGGAAGTATCACATTCACGAAGTTTATTATTTTACCTCAACCGATTCAAATTATTCCCAACACATCTCTGCAATTGCAACTGAAGATTCAAGATGAACAAGGGAATTTCCATTCAAATTTTATTTCTTCACCGATTTTATGGGAATCTTCTAACCATTCAATTGCAACCGTGGATGAATTTGGTAAAGTTTCCGCATTTGCTCTGGGAGAATGTGAGATCACCGTGCGGACTCTGGACAACAAACTAAAAGGTTTTGCTCCGCTGATGGTTGTGCAAGATTTCCGTTCAACAAAAGTAAAACCGATGACAGTGAAAGTAGCATTGGTCATTCAGGATCCGTGGCTGCCATCGAGCAATCGAATTCATGAAGAATTTGGCTGGCGGGACCCGAAGCAGTTGTCGAATAAACTTGTGTTTCATTTTAAAGAAGCGACGGACAGTGTCGTGAATTTTCAATTCGTGGAGATCATTGATGCAAACATTCTCTTCACTCGCTTTTACGGAAACTTTCTTAGCGTTACCCAATATGTTGAACTGCTCAAAGAACCCGGATGGAAAACACTGCGCGCAGCTGAAGATTCAGGACAGATCTGGTTCGATTACCGCGAAATGGTGAAATACTATCATTTTGATGAGAAGAGAAACAATAACTCCATTGATGAGGTGTGGGTGTTTGCCGCTCCATTCCTCGGCATGTATGAATCGCAACTGATGGGACCCAAGGCATTCTGGTGGAACTCTCCTCCTATTAAAGACGGAACAGCATTGAATAAACTTCTTTCCGTGATGGGATTGAATTACGAACGCGGCGTTGACCAAGCGTTTCACAGTTTTGGACATCGCGTAGAGAGCGCTCTTGCATATGCATATTTTGAAGCCACGGGACTTAATTGGAATTCTACAAGGACTAATCCAACTCCGTGGGATCTATTTACGAGGATAGAGAAAGATATGCCAGGTGAGGCGCACGTCGGCAATGTTCATTTTCCACCGAACGGTGCTCACGATTACGATTATGGTAATTCAACTATAGTGAAGTCGTTTGCCGAAAACTGGTACCGTTATCCCTATCTTCTCGATCAAAGTAGTCAGGTGAATGTAGCTACGTGGCTTTACACTCCAGGAGAACCACTCGCCGAAGGACAGGATCATTTAGGGTTCTTGCGATGGTGGTACGGTCATATTCCAAGATATGAAGGTGTAAGTAATGGAGTGTTGAACAATTGGTGGCATTATGTTGTGGATTATGAAGCTGCGGTTGCACTTGCAAAAAGTACACATCCGGTTGGTCTGCGTGAAGAAAATTCTCTTAATCCGCCGCGAAAGTTTGGACTTGAACAGAACTATCCAAATCCGTTTAATCCTTCAACAGTTATAAACTATTCATTGGAGAATCCGTCACATGTTTCGGTAAAGATATTTAATATGCTTGGAAAGGAAGTAGCTACATTGATTGATAAGATAATGAGTCTCGGACAACACAACGTTCAATGGAATGCGCAAGGCTTTTCTTCCGGGGTATATTTCTATCAATTAAAAACCGGGGACATTATTCAAACTAAAAAAATGGTTTTGCTGAGATGAGAATCAACACTCACAAAAACTGTAAATAAGGATCTGCAAATGGGTAAATATTTTTTACTATTCATGCTTTTGTTCGCAGTGACAACTATAGCAATTGCTCAGCAAAAATATTGCATTGGATATTTGACATCAGCTCTTGAGATATCTAAAGAAGATGATGCCGCAATAGCATGGTTAGATAATTCGAAGAAATTCAATTGTAAAATTATTAAAAAAGTAGAAAAAGGAAATCAGGATTTTGTTGGAACGGATGTTTTATGGATTCACCTTCCTGATTCAATTGGATTAAACAATCTACTTAAACAAAAAAACATTCTTTCTCATTTAAATAAATATTATCAAAATGGTGGGAAAATTCTTTTCACGGATTATGCTGCTATGTTACCGAATGCCATGGGTATTGAACCTAAGAAACCGGAAATCCGTCATGATACGATTCAGAACGAATGGTTATTTGATAAGCGTGGATTTCAAGGGCATTTGGGTCATCCGCTATTTGCAGGATTTTTTGGTGGTGAGTACGTATGGGATGCCAATGAAGATCAAATAATGTCTTTTGTGGGATATTTTGGGAAAGATTTTCCGGAAAAGGGGAAAGTAATTGCCATAGACAAGGCATACGTTTTTGTCTATGCGGAAAGAAAGATTGTGATTGAGCACTCTAATAAAAAAGGGAAAGTAATTTCAATTGGTTCAAGTATTTATTTCAGCAAGTCAAACAATCTTCGGAACAATCTTGAACATTTTATGGAGAATACGCTTCAGTATCTTGCCGGTGAAAAATTTAATGAACCCGTTACTTACTGGAAAAAATTTACTAATAAACCTATTCTTTTTACTGAAAAGAATGTCCCTATAGTTCTTTCAAAAGAAAGGGAAATGAAAAATATTCCTCACTCCGAATTGCTTTTTACTCGTTTAGAACCGCAAAATAATTATTATGAAGCTTCCGGACGTCGTGCGCTTATCATGGGAAAAGAAAATGGCGGAATTGAGGAAGTATGGGTGCATCCATTAAGGATTCTTCGTGATTATGAGGTTGGAATTTTAACAGGTGATTCGATAACATGGTTGCAGAATTACCCGGTGAACGTTGAAATTCGCCCTGAATCCTTTAATCGGATTTATTCGACTCCTTTCGGCGAATTGAAAGAAATTATTTTTGCTTCATTATGGAAAGCTGGAGGCATTGCTCATTATACTTCAACTTTTTCAACGAAACTTATCATTCGCTTTCGTAGCGATTTGCGTTGGATGTGGCCCTACGATGCTAATGCACTTGGGGATGTGCACTATGCTTACGATGAGACGATGAATACCCTTCATTTAAAAGATACAACAGGGAAATTTTATTGTTTGTTTGGTGGTGATATAATTCCCTCATTAAAAATCAGTGGGCAGTTCCAAAAAATTCAATGGTCGCCGAAAGGATTTGTAGGAACCGAAACGAATGAGAATCAAGTATATCATGCGGTTATGTATGATCTGAGTATGAAAAATAATTTCACACTCAATTATACTTTTCTTGGAACAAATGAAGGGAAGGAAAAAGCGCTTACTGATTACCGAATACTTCTCGAAAAACCTGAAGAACAGTATGCTGAACAGGTTGTGCATACAACCGATCTTTTAAAACGCACAGTACAAGTATTTTCTCCCGATATAGAATTTAATGCGCTTTTCAAATGGGCGATTGTTGGCACAGATAAATTTCTTGCCTATACTCCTGGACTTGGAACGGGTTTACTTGCCGGATTTGCAACCTCAGCTCACGGCTGGAATGGAGGCCATAAAAACAGTGGGCGTCCCGGCTATGCCTGGTATTTTGGGCGCGATTCAGAATGGTCCGGGTTCGCTATTAATGACTACGGCGATACAGAATTAGTGAAAGAACAACTAAAATTTTTACAACGGTATCAGGATAGATCCGGAAAAATATTCCATGAAATCTCTACAAGCGGGGTTGTCCATTATGATGCAGCCGATGCAACTCCATTGTATATAATTCTTGCCGGTCATTATCTGCGTGCATCAGGTGATATTGAATTCATTAAAGAAAGCTGGATGCATCTTAAGAGTGCAATTGATTTTCTTTATTCAACTGATACAGACGGTGATGGGTTGATTGAGAATACAAACGAAGGACACGGCTGGGTTGAAGGTGGTGCTTTGTTTGGAGCCCATAGTTCTTTTTATCTTTCATCGTCTTGGGGTCAAGTATTAAAGGACATGTCTTTTATTGCTGCATTAATCGGCGAAAATGACCTGGCAGCAAAATACTCTATGGATGCGAAAAAAGTTCAAAAAATATTAAATACTGATTTTTGGAATGACTCAACTCAATTCTATAATCTCGGGAAATTGAAAGATGGAACTTATCAAACCGAACCGACCGTA
>Ga0208968_1000290_pt1 | contig 40121 bp, 33 predicted proteins | sample RifOxyA3_FD_184031 | JGI IMG/M metagenome (GOLD analysis project Ga0208968, IMG submission 184031) | Groundwater microbial communities from Rifle, Colorado - Rifle Oxygen_injection A3 (SPAdes) | ecosystem: Environmental > Aquatic > Deep subsurface > Groundwater | place: Rifle, Colorado, United...
ACAGCAGACGGCATACGGCCGAGGGTGGCGGAAACCTCTGCACCGGCCTGGGTAAAACGGAAAATATTATCAATAAACAAGAGTACGTCCTGTCCTTCCACATCACGGAAGTATTCGGCACAGGTCAATGCGGAAAGAGCCACCCTGGCGCGTGCTCCGGGAGGTTCCGTCATCTGCCCGTAAACCAGGGCACATTTGGGAAGAACACCTGAATTTTTCATTTCATGGTAAAGGTCATTTCCCTCACGGGTTCTTTCCCCTACACCACCGAACACGGAAATACCACCATGCTGCATGGCGATATTATTAACCATTTCCATCATGATAACGGTTTTTCCAACGCCTGCACCCCCAAACATCCCCATTTTACCACCGCGTGGGAAGGGGACAAGCAAATCAATCACCTTGACGCCGGTTTCCAGAACCCGGACAGATGTATCCTGTTCAGTAAACTGGGGCGCATGCCGGTGAATGGGAAGCATGTTTTCCTGGGAGATGGGTCCCAGACCGTCAACGGGTTTTCCCACAACATTCAAAACCCGGCCGAGGGAGGCTTTGCCAACCGGCATCATAATGGGAGCGCCGGTATCCTTGACAACCATTCCTCTCTGGAGACCGTCCGTTACATCCATTCCAATACATCTGACGACATTGTCACCCAGATGCTGGGCCACTTCAATCACCAGGTTGTCTTCTTCACTACCAATGGTCGGGTTGGTTACCGTCAAGGCGGTCAGAACCGGAGGAAGTTTTCCGGGTTCAAACTCAACGTCAACAACGGCGCCCAGTACCTGAGATATTTTACCTATATTTTGAGCCATTTTTCTCTCCTATAAAGCTGTTTTCTTAAATTAAGCATATCGATTAAAATTATCCCTTGAGTGCTTCAGCACCACCGACAATATCCATGAGGTCGCCGGTAATTTTTGACTGTCTTGTCTTGTTGAATATTGACTGAAGTTCTCCAACCATATCTTCACATGCCTTGGTTGCATTTTCCATGGCCCTCATTCGGGCCGCATGTTCACTGGTGGATGTCTGAAGCAATGCATCATATATCTGAATAAATACGTTTTTCGGCAGCATCTCACCCAGGAGCTTATCAGAGGATGGCTCGTAGATATGCTCCGGAAGAAACCCATCCGCCTGAACCGCTTCTTTTTCTCCGGCCAGTTCGTTAAGAGATGGAATGGGAAGAATCTTTTTTAAAGTCGATTCCTGCCTTGCCATATTTACAAACCTGGAATAAATCAGATATACTTCATCAACAGCTCCGCCAAGGAAACTGTCTATCATTTTCTGCCCGGAAGAAGAGGCAATTCCAAAGCCGATATTCCCGCCCACGACACCAATATACTGATCTTCAATGGGTTGAGGTTGCTTTTTTGCCCAGTCTCTTCCTTTTTTGCCGAAACAGATATAAGAGACTTCTTTTCCATCAAGTTCCGATTGTACAAATTTATCTGCCTTGGTAATTAAATTTGAATTAAAACCGCCACATAATCCTCTGTCTGAGGTACAGAGGATGACCGCCACTTTTTTTACTTCATCCCGGGGAACCAGCAAGGGACTTGCATCTTCACCGGATTTACCCGCGATACTACCCAGCACTTCTGCAAATTTGCCCGCATAGGGTTTAAATGCTTCCATTCTGTTCTGAGCACCGCGCAATCTTGAAGTGGCGACCATTTTCATGGCAGAGGTAATCTGTTTAGTCTTTTTTATACTGACTATTTTTGATTTTACTTCTTTTAATGTTGCCATATGATCTACCTTTCAAGCCTGTTGTTAATGAATCATTTAACGGAAAAGTCCATAATTACTATATGGTATCCTTGAATTCTTCATCATAGGCTTCAAGGCATTGTTTGAGTTTGCCTTCGATTTCCTTGGTTATTTCCTTTTTTTCCTTCAGACCGGAAAAAATTTCAGGAAAACGATTTTCGACAAACGGATACAGGCCTTCTTCATATTTTGAAACCGCTTCTCTGGGATATTTATCAAGATATCCCCGGGTGCCGGCAAAAAGAACAGTCACCATTCTTTCCATGGGCAGCGGTTTAAACTGGGGTTGTTTTAAGAGTTCAACCAGTCTTTCACCACGGGTCAACTGTTTCTGGGTAGCTGCATCAAGATCTGAGCCGAATGCGGCAAATGCTTCCAGTTCACGGAACTGGGCCAGATCCAGACGAAGGGTTCCAGCCACCTGTTTCATGGCTTTCACCTGGGCAGCACCACCCACGCGGGATACGGAAAGTCCGACGTCTATGGCAGGACGGATACCGGCAAAAAACAAACTCTTATCCAGGAAGATCTGGCCGTCGGTAATGGAGATAACATTGGTCGGGATAAATGCGGAAACGTCACCTTCCTGGGTTTCGATGATGGGAAGGGCTGTCAGAGAGCCGGCGCCTTTTTCATCACTGAGCTTTGCAGAGCGTTCCAGCAGACGGGAATGGTTGTAAAAAATATCGCCGGGGAAGGCTTCACGTCCCGGCGGACGTCTCAGGAGCAGCGATACCTGGCGGTAGGCAACGGCCTGTTTTGAAAGATCGTCGTAAATGATCAGGGCATGTTCGCCTTTGTCCCTGAAATATTCCCCCATGGCGCATCCGGCATAGGGAGCCAGATACTGCATGGCAGCCGATTCAGAGGCTGACGCAATGACAACCGTCGTATATTCCATGGCGCCATGTTCTTCCAGGGCGGCAACAACCTGGGCAACCGTTGATTTTTTCTGACCGCAGGCTACATAGATGCATTTCATGTCCGTCTCTTTTTGAGCCAGAATGGCATCTACGGCCAGGGCTGTTTTACCGATCTGACGGTCACCGATGATGAGTTCCCGCTGCCCTCTGCCGACTGGGGTCATGCCGTCAACGGCTTTGGCGCCTGTGTAGCAGGGTTCATGAACGGATTTTCGGGCAATAACACCGGGGGCAACCAATTCCATGTTCATATAAGTCTTGGCATTAATGGGGCCCTTACCGTCTACCGGTTCACCCGTTGTCGTAACAACGCGGCCCAGAAGTTCTTCACCGACAGGGACGGACGCAATACGGTCGGTCCGTTTTACGATATCGCCTTCCTTAATCTGTTTGTCATCCCCCAGAATCGCTATACCCACATTATCGGATTCAAGGTTCAAGGCAAGTCCCAAGATTCCGCCGGGGAATTCAACAAGCTCCATGGCTTTTACTTTCTCAAGACCATATACGCGGGCGATACCATCACCTGCGGAAAGAACAACACCTGTTTCACTCAGGTCCACCTCTGCATCAAAACCTTTGATCTGGTCTTTTATGATTTGGCTTATTTCTTCTGCTTTAATTTCCATTAGACATTCTCACCTTTTTTTAATGTTTCTCTCAAATTCATCAGCTGGGTTTTTACGCTGCCATCCAGAACAAGATCGCCTATTTTTGTAACCACACCCCCAATGAGACTTGGATCCTGCTCCACCTTCAGAACAATATTTTTTCCGACTTTTTTCGACAATGCCTCTTTTATTTTACTTACCGCATCTGATGACAGCTCAGTAGCGGAAACGATACTGGCTTTGACAACTCCTTTGAGTTCATCGGCCAGATCTTTATAGTATGAAGCAATTTCACGCAGGAAACCAATACGGCCCTTATCAAACAAAAGGTTTAAAAAAGACTTCATGATGACGGACAGGTCCGTTGCAGCCAGAACAGCCTGCAAAACTCTTTTCCGGTCATTCTTGTTATATAAGGGATTGGTTAATGCCTTTTCAAAATCTTTCTGTGAATCAAAAAGTCCGACCACCGATTCAAGCTCGGCATTATACTGTTCAGCCCTGCCGTCTTCCTGGCCGATAAGAATCAATGCTTTGGCATAACGCCTTGAAACCGTTAAATTTTTCATTATGCCACCACCTTTTTCAAGTATTCATCCACAAGTTTGTCCTGATCATCCGATGAAATGGAGGCCTTAATGAGTTCTTCAGCTTTAACCATTGCTTTTTCAGCAATTTCCTGCTGAAGTTTTGTTTTTGCAGACTTAAATTCCTGCTCGATATTCCGTATGGCCATGGCTTCAAGTTTTGCCGCCTGTGCTTCAGCTTCGGCAAGAATTCTGATCTTTGCTTCTTCGCCCTGCTTCATGTATTCTTCAAGGATCTTTTTGGATTCCTCATCAAGATTCTTAAACCTGGCCTGATATTCAGCAAGTTTCTTTTCAGCCTCTGCCTTTTTCTGTTCAAGAACCTTGATCTCATCTTCAATGCCTTTGGCACGGGATGAGAAAAATTCAGCCACCGGTTTTTTGGCAATGAAAAACAAGGCAATGATCAGCACCCCAAAGTTTAATACCTTAGCCGTATCAATGCCGAGCCATGCATTGTGAACCCCGCCGTGTCCCCCGTCCGAAGCTGCCAAAGCCATCCCGCCAAGAAAAAAAATAAGCGCCGTGGCATATCCCGTGGCCTTCAGCCATTTTTGGGTTGTTCTTTTTTCTTTCATCAGCAAGCCCTCCCTAATATCTTTTCACCGATAGCTTTGGCATACACCTCAACCTCTGCTTCCAGCGCTTTCCGGGCCTGCTCAGTTTCCTGGGCCACCTGCTTTTTGATGTCAGCAAAATTGGCCTGAGCTTTCTTGTTAATCCTGTCGATAATTTCCTTTTCTTCTTTTGATGCTTCCTCAATAAAGGCTTCTTTACTCTTCAAGCCTTTTGACCGGGCCTGTTTCAATCCGTTATTGTATGCATCTTCTCCGGCAACAAGGTCGCTCTGAGCTTTTTCAGCCCCATTTTGCATCCCTTCGATTTTTGCCTTTCTTTCAAGAAGAACATTACGGATTGGTTTGTACAGAACCAGGTTGAGCACAAAAAGCAGAACAAGGAAATTGATCATCTGATATACCAGGGATATATCAGGAATCACAGTTATCATAAAATCCCCTCCGCCAGTTAATAATTATAAAAAAATTAACACCTTATATCTTTCTGACTGTTTTTCAACAAAAACAGCCCAAACTCGAATTGAATCGTGATTTGAGTACCATCCGGACACACATTTGTCAACATGGATTCACAAAATATTTAAGGTCTTTAAAGGATATTTTATCCTCTTATTTTAAGCGGCTTTAAACCCTTAATGGGATGAGAATTTCCGCATGCTGATATTTAATAAGATTCCGAACCCCACCATATTGGTGATGACCGAGGACCCCCCGTAGGAAATAAGGGGAAGCGGGACCCCAACAACGGGCATAAGTCCCATGACCATACCGGTATTGATAAATATCTGCCAGAAAATCATGGCGGTGATGCCAAAGGCCAGGATGGACCCGAACATATTGCGGCAGTTATAGGCGATGTTCAGGCCCCATAAGAGAAGAATTAAATAAAAGGTCAATAACACGCTGACGCCCAAAAGCCCCCATTCTTCGGCAAGGACCGACACAATGAAATCCGTATGCTGCTCCGGTAAAAAGGATAAGGCATTCTGGGTTCCTTTTAAAAACCCTTTTCCGGTCAGCATGCCTGAGCCAATGGCAATTTTTGACTGAATAATATGATAGCCTGCACCCAGGGGATCCCGGTCCGGATTTAAAAACGTTAAGATCCTGTCTTTCTGATAGTCTTTCAACATGAACCAGAACAGGGGAACGGCAGATAGCCCGGCAATAAAAAGCGTAAAGAAAACCTTCCGTTCAACCTTGACAAATAAAGTAATGGACCCTGCAATTAAAACCAAAAGCATGGCCGTGCCCAAATCCGGTTGGTCCACAATCAAGGCAAAAGGGATCAAACACAGAAAAGCCGGTTTGATTAATTTCCGGAAATTGATCCCGGTCTGGGAGACGCTTGTGGAATAGGCAGACGCCAGGCTGATGATCAAAGCAATCTTCATCAGTTCCGAGGGTTGAATCCGGATGAATCCAAGAGCCAGCCATCTTCTGGACCCACCACCGATCTGGCCGAAAATCAGAACAACAACAAGAAGACCGGCGCAGAACGCATAAAGAAACAAATGAAGCTTATCTAATTCCCGATAATCCACTATGGTTAAAATCATCATCATGATAAAGCCTGCACCCATCCAGACCATCTGTTTTTTAAACAGAACACTGACAATCCCCGCTTCCTGACCGGCACTTGAGGCACTGTATAAAACAACCAGACCCAGACAACCAATGGCAGAGATAACCGTCAGAAATCCCCAGTCAAAATTTTCGATAAGCCGCCTATCAAACATCATTACTCCGTTTCTGATTCTTCTTCTGAAACATTTGTTTCTATTAATTCTGCCGAAGGATCATGAATATATTGTCCGATCAATGCAGCAGCGATGGGGGCTGCTGCCGTGGAGCCATGGGCGCCGTGTTCGATGAGAACCGAAACGGCGATGACCGGATTTTCAGCCGGTGCATAGCAGATGAACCAGGCATGATCCCGGAGATAAAAATCCAGGTGTTCCGTCTTCAGCTTATCACCGCTTTTAACGCTGAATACTTGGGCGGTTCCTGTTTTTCCGGCAATCTTTACATGCTTCAGCCGGATTCTTTTGGCTGTTCCCCGATCCGTTTCAACCACGTCCAAAAGCCCTTTTTGAAGAATCTCCAAGGTTTTTGAACCGGCAGGTAATTTCCCTGAAACCTCTATGGGTATTTCCTTGATGATATTCCCCTGGCTGCCTTCAATGGTGCTGACAATTCTGGGTTTGTATAAGGTTCCGCCGTTTCCGACAGCACCAATAAAAACCGCCATTTGGAGCGGGGTAACAAGGTCATAGCCCTGACCAATGGCAATGGAAAGGGTTTCCCCCCGATGCCAGGATTCATTAAATCTTTTCTTTTTCCATGCAGATGTCGGAATGAGACCTTTTTTCTCGTCTTCCAGAAGAATTCCTGTTTTTTTGCCCAGACCGCTTCCCATGGCATATTTTGCCAAGGCATCCACACCAACCTTATCTCCTGCCTGATAATAGAACACATCGCAGGATTGGGTGACGGCCTCAACGATGCTCACATTCCCATGTCCGTTCTTGTTCCAGCAACGGTAGACCCTGTTTCCGTATTTGAAAAATCCAGGGCAAAAAAATGTCGTATGGATATCGACGGCTTTTTCTTCAAGGGCAGCCATGGATGTAATAATCTTATAGGTGGAAGCCGGGGGATATTCTCCCTGGATGGCCTTATTGGTCATGGGTTTCCCCCGATCCGTCATCAATGCTTTCCATTTCTTGCTGTTGATGCCGCCGACAAAATCATTCTGGTCAAAACTCGGGGCACTGGCCATCACCAACACATCACCGGTATTTGGGTCCAGGGCCACCACAGCGCCATGTTTATCCTGAAGCATTTTTTCCGCTATCTGTTGAAGATCAAGATCAATGGTCAGTTTCAAATCAAATCCGGTAATGGGCTCCACGGTTTTTAAGACATTGATGGTCCTGCCGTTGGCATCGACTTCAATCTGTCTTCCTCCGCGTTTACCCTGGAGATAAGTTTCAAAACTTTTTTCAACGCCATACCGGCCAATGGAGTCCCCGGTTTTGACATTGGGATATTTCCCGCCGAGAAGCTCATCATTGTTCACTTCTCCCAAGTACCCCAGGAGATGGGAGGCTGTTTTATTATGTATATAATGACGCGTGGGCTCGATATCGATAAAAACTCCGGGAAGATCAAATTTATGGGCTTCGATAATGGCCAGATGATCCCTCGAGATATCCTCCTGTAATACAACAGGCTTGTAGAATGCCCCCTGACCGGCATCTGAAATTTTTTTCATCAGGTCTTCAAAGGGCATCTCCATCATCTGTGATACTTTACGCATGGTTTCCTGCAAATCACCGGCATCTTCGATCATGATTTTAAGATTGAACGAGGGCCGGTTATCCACCAGCAATTTTCTGTTCCGGTCCAGGATAAGACCCCGGGGAGCTTTGATGCCTGTCAGACGGACGGCATTTTTCTCCGATAGAATTCTGAATTCCTCTCCCTTGATGATCTGAAGGTAAATAAACCTGAGAAAGAGGACTGAAAAAGCAAAAATAATACAGACGCTTACACCGATAATCCGTTGCTTTAACCATTCCCGATCCGGGTTCTTGCCAAATTCAGTCAAAGTGAATTATCCTCTGTAAGTCTCAGCCATCTGTTTTTTTATTCTCTTTGTTATCCCCAGCCAATTGCGCCGATATCGATGAAGAAGGGTAATGCAGGGCGGTATGATCATAAGGCCCAGGAAGGCCTGCTTGGCCAGAAGAAAAAAATCAAACCCAAGGGGGGGGCCGGTCTCCTGACGCACAAATGTGGAAAAAAAGAGGAGGAGATGTTGAATGAGAACGGCCATGAGACTAATGATGATAAGAAAAGTGATGCTTTGTTTAAAAATCAGTCTTTTAACCAGATGCACAATCAGGTAAATCAATATGTATGAAAAAATGTGGAAAAAGAAAGGAACTCCCGACATGCTGTCCATGATACACCCGATTATGATGAGGACGATAACCATGGAATGGTGGGTAGCAATCAGGCTTAAATAAAGTGCGGCAATGATCAACAGATCAAACCGGTCTGAAAAAAGAGAAAAAGAAGGGAGGATAACGGTCTGCATAACCGTTAGAAAAAACGTAAGAAGTATTAAAAATACCGTATTCATGGATAGGCCATCTAATTTTAAGTCCTTGAATTATTTTTTTAACACCAGGACTTCTTCGATTTTTTCAAAATCCACACTGGTTTCTATGGTGATGTCCTGGAAAAGATGGGACTGGTCCTTGGTCACCTTCAAAACCCGGCCGATCATCAATCCCTTGGGAAACACCTGATCCAGACCGGAGGAAACAATGGTTTCGCCTTCCTTTACCTCATCTTTTCTCAAGGTATATACAAATGAACAATCGTCTTCATTATTTCCCTTCACAATCCCTCGAACCCGTGAATTCTGAACAAGAGCGTCAACAGATGAATTCCTATCCGTGATCAAAAGGATTCTGGAAAAATTACCGGAAACTTCAATGACCTGCCCGACAATCCCTTCGGATACCATTGCCGGGCTTCCTTTCAAGAGACCGTCATTGGACCCCTTATCAATCATGACGGTCTGAAACCAGGGGGAAGGGTCCCTTGCAATAATCCTGGCTGCAATATAATTGCCCGGACCCGAGTTTGTAAAATTAACAAATTTCTTTAACCGGATATTTTCAAGCTCCAGCTCTTGATACCGGTTCCTGATCTCCAGGGCTTCTCCCAATTGTTTTTTAAGCAGCGTATTTTCGTTAACGGCACGAACCGCCATAAAATACGTGCTCCACAGATCCCGTATAAAATAAATGATCTTGGTGACGGCTCCCAAAAAAGGGGAGGTTATGGAAATGGTAACCCGTTTAATGCCGTTGACCGGCAATTTCTCTCTGCTGCTCATGGTTATTACGGTAAAAATAATCGCAACAAACAGAGCAACCCCTACAAAAATAAACAGTCTTCTTGAAAACATTAAATCAGTTAATGACTACTTCTCTCAGAATATCGATATTGTCGAGGACTTTCCCGCAGCCCAGAGCAACCGTTGACAAGGGGTCATCGGTCACAACAATAGGCAGGCCGGTCTTTTCCCGTAGAAGCTTGTCCAGGTTCTTGAGCAAGGCGCCGCCCCCTGTCAGAACAATCCCTGAATCCACAATGTCCGAAGCAAGTTCGGGGGGTGTCTGTTCAAGGGCTATCCGGACCGTTTCCACGATGGCGTCAATCTGCTCGGAGATGGCCAGACGGACTTCCTCCGAATCAATGGCAAGAATTTTCGGAATACCGGAAACCAGATCCCTGCCCTTGACCTCTATGGTTTCTATATTCTGGGGATCAGGATAGGCATTCCCAATGGTTGTCTTTATAATTTCGGCCGTTCTTTCACCGATGAGGAGATTGTATTTTCGTTTGATGTGCTGGCTGATGGCCGAATCCATTTTATCCCCGGCCACCCTTAAGGACCGGGTATAAACAATACCGGCAAGGGAAATGACGGCGACTTCCGTTGTTCCGCCGCCGATATCCACGACCATATTACAGGTGGGTTCGGTAATGGGAAGACCTGCACCGATGGCCGCAGCCATGGGTTCTTCGATGAGAAAAACCTCTCTTGCTCCGGCGGATTCAGCCGATTCCCGGACAGCCCTCATTTCAACCTGGGTAATCCCCGAAGGGACGGCAATGATAATTCTGGGGCGAACAAGGGTTTTACGGTTATTATGAACTTTTCTGATAAAATGCTTCAACATGGCTTCCGTAACTTCAAAATCGGCAATCACCCCATCCCGCATGGGCCTTATGGCCACAATATTACCGGGTGTACGGCCAAGCATTCGTTTTGCCTCCACACCAACGGCCAGGACCTTGCTCTTTGCTCCCTTATCCGTTCTGACCGCAACGACCGAGGGTTCGCTCAGAACAATTCCTTTTCCCTTAACATAAACAAGTGTGTTTGCTGTTCCAAGATCAATGGCCAGATCATTGGAAAATGCCCCAAGCATGGAGTCTATTATAAAATTCATATCTCCTCTTTCAAGAATAATATCGGGTTACCGAGTTCAACGTTTACAAAATAATCAGACATTATCTGCTAACAAAGTTACAGGTTTTTTACAAGCCCAAAAACCATTAATGGATATTATTTTATATCAGTTCAACCCGGATCAGATCATGAATCCGGGGCCGGAATTTTTTAATTCCCTCTCCGGATCTCGATGGATGAACCCGGTTGGTCAAAAGAACAACGATCCATCCGTCTATTGGATCAATCCAGAAAGAGGTCCCGGTAAATCCAAGATGTCCGATGGAAAATTCCGAAAAAAAACGGCCCGAGGAGGATTCTTGTTTTGAAGGGGTATCAAATCCGGCCACCCTTTCAAATCCTTTGTCCTTTTTGACAAAAGTCTTGATGATATCCTGCGCCAGCACCGTTGACGGCTTACCCTGCAAAACCTTCAATATTTCCGAACACAGCCTGTATACGGACAGGGCATCTCCAAAAAGTCCGGCATGGCCCTCTATCCCACCGACAGCATAGGCATTGTCATCATCGACTTCCCCTCTCAGGACTCGTTTTCGCCAGGGGCATTGCTGGGTGGCTGCAAATTGTCCCTGGTCAATTTTGGGGTTTTCATTCTCAGGGGTCAGGTCCATAAAAAACAAACGCTCAATCCCAAGGGGGGCATAAATTTCATGGGCGACAAACCGGTCTAACTGCTGACCGGACACCCTTTCAATGATCCATGCCAGGACCATGAACCCAAGATCGCTGTAAACCTCTTTTTCACCGATTATAGATTCAAGCGGCTCTTTGATCAGGAGATCTCTTAAATATGGCCTGGGTTCTTTTCCGGAATGAAGGATGTCAAGATAATAATGCCTGTGGGCGGGAAATCCTGATCTGTGCCGGAGCAGCATATCAATGGTGATACGGGCTTTATCGGAATTTTGAAATTCAGCCAGGAGCGTGCCGATTTGCTGATCCAGAGACAGTTTCCCCTTTTCCATGAGTTTGGATATGGCCAGGGTGGTTGCCAGGGGTTTGGTAAGGGAGGCCAGGTCAAAAATACTGTGTTTTTGCATTTTTCTGTTTTCAAACAGATCTGCCATGCCGAAGGCTTCATGGAAAACGATGCGGTGGTCCAGAGCGCATAAAAGGACCGCACCCGGAAAGACTCCCTTGGAAATGGCGGCTTCAACCGCCTGCCTGATCCGGTCCTTCATGGTCAGACCCACTGTATTTTCCGGGCCATGGTATCCATCTTGATCATTCGTCCAAAGGACAGGGAGAGATTGGTTTTCCCGTGGCCGGCGTCAAGTCCGGAAAGGACAGGCACCTGGTATTCATCAAAGCATTCACCCAAGATCTCTTCAATATATTCTCCATTGTCACAATTTTCAAAGGACCCGGTGATGACCCCGTGTATTTTGTCAAATAGTCCTGCCAGTTTCATCTGGGTCAGCATCCGGTCGATTTTATAGGCCGGTTCCCCGATATCTTCAAAAAAAAGAACGGCCCCTGCAAAATCCGGTTGAAACCGGGTTCCCAGAAGATGGCAAAGGGTGGCCAGGTTTCCTCCCTTTAGGATACCCATCCCGATCCCTTCCCTGATGGCCTTTCCGTCAGGGATTTCAATGGTCTTTGACGACCCTGAAAGTGCATCGACAAAGGAAGCCAGGGTCTTTGCGTCGGCTGTCGCCAGAGACACCACATGGGGACCGTGAAGGACCGGCATCCCGGTTTCGCTGAGGATGGCCGTGAGAATGGCGGTAATATCGGAATAGCCCATAAAGGGTTTGGGATTTTTACGGATCAGGTCCCAATCCAGGTGGTTGAGAATCCTTAGGGCGCCATACCCTCCCCTTGCACAAACGATCCCCTTGATGCCGGGATCTGAAAAAAGCCGGCTGACAATCTTTGCCCTTTCCATATCATCACCGGCCAGATATCTTTTTCTTTGGAAAATCTCCCGGGGAATCTTTACCTGAAAACCAAGGGTTTTTAATATCTCAATCCCTTGATTGAATTTTTCCATGTCAAAGCTTCCGGAAGGTGCACAAACACCCAATGTATCCCCTGGTTTTAAAAAAATGGCTGCCTCCTGTTTTGAATCATGATTCGTTCCGGTTTGCTTTTTATGGAAGAAACGTGTTCTGATGAACGGCCTAAGCCGGAAGATAATCTTCCCTTACGGGAGAAAACACCTCAATGGCCGTCGAGTCCTCCAGTATCTCCGCCCGATGCTCCACACCGCCCTTGATGGACCAGGAATCTCCTGCTTCGGCCGTAAATGCTTCGTTGCCGATAAAGAGCGTCATCTTTCCCGATACCATGAAACCAGTCTGTTCCTGGGGATGGCTGTGAAGGGGCAGAAGGCTCCCCTTTTTCAGATGAAACCGGGCCAGAAGGCTGTTTTCACCGTAAACAAAGGTTTTCATTTCAATGCCGTCAACAGGGCTGATAAAACCTGCGGGCGTGTATTTTGCAAACATACAAATTTCCTTTCCAGCTAGGATAAACATTTCAAATTTTCATATTTTTGACAAAAATCCATAAAATTGCAATACTGTTGCCATTATAAATTCAAAAAAGGATGCTATTGATTTGAAACTTCCTGAAATCCTTGCCCCGGCAGGAGATAAAAATTCGTTTCTGGCTGCCCTGGCCGCAGGCGCCGACGCTGTCTATTGCGGCCTGAAAATCTTTTCCGCCCGCATGGAAGCTGAAAATTTCAGCATGGAAGACCTGGCAGGACTGGCAAAACTCGCAAGAAAAAGGAAGGTAAAAGTCTATGTGGCGTTTAATTCCTTGATCAAGGAAACAGAGCTTGAAAAAGTCCTTCGGATTTTATCCAAACTTGTTGAATATGTTGATCCGGATGCCCTGATCATCCAGGATCTTTCCATGATCCCCCTGGCCCGGAAAGCAGGATTTAAAAAAGAATTTCACCTGTCCACCCTGGGCAACCTCACCTTTCCTGCGGGATTGCAGACCATGCCCCCCCTGGGATTCAAGAGAATCGTACTGCCCAGGGAATTCACCATTGATGAAATCAAAGAAATGGCCCTGAACACCCCTGCCGATATCGGGCTTGAAATTTTTATCCACGGGGCCTTGTGCTATTCCGTGTCCGGGCGGTGCTACTGGAGTTCCTGGTTTGGCGGGAAAAGCGCGCTTCGGGGCCGGTGCGTCCAGCCCTGCAGAAGGATCTATGAACAAAAAGGCATCTCAAAAAGACATTTTTCCTGCATGGATTTTTCCGCCGATGTTCTCTTAAAAGTTTTAAAACAAATCCCGAACATCACGGCCCTTAAAATCGAGGGCCGGAAGAAAAGCCCCCATTATGTGTATTATACGGTCAAGGCCTATCGGTTGTTAAGAGATGCCCCTGAAAAGAAAAAAGAGGCCCTGGCCTATCTGGATTATGCCCTTGGAAGGGAATCCACCCATTATCAATTGCTGCCCCAGAGGATGATGAACCCCCTGGACCATGAATCGGAAACCGGATCAGGGCTCTTTGCCGGACGGGTCCAGAACCCCCCTGCCCCGTTTTTTACCGCACGGGAAGCCCTTCTCCCCTCAGACCTCTTGAGAATCGGGTCCGAAGAAGACAGCTTTCACGACATCCAGCGGGTGACCCGGGCCGTGCCCAAAAAAGGAAATTTTTATTTGAGCAAATCCTCCCGGTTCAAGATCAAGGTGGGGACCCCGGTGTATATCATTGACCGGAGAGGCCCGGAACTTGAAGCCGAGATCAGGCTCCTGGAAGAGGAACTGAACGCTTTGGAAAAAATACCGGTCCGACCCGTTGATCCTGAAGAGAAAACAGCCCCTTCCCGGAGGGTCGGCAAAAAATCCGCCAACATCAGGGAGGTCATGCTGATAAGAGGCCGCCAACGCTCTTCACACCGGACCGGGGATACCGGGATCTGGATTTCCTCCCAGGATTATTCCGTCCCGCCCCCTGCGGGAGCCTGGCTATGGCTGGACCCGGTCCTGTTTCCCGAAGAAGAAAAAAAATGCCGTGATTATATCGCCGGAGCCGTCAAAAAAGGGGCTAAAAATTTTGTTTTAAATTCATTCTGGCAGATGTCTCTTTTCAAATCCCTCAAGCATCTGAATATCTGGGCCGGGCCTTTCTGCAACATCGCCAACAGCATGACCGTCAACCTATTGAAGCAGCATGGATTTTCCGGCGCCGTTGTCAGCCCGGAACTGGACCAGGAAACCCTGATGGCGCTTCCCGGCCGGAGTGAGCTGCCTTTGGGACTTGTCATCTATGGCAACTGGCCCCTGGGAATTTCACGGATTATGTCAAAGGATCTTGACACCGACAAGGCCTTCACCAGTCCCAAAGGGGAAACCGCCTGGATTTCCAAACACAGCCATAATTATTATATTTTCCCCAACTGGCCCCTGGATTTGACCGCAAAAAAAGAAATCCTGACCAAGGCCGGGTTTTCACTCTTTGTTCATATGCAGGAGCCCATTCCCAAAGGCGTCCATATGAAAGACCGGCCCGGTCTCTGGAACTGGAATCTGAAACTTTTATAATTCAGTCGTGAATTTCAACACAGGGCGGGACATTATCCTTTTTGCTTCATTCCATGAAGATCACCGGTTACTGGTCTGCATGATCAATTCTCTTCGATATAAATCCAATATCCTGGTTTTGGATATCATGCCGACAAATCGATGGTTGTCCAGTACCGGCAAGGTGTCCATATGATTGATCTCCATCATATCCAGAACTTCCTGCAGATCATTTTCCAGGGAAGCAGTCAGCATATTGGTATCCATGATCTGATTCAGAAACAGCATGTCATACATGCCCGGATCCAATGCATATTTACGGATGGCCCGAATTTCAATCATTCCTTTATACGCATCGGTTTTTTCATCGATGACCGGAAAAAAATTCTGATCAGAGGTTTTCAGCATTTCAATGAATTCCCGGAAAACCATATTTTCTGAAACCTTGATATATCCTCTGGAAATCAGTTCACTGATATTCAGATCCGACAGGATTCTCGCATCAGTTCCGGGTCTTAAGAACTGGCCCCTTTCAATCAGGTCTTTAAAATAAAAGGATGCAGGCTCAAGATAATGGCTCATGGTGCATGAAATGGAAGAGACAACGATCAGGGGAAGGATGGCTTCATATCCGCCGGTGATCTCAACGATCAGGAATATCCCCGTCAACGGCGCCTGCATCACTCCGCTGATCAACCCCGTCATTCCCAAGAGGGCATAGGCGCCTTCACTTGCACAGCCGATATTGGGAAACAGGATGAACAAAATTTTATAAAAAACAACCCCGGTAAGGCTTCCGATCATGAGGCAGGGTGCAAAAATACCCCCGGAACCGCCCCAGCCAAGGGTAATCGCTGTGGCAAGGATTTTTGCAAAAACTGCTGCAAAGGTAAAAAAAAGACCGCTTGGAAAATCGCCGGAAATCATGGACTGGATAAACCGATACCCTTCTCCCAGAACCTGGGGAAAAAACATACCGATGACACCGACCACGGAGCCACCGATAACAGCCCTTGCCCAGAACGGAAAACCGGTCTTTTTTGCCAGCGCCCCTGTCTGTCTCAAGGCCTTTGTAAACAGAACCGATACCAAGGCGGTCAAGAGGGCCAGGCAAAGACTCGGCAGAATATCTGAAATCCCGACATCAAACGGATGGTGGCTGAAAAGGATATTTTCCGGAATGATGGCTTGGCTGACATGGGCCCCTGCCACCGCAGCAATGGCAATGGGGATGATATTGACAAATTTCCATTCACCCAGAATCACTTCAATGGAAAAGACAAGGCCTGCAATGGGTGCATTAAAAATCGCGGCAATGGCTCCGGCCGTGCCGCACCCGACAAGGGTAATTCGCTGACGGTCATTTAACCGTAGAAATCCGGCGATATTGGAACCAATGGCTGAGCCGCTCATGACCACAGGAGCCTCAGGACCTGCCGAGCCGCCACTACCAATGGTCAGAAAGCTTGAAATCAATCTTGAATAGCTGGATCGAAGTTTTAAAAGCCCGCCGTATCGGGAGACCGAATAAATGACTTCCGGAACTCCGTGACCGGCCTTTTCCCTGACAATTTTTTCAAGAAAAAAAGACGACAAAACAGCACCGGCTGCCGGAAAAACAAAAGCCCAGCCATAATGGCGAAAAGGGCGGAGCCATGTGAGAACGGATTCAAGAGACAACCGCAGGGCAACGGCGGCAAGGCCGCTGCAGATTCCGGCAATGGATCCTGAAATGATCAGGAGGAGCCGGTCATCCAATTGGAACACCCGGTAATAAAACCGCTTAAACCGGTTCATTACGGCGATCATCTGATTTCGGCTCCTTTTTTTCTAAGCCGGGCATGTCTTTTGAAGCGTTTCAATCTGCCGGATGAGCAAATCCGGTTCAGGTTTTGATTTTAAAAAACCAATAAATTGGGTGTTTTTCAGACAGAAGGACAAAGTTGACAGCAAATTCAGGTGAAGTTTCAATGATGGACAGAGGATAAAAAACAAAACCGATACCGGCCGACGATCAAGGGCATTATATTCCACCGGGGTGGATAGAAAACAAATGGAGACCAGGGCCTGATTCAGATAGGTCAAGGGCTCCCTTGGATGGGGAATGGCAATACCGTTACCAATGCCTGTTGAAAGTGCGTTTTCCCTTTCCATTACCCGTTCAAGAAGATCATCTCTAAAATCGTCAGGGATGTTGGAAATTCGGCCAATGGATGATTCTAAAACGGTTTTGACTTCACCTCCGGGGATGTCAAAGTGGATACCACCCATCCGGACGGCTTCGGATAAAAAGAAATCAGCTTGATTCTGTTTCTCAAGGCGTTGCCTGTCGGAAAAATTCAGCCGGATATGATGCAGGGCCGCCCATTTTTCAAGGTCAACTTTACGAAACCGGTAATCCGGAGCCTTGCCGGAAACCGGCAATTTCCCTTGCCTTACCCAGCGCTCAATGGTATCAGGGATTACGCCCAGATATTTTGATAAATCAGAAATCGATAATTCCACTTTAATGTCCTTGAAACATTAACCGGTTTATTCACCCCTATTTTCAGGGGTTGTTATAAAACAAACCCCCGTGAAGAACAACCCTAAAATAATATTTCTGTTTGATTACAATATGACCTGTTTTGCCTATGAATCCTGTTAAGGTTCAATCCGGATGGACGGGTACAGGCCCATATATTTTCCCGTTGTATAGGGCTGAATCAGATTAAAGGAGATATTCTGGTCATCTTGGGCATGGCCCCGGTTTTCCCCCTTATGAAACCTTGCCCCGTTCTGCAACAGGATATTGCTGATTCTTTTCCGGAATGCATCAAGGAAGATGGAGCCCTTGCCTGAAAACACCATTTTTCCGATTCTCAAGGTATCCCGGACCTCTGCCAGGGCATCCATTGAAATGGTGTTGGTTTCAATGTCTTCTTCCGAGCGGATAAACCCCCATATCAAATGTTCGGCCGGAATCCGGATGGACGCGGCCTGGGGATCGATGATGGTATGGGGCATCACAATACAGCCTTCTCCGATTTCAATCATGGCCTCGGGTTTGCCGTTTAAAAAGGCATTGAATCCCACAAAGGTGCCGTGGCCCATGAGACAATGGATGATTTTCCCGCCATGGGCCGTAATATTAAGCCCTTCCAGGGTTGAATGAATGATATAGGTGTTTTCCTGGGCATTGGAACCGTCTCCCATGACGGCATTTTCAAGAAAGGCCCGCTGGGAAACCAGGACGTTCTCACCGATCCTTGTCTTTCCCTTGATGACGGCATACCGGTTCACGGCCGAGGTGGGCGGGGCTTCATAGGGCTCCAGGTTCATGACATCAAAGAGCTTTTCATAATCCTGCTCCCGTTCCTTTACAAAATCATAGATCAGGCCCCGGGGCTGGTGGGACTCATTCACCCCTACAAAATTATCCAGGACCCCCTTTTCAAACCGGTATTTGAATTCAAAATTCGCGTGTCTGATCCAAACGGTCCCCGGATCAATCTTGCGGTGAAACAGTTCTCCCGCCTGGACATAGGCGAATTCACCCAGAATACAGGAGTGAAGGTTCATGAGATCCACGGTGGAAAAGGCCCCCAGGAAACACCCTTCCAGGGTGGACCCGTGGATATTGGCATGATGGGCGGATATGGTATTGTGGATACTGAATTCTTCCGGGTTTTCGAGATTGTGGGAATTGCTGTGGACCAGGGTTTTATAAAGCAGGCTGTCTCTGATGACAATCTTTTCATCTTCCACCAGGGGGATATTCTTGGCGCTGCGAATTTTATCCCCTGCCCGTTTCAATTCATCACCCCGGACATCGCTTTTATAAATGGCGGACCGGCTCACCTGGCATTTGCCCAGAAAATAACTGCCGGCAATATTGGAATGCTTGAAATCAAAAAAAATCGGATGTTGGGAGGTAATGCCATAAAAAGCATAAAATTTCAGCATTTTTTCATGGTCAAGGGCTTCCTTTACAAAGGGTTCCGTATCAAAATCGAATTCGCTCAGATTAACATTCACGCGGCTGATGATTCTGTCATTGAGTAAGGTCAACTGGTCCATGATCTTCTCCTTATAAATAAAGTCCTATTTAAAAAACCTCAGCAGAGCATGAAGATTGGTCAAAGGATGGGGCGGGCAGCCGGGAATGAACAGGTCCACGGGCAGGATTTTATCCAGGCCCTCGGTAATCTCCGGGCTGCCGGTAAAAGGTCCGCCCGTGAGGGTGCAACTGCCCACGGCAATGACCACCTTGGGGTCCGGAACCGCCTCATAGGTCTGGAGCAGGGCTGTTTTCATATTCCGGGACACGGGCCCCGTCACCACAATCCCGTCGGAATGGCGGGGCGAAGCCACAAAATTAATGCCAAACCGTCCCAAATCAAAAAACGGGGTGGCCAGCACGTTCAAATCCGCTTCACAGGCATTGCAGCCTGCGGCGGACACCTGTCGCAGTTGCAGGGACCGGCCGAAGAGACGTTTAAAATGCTGCTTGGAATGTTGGGCCAGGTCCGGCAGGTCTCCGGCCGTCAACAAATGTTCTTTTTGGGCCGTTGCAATCTCAAAATCCCCGGTGAATCGAACAAACTCTCCCTGGGAGATCTGCTCACAGGTGCCGCAGAAAATACACCGGCCCATGTCGATTTTTTTTTGCCCGACATTAATGGCATCCTGGGGGCAGGCATCGGCGCAGCGTTCCACCAGTTCCGGGGGCGCATCCTGCCGCACCTCGGGTTTCCCCCGATAGCGGCCGAAAACAGGGGGTTTTTCCTTGGGATAGCTGCAAGTTCTGTATCCCTGCTCAAATCTGTTTTTAAATACACTGAACATATGATAGGCCCTCTTTATATTTTTTGATCAAAGGTCAAACCCGCAATAGGAAAGATTGAAGCTCTTGTTATTCAGGGGAAAATCCGATATTCCCGTATTGCGAAGGGCCATGGCAAGCCCGTTCCAATTGTGGAAGGACGGATCCTTTACCTTGTACCGTAAAATCTTCCCGTCCTGATCGGTTAAAAGGGCATGGGATACTTCCCCCCGCCAGGCCTCATTCAGGGTCACCACAAAAGAGGACGGGGCCAGATTAAAATCAGAAGCCGTCACGGTTTTTGTTTCAACAGGACTGCCGATCAGGGACTGGATGATGCTGATGGACTGATGGATTTCATCATACCGGACCCTGGCCCGGGCATAAACATCGCCCGTGGTTTTTTTATTCTCAGGAATGCCCAGCTCACCATAATGCTCCGTGGGAAAACAGCGCCGGACATCATAGGCCAGCCCCGAGGCCCGGCCGGCCGGGCCCACAAGCCCCAAGTGATCCGCATCCGCCGGGCTGACACGACCGCAGTCCTCAAACCGGGCCCGGACCGTGGAAGCAAGAAAAAGAAGTTCCAGCACATGCTCCACCTGGGGTTTTAATTCTTTGAGCCTTTGATCCAGTGTGCTGCGAACCTCATCGGAAAGGGTGAACCGGACTCCGCCGGGGCGGACCAGGCCTTTGCCGAACCGGTTGCCGCAGATAAGAAGGCTTAAGTTTAAGAAATCCCCCCGAATCCGTCCAAAATAACTGGCCGGCGGCAAAAAGGCCACATCCCCGCTCAAGGCCCCGAGGTCCCCGATGTGGTTGGCCAATCGCTCCAGTTCAAGGGCAATGGTGCGGATAATCCTGGCCCCCTTATCCGGCTGAACCCCGGTGAGGGCTTCAACGGCCTGGGCCATGCAGAGGCTGTGACCGATGGTGGTGTCTCCGGCAATATTCTCGGCCAGGATGGGCAGGCGTTTGGCCTGACCCCCCTGGAAAAGCTGTTCTACACCCCGGTGCTGATACCCGAGTTGAATTTCCAGGTGAAGGACTTTTTCTCCAATACAGTTGAACCGGAAATGGCCGGGTTCGATGACGCCTGCATGGACCGGGCCTACGGCAACCTCATGGATTTCATTGCCTTCCACCTGATAATAGGGGTAATTGCCCGGAATATCTTCCTTATACTGATTGCCGAACACATCCTTTGCCTTGCGGTAATTGGCGTGGTATCTCACCATTTTCAGCCAGGGGTGGCCTTCAGGCCTCAGGCCGAACTGCTCGGCCGTCTCCCTTTCAAACAGGTGGAAGGGTTCACAGGTTTGGGTCAAAGACGGATAGGATTCCGGCGCATCACATCCGGCCACCATGAGCCGGTCGGTTCTGAGCACGGCCAGAAGCTTGAGGGCCGGTCCGTCCGGGTAGGCGAAAAACTGAACCACCTTTCCGCCTTTTCCCATGATTTCCAGAGCGTTCTCCCGGAAATCGGCAAAGGCAAGATGGGGTATTTTTCTTCGATCCAGTTTTTCACCATTGGAAATATTCAAAAATGCATTCATGGCTAAAATCCTCCGCCAATGGCCGATATCGCATCAATAATGGTTTGATGAACCGTGTCCGGAATAGAAATACACAACGCCAGGGATGTCAACAGCAGGATATACTGGGGCCAGACCAGACCCGGCTTTTCTTTAAGCCGGATGGCTGCTTTTGAGCCATCAAAGGATATTTTCATGACCTGGTTGGCAAACCCGGCAAAGATCACGCACAGGCTCAGGGCGAAAACCCCGGCCATGGCATAATGCTTTCCCCTGAAGGCCCCCAATATAATAAACAGTTCTCCGATGAAGATCCCGAAGGGCGGGAAGCCTGAAATTCCGGCGAAGCCGGCAAAAAAGGCGAGAAAGGTTTTCGGCATGAGGGTGATCAAATCCCCGGTGTTTTTGATGAGCCGGTTTCCATATCCCAGGAGGATATTACCGGCCGACAGAAACAGGGAGGACTTGATGAGACTGTGATGGATCATGCAGATAACGGCCCCGTAAACCCCTATTCCGCCGATGCCGGTGCCGAAGGCGATGATGCCCATGTTTTCAATACTGGAATAGGCCAGCATCCGTTTATATTCGTTCTGCCGGATGATAAAGGTGGCTGCGGCCAGGATGGACATGAGGCCGAAAACCATCAGAATCATTCCGGAAAAATCACCAAGCCCTGCGGCATGCATGATTTTATTGGTCTTGAAAATACCCAGATAGGCGCAGTTTAGGAGCACCCCGGAAAAAAGGGCCGAAGCCGGTCCGGGGGCTTCGCTGTGGGCATCGGGAAGCCAGGTATGCATGGGGGCCAGCCCCATTTTAGTGCCGTACCCCACCAGAATGAAGATAAATCCGGCTTTAAGCCAGAAGGGGTCCAGTTTTCCGGCAACCCCGGTGATGGCTGAAAAAGAAAGCGCTGCATTCACATCCCCGATATCCATGGACAGGGTAATGAGCACGGAACCCAGAAGGGCCATGGCAATTCCCACGGAACAGATGAGCACATATTTCCAGGTGGCCTCCAGGGAGGCCGAAGACCGGTGGGTATAGATGAGGGGGGCGCTGGCCAGGGTGGTGGCCTCAATGGCAATCCAGAACACCATGATATGATCGGATACCGTAACCATGGACATGGTGGACAAAAACAACAGCATGAACCCCGTAAACACATTTTCCGCCTGGATTTCTCTTTCCTTGAGATAGGACACCGCATAAATGGAAATCAGGAAAAACAGAAGAGAAATCACCAGAAGGGACAAAAGCCCTTCCGGGGTTACGGCGAAATGATTATTGAAAAAAGCCTCGGGCCTGTTTTTCCACAGGAAAAGGGAAAAAATCAGGTGAAAGGCCCCGGTTCCCATGAGAAGCCACCGGCCCAGGAATTTGGAAAGAAAAAAAGCCGGGATACCGGTTACAAAAGGCGTCAGAAAAATAAGCTCGACCATGGCTCCCCCTATTCCTTTAAGGATCTCAGATGGGCTGTGTCCACATCATCAAAGGTTTGTTTGATATTCTGAAGAATAACGGCCATGATCATGACCCCGGCAAGAATGTCGAGAAGGATGCCGAATTCCACAATATGGCGGGCGCGAACCGATATGGTTGTTCCCACGAGGTAGATGCCGTTTTCCATCATGATATATCCCAGGACCATGGCGATGGCGTTTCTCCTGGCCATGAGCAGGAACATCCCGGTGACCAGAAGGGCCATGGCCGTGGGAAAAAGGAGGGTATAGTCTTTGATGGCCGGGATATTCAATTGCCGGCTGATCCAGGTGGCGGCCACGATCAACAGAAGCCCGCAGATGATGGATGCATGATAACCGATAATGGGTTCCACCTCCCTTTTGATATTCACCCGGTTGATGGCCTTATAAATGCTCATGGGAATAATAATGCCCCGGATCAGCAGGGTGGCAATGGTGAAAAAAAGGCCCCCAATCGTCATATCATGGCCCACAAAAAAAGGAACCAGGGAAACCACAATGCCCTGAAAGCCAACCACCGATATCAGCCGGGGTAACCGGCTGGAGCCAAAGGAAAACAGGACGGAAAGCAAAACCAGGGTTAAAATGGTGTCAACTTGAAGGATGGTCATTTTAGATAAACTCCAACGTGATGATGGTTGCAAAAAAGGCCAGGGCAAAAGAGGTCAGAACAAACTGGGGAACCTTATCCATCCTGTACCGGGCCATGACCGATTCCGTCACGCCTACGGCCACACTGACAACAACAAGGCCCGCAAAATAGAACACAAAGGTAAGGGGGATATTCAGGTCAAAGGGGAGGATCATCCGTGAAATCAGGGTGGCATAAAAAAACAGCTTACAGAATGATCCCAGCTCAATGAGGCCGAAATCCGGACCACTGTGGTCCAGGACCATGACTTCATGGATCATGGTCAGTTCAAGATGGGTGGCCGGATCATCCACCGGGACTCTGGAATTCTCCGTTAGCAGGATGATAAAAAATGCAACCACGACAAACAATAAGGGCGGACCGGCCAAATACCACAACAAAAAAGGATTCTCCCCTGAAAAATAGGCAGACAGGGAGAGTTCACCGGTGAGCCGGTAAAGCAGGATCAGGATCATGAAAAAAGCGGCTTCACAGATAATCGGAAAATACGCTTCCCGGGCCGCGCCCATGCCTTCAAAGGGAGAAGCTGTATCCATGGCCGCGGCAATGGTGAAAAACCGGCCAAGCCCCAACAGATAAAGAACGACAATCACATCCCCATGAAATGAAAACACCGGATCATGGCCGGCAATGGGAAGAAAAAGAAGGACGGTCAGGGCCGAGCAAAGGGAAACGATGGGCCCCAGCTTGAACATCAGGGTTGTACTCCTGCTGTAAACCGATCCCTTTTGTATAAGCTTGATCAGGGTATAATACTGGATCAGGAGCGGAGGCCCTTTTTTCCCTCCGAAAAATGCCTTTACCTTCAGGATGATCCCTGAAAAAAAGGGCGCTGTCAGGACGGCCAGAAAAAAGAGAAGAATGGATTCAATCATCATTGTAACCTTTAATTATATAAAAAAGAGCAATAAGACAATGGCCAGTAGGATATATCCGATATACAGATGGATATCCCCATGCTGGATCCATCTCAGCTTTTCAAACACCAACAGGATGGGATCAACCACGAGCTTATTCATATGAAGCCCGGCAATATCGTTGATATGGCTTTTATAATGGGTTTTTACAGGGAACCGGCCTTGGATGGCCGGGTGTTCTTCGGACAAAGGGGCCACGGGCCGGAAGAAATCCAGGATAAAGGATGCATAGGACGACCCGGTATACTGCATTTTTACTGTGGGCTGAGTAAACCCGCACCCCCAGGTGCCGGATGCGGCAATGGGTTTGTTCCGGTAAAAAAAAGACCGGATCAGCGCCACCAGGATCACCATGGAAAGGAAAACAACGGCGGCAAAGCTGAGATTGCCGGCAATGATCATGACCGGCTCGAACCCGGTGGGTTCAAGCCCAAGGGCGGCAACGGCCCGAAGCGGCAAAAGAATGATGAAACCGGGGAAGATGCCGATGAAGACACATGCAGCGGCCAGGACCACCATGGAAACCAGCATGGTCGCTCCTTTTTCCGTTGCTTTTTCAGCGGCCCGGGTTCTGGGTTCTCCTTGAAAGACAACGCCCACCACCTTGGTAAAACAGGCCAGGGCCAGGCCTCCGATAACCGCAAGGCTGATGATGGCCACAATGCTCAGGATGAAATCGGAGGTTTCCAGGGCCAGACCCTTAAATCCTCCCAGATAAATTAAGAACTCTCCCACAAACCCATTCAGGGGAGGCAGGCCTGAAATGGCCAGGGAACCGATAATAACCGCCGTTCCGGTGATTTTCATTCGTTTCAGCAATCCGCCCAAAGCATCGATGGAGCGGGTACCGGTTTGATGCAGCACCATGCCGGCACCCATGAACAAAAGGGATTTGAAAACAGCATGGTTGAGAACATGTAAAAACCCGCCGGCAAACCCCAGGACGGCCATGGCCGGGTTGTCCGACGACACGCCCGTCATCCCGATACCCAGTCCGATAAGAATAATTCCGATATTTTCAACGCTGGAATAGGCCAGAAGTCGTTTCAGATCATGCTGGCCCAGGGCGTAGACCACCCCCAGGATGCCGGACACAGCCCCGGCAATGATCATCACCATCCCCGGTAAGGAGGTATGAAGATCCAGCAGGGCATAGATGCGGATCATCCCATAGATACCGGTCTTGATCATGACCCCGGACATGACCGCAGATATATGGCTGGGTGCGGCCGGGTGGGCAAAGGGAAGCCAGACATGGAAGGGGAACACCCCGGCCTTGGACCCGAAGCCGATAAAGGAAAAAAGAAAGATCAGGATTTTCATGGTTTCAGGCATCCGGGTCATGGGGCCCAAGGCAAGATTTCCCGTATGGGCGTAGATCAATGCAAAGGCGGCCAGGATGAACATGGCGCCCACATGGGAAAACACAAAATACAGATACCCGGCTTTTCGATTGTCCGAAGCCTCATGGTTGTAAATGACAAGGAAAAACGAAGACAGGGACATGGCTTCCCAGGACAGCATAAAGGCAAGGATATTGGAAGCTGTGATGACCAGGGCCATGGAAGCGATGAGGACACTGAAGAAAAAATAATTGACCCCTACCCTTACCGGTTTTTTTTCATGGGCCATATAGTGGAAACTGTAAATGGAGGACAGAAGGCAAATCCCAAACACGGCAACGAGAAAAAATGCGGAAAGCCCGTCCATTTTAAAGGACAGGGAAAACACATTCAGATATTCAAAACTCTTCTCAGCAATAGCGGAATGGATGAGGTTGGAGGTTACATCCATCAAGCCCCAGAGACAGCCGAGACTTAGGAGAAAAACCGTAATGATGTTAACGGACTTAGCCTGTCTTGCAAAGCAAAGGGAAAAAACGCCCCCGGTCAGAATAATCAATATGGAAATGAAAAATTGACTCATATATTCCCCGATTTTGAATTTTCATTTGTATTACCCAACCTTTTTTAAGGTCATCCCATCTCATACAGAAAAGGGATATTTAAGTCCACTCAAATAAAGGAGAAGCAGATTTTTGTCAAGCCGGAACTGTTTCAATCTGAATCATTTTCTTGACAAAAACCTCTTTCCCTGATTATCTAATAAAATTTTTAAAAGCAAAGGGCGGATATAAGCCCGTGATAAATTATATAAATGTTTAAGGAGATATGACTTACCATGACTGAAGCAACAATGACGCTGGAAAGCACCCGCATTGACTGGAAAAGGTTATTTTTTCTGGTTCTTGGCGTAGCGCTGTTTTTTATTATTTATTATTGTCCGCCTTGGCCCGATGCCATTGACCCCCAAGGAAAACATTTTGTGCTGACAAAAGAAGGCAAGGGAGCCCTGGCCGTATTTGCCCTGGCCGCCACCTGGTGGATTTTTGAAGTCCTGCCCATCGGTGTTACCGGTATTGCCATAGGCGTGGCCCAGGCCATGTTTCTCATCCGGAAACCCGAAGTGGCCTTCAAGGATTTCATGGACCCTTCCGTCCTCTTTATTCTGGGTTCCATTGTCATCGGCCTGACTTTCACCAAGAGCGGCCTGACCAAGCGAATGGCCTATAAGATGCTGTCTGTTGTGGGAGAAAAAACCAGCATGATCTATCTGGGCTGTTTTGTCATGACCGCGGCCCTGACCCATCTCATGGCCCATACGGCAGTGGCGGCCACCATGTTTCCCCTGCTGCTGGCCATTCATTCCTTTTATACGGACGAAGACCAACCCACCAAATTCGGCAAGGGTCTTTTTATCGGCATGGCCTATGTGGCCGGCGCAGGGTCCATCATCACTCTTCTGGGAGCGGCGCGCGGCGCCGTTGCCATTGGTTTTTATAAGGAAATGACGGGAAAAGAGATCAGTTTTTTTGAACTTTCTTATTACATGGCGCCCATCGGCTGGCTCATGGTTTTTATTATCTGGGGCCTCATCATGGTTCTTTGCAAACCGGAAAAAACCGTTATCCCGGGCTTGAAAGAAAGGGCCAAAAAGATGTACAGGGATTTAGGCGGCTGGGGAAGAAAGGAAATCCTGACCCTGGTCATCACCCTGGCCGTCATTGTCCTCATTGCCCTGAAAAACTGGGTTCCGGCCTTGCAGACCATTGACAAAACCGCCATTCTTCTGACCTCCACACTCTTGTTTTTTATTTTGAATATTCTCACCATTGAAGATCTGGAAGCCATTCCCTGGAATATCATCCTGTTATTCGGCGGGGCCATGTCCATCGGGTTCTGCCTCTGGCAGACAAAGGCTGCCGAATGGCTGGCTGTCAACTGGCTTCAGCTTTTTACCAATGCGCCATCCGTGGTGTTCATTCTCGGCATGGCCTTTTTTGTCATGATCATGACCAATTTTATAATGAATGTGGCCGCCATTGCCATTTCCCTGCCCGTGGCCCTGGTGATTGCACCCTATCTTGGGGTGTCCGGAGAGGTCATCTTTTTCTCCGCCCTCATGACTGCCGGCATGCCCTTTATCCTTCTCATCGGAGCGGCGCCCAATGCCATTGCCTATAATTCCAATCAATTCTCAGCAGGTGAGTTTTTTAAATTCGGCATCATTGCCAGTATCATCCTGATGATCGTGGTCTGGTTGGCTGTGGTAATTATCTGGCCCATGATGGGCATGCCCATCCTTTTGAAATAATGTATCGGATGAAAGAATCCTCTAATTTAAGGATAGAAAAAAATGAAAGATAAAAAAGTTAAAGAAATCATGATAGCCCTGTCCGACTATGCAACCGTATCGGAAGAGGATACCCTTGCCTCTGTTATACGCACGCTTAAAAAAGCCCGTGAGGATAAAAAATACGCGCACAAGCACCGGGCCGTGCTGGTGTATGACAAGAATAAAAAAATCGTCGGCAAAGTCAGTATCCGCTGCATTCTGCAATCCCTTGAACCCAAATACTGTCAGATTCAAAACCCTGACGGTCACGAAAATATCGGATTGTCCAGATTCGGTTTCAGCGATGACTTCCTGAATTCCATGGTCAAAAATTTCTGCCTGTGGGATGAAAGCCTGGAAGAGCTGGTAAAACATGCTTCCAAATTAAAAGTCAAGAATATCATGTACACCCCTACCAACGGGGAATATGTGGATGAAGAGGCCTCTGTTGCAGAAGCGGTTCACCAGTTCATCCTGGGCTGTCACCAGTCCCTTCTGGTGACAAAAGATAAAAAAGTAACCGGGGTTTTACGGCTGGTGGATATGTTTGAACTGGTCAGCAAGGCCCTGGAGAAATAAGCCATAAAAATTTCAGATTGTCTGCCCCATGGTATCATGGGGCAGACAATCTGAATGGGTTGACTCAATTTTTTGTATCGCTTCGTTAGTCTGAAATTTCCGTCTTCAATTTAATATTGTATTTTTCAATCTTGGCATGAAGGGTGGGCCTTGACAGACCCAGGAGTTTGGCGGCCTGGGTGCGGTTGCCGTTTGTTGATTTCAGGGCCTCTGAAATCACGATGCCGGATACCGTATCCATAAAATCGTCAAAACTGTAAGTTCCGGATGAACCGGCCAAGGTTTGCCGCACCCAATCCCGGATGGTGGTCAATTCGATTTCTCCGTCCCGGCCTGTCTTGTTCTTTTTTTCGATGATCTGCTCCAGGTCCGCAGCGGAAATCGGGGCTCCCCGGTTGAAAATCAGCACCTTCTGGATCAGGTTGGACAATTCCCTGATATTTCCCGGCCATTCATACCGGTTCAAAAGCGCCAGGGCTTCCGGCTGGATGCTGGGGTTATCAATTTTCAATTCCGTGGAAAATTTATGCAGGTAAAAGGAAATCAAGGGGTCAATATCTTCTTTTCTCTCTCTCAGCGGCGGCAATTCAATGGTCACGACCTTTAACCGGAAATACAGGTCTTCCCTGAATTTTCCTTCCGGAATGGCTTGTTCCAGGTTTTTATTGGTGGCGGCAATGATCCGGACATCAACCGGGATGGTTTCTTCACCTCCCAACCGCTCTATGCTTTTTTCCTGCAGGAGCCTTAGAATCTTGGCCTGAATATTCAGGGGCATATCCCCGATTTCATCCAGGAATACGGTTCCGCCGTTGGCTTGCTCAATTTTCCCGATATGCCGCTGGGAAGCACCGGTGAAAGCCCCTTTTTCATAGCCGAACAATTCACTTTCCAGGAGGGTCTCCGGGATGGCCACACAGTTGATGATCAAAAAGGATTTCCCGGAACGGATGCCGTGCTGATAGACGGCTCTTGCCACCAGTTCTTTTCCGGTTCCGGACTCCCCCCGGATCAGAACTGTTGCATCGGTCTGGGATACCCGGCCAATAGTTTTATAGACGCCCTGCATGAGCCGGCTCTGACCGATGATGGCGTCCCCTTGCTGGGCTCCGGGGCTTGCATCCACGACCACCGGGGATCTCATGAAATACCCGGCTTCAATGGCCTGACGGATGAGAACCAGCATTTCCGGGACTTCAAAGGGTTTCAGCACATAGTCATAGGCCCCCATTTTCGTGGCCTCTATGGCAATATCGGTGGTGCCGTAAGCCGTTACAATGATGACCGGCAGCTTTGTATCGATCTTTCGGATCTCTTTAAAGGTTTCCATGCCGTTCATGCCCGGCAGGCGCATGTCAAGGATAACCAGATCCAGGAGGGTCCCACGGACAATATCAATACCGGCCTCGCCGGAAGCAGCACTGATGACGGTATAATTTTCTTCTTTTAAAAGCCTGCAGAAGCTTAACCGCAACTGGTCATCATCATCGATTACAAGGATGGTATTCATCGCCTATGCTCCATCATTCACGGAATTCATTTATGTTTTGCCTCTTGCAGTGTTTTTTTCTTATATGCGTCTCCAATCTTATAATACAACTCGTCAATATCCACCGGTTTGACGATATAATCAAAGGCGCCGTTATCCATTCCGGCCCTTGCCGCTTCCAGCATGGCATGGCCCGTCAGCATGATGACTTCTATCAAGGGCCACCGGGTTTTAATCTCCTTAAGGATCATGATCCCGTTTCGATTGCCCGGCATTTTCACATCCAGAACCACCACATCAATATTCTCTTTGGCAATGCGTTCAAGGGCCTGTTCTCCGTCCGATACCCCGGAAGCATCAATATCCCTTTTTCTGATCCGTTTGATGATGACATCCAGAAAACCGGTTTCATCATCCACAAACAATACTTTCATTTCCTATCCACCTTCTTTTTGTATTGAATTAGCGTGGAAACTGTAGGATAGGAACCTTGATCTTGTCAATCAAAATATCATTTCGTAAAAACGGATACCCGGACGGCATTTTCCATTCCCGGAATCCGGATGCAAACAAGATAACGAATGAATATTGAATAGATTGTAATGCCGTGGTATAGCTTTCATATTGATGGACATCATTTGATGAGGATTCGAAAAAAAATTGAAGTTCAGGCACCTGTTTTTTGACAAGCGCGACCATGATCTGATCCGGATTGTTAATTCCGTCTATGATGCCGGAAAGACCCTTGGATATACGCGAAAGCTCTATTATCCTTTTTTTCATCCCCTGGGAATCAAGGAACTGGCTGAATCCAAGGGCCTGCGCACGGCCTATGCCATCGCTTCCCTTTTGGAGTCCATGGAACGGGGGGTGATTGAAAACCGGCTCCAGGCCCTCCAGGGCCTTAAAGATGAAATCCTGAATACCACCGCCGGCGCCATGCCCAAGAATACGGCCAGGGTTCTCCTTCAGATCATGAAGGAACTGGTCAGGGCCAGGGGCAACGACGCCCTTCAGCTTGAACTGGCCCATAGCTTTCGTATGGCGGCCTTTGGCAAACCCAGGGTGATCAGGCGGTTGCTCAAACACTACCACCTCCTAGAAATGCCTGAAGAATGGGACCAGATTGCTTTTGACGACCATGTTCATGATGCCAATACCTCGGGGAGAAAATCTCCCACCCATCTCATCATGGATGCCTGGATCAAGGGTATCCGCCGGTTACGGGTGATTTATTATCATTGTATTGAACCCCGGTTTGCCACGGAATTGATCCAGGCTGCCCGGATCATGGAAATCGACCTTCGCATCGGCATTGAATTCTGGGCCAGGTACCGGGACCGTTATATCTCCTTTATCTGGGTATCAAGGGGTCTGCCCGATACCGAGGCCTTTCTCTGCTTTCTGGCCGAGCCCCATGTGGTGTCCTTCATGGAACAGGGCAAGACCGTTCTAAAATATCAGGAAAGATATGTCTTACGAATCCTTAACAACTTTAACCAGACCTATCTGGAAGACATGTGCCGGGATCTGGACATTGATCTTCAGCCTTTGCAGCCTGAAGATTTCCTGAAGTTTGCCGTTCCCGGACTACCCTCCATTCCCCATCTGGGAGAATATATCCATTCTCTTGCCGTGGAGGCCATGTCACAGCGCCTTAAGGATCTGAGCCAAACCTATGAAACGGCGGAGCCGGCTCAAAAGGTGGGTATCGAAGACCTGGTCGAAAAAATGGATTCCTTTTCGACCAAGGATGTAATTGTAAACTATTTAAGTCCTTTGAAACACCCGGAAATTCCCCATCCGTTTTCCCTCAGTATTGATGCCGATATACCCGATCGTCTCAAACTGGATTTTAAAGACCTGCTTTTTGAAGTCAGAAAACTCCGCCATGATTTCAGGATTACTTTGAAACTCGGCAATCTGAAGCCTGAGGATGTGATTGAAATCCTGTATGACGGAGAGGGGTATGTGAACCGGCTTGAAATCATCAATTTAAAGGATTTTGTATCCGATGATCCTGCATCCCTTTTTTCCATCAATGTCCTCCAGAAATCCATCAATTCCGGAAGCCTCTTAAAACTCAAACGCGTGGTCCGGCAGATCATCCTGTCCGTAGAAAAAACCAATTATCAGGACAAAGAGGACCGGTTGAAAAAATTGTTCAATATTCTCCACGACATTGATGCATTAAAAGACATGTACACCATCCGGCCCCTTAAATCCAGGATCGGCAGTGATTCAACCGGGAAGGCCCATCAGACATACGGCATGGGATTCTGCATCATCCCTACCCTTTCTGCAAGAGCCCGGGCGGAAATCCGTAAGAACACGGTGGATCGTCTGATATTGCCGGCCAATATGAATGTCAGCCGAAGGATGACCACCTTTGCCTTGAATGAGATCTCCCCCATCCTGAAATGGGTCATTAAAAAATTCAGATGGCTTCCTGGTTTGGAACAGATGCTACCAGTCAAGACAAGGGAATGGGTATTTCAATCCTTTGCCCTGGACATGAGGTCCCTTGGAAATGTGGTAACCCTGAGCGGAGTTCAAAAAGAAATAAAAAACAATCTAAAACTTGAGGTATCGAAAAAAGAGAAAGAAATAGCCCCAGGGTCCTGGCAAAATCTGAACACAAAACTCAAAAACTGCCTGAAAATTTTAGGGGGGTTTATCCCGGCCTTCCTTTGCTTCTCTCTGACCAAAGACTGGTGGTTTCTGGCCTATTTCGGAGCCGTTATCTGGTTCGGCATTACCGGCTTTCGGGTGATTCTGCAATCGGTCCTGGGAGGCGGCGGCATCAACCGGTCCTCCCTGACCAAATGGAATGATTATGTGAGTTGGGACCGGCTGACGGATTCTCTTTTCTTTACAGGTTTTTCCGTGCCGATCCTGGATTATCTTGTCAAAACCCTTATTCTGGACCGCAGCTTCGGGATCACCATGTCCACCAGCCCGGTCCTTCTTTATTCCGTCATGGGTCTGGCCAACGGGATTTATTTATCATCCCATAATGTCTTTCGCGGCCTTCCCAAAGGAATGATCACCGGCAATTTTTTCCGGAGCATTCTTTCCATTCCCGTGGCCATCCTTTTTAACAGCATCATCGGTGCAATTCTGATGTTTTATAATGTTCCTTTCATTGAAAACGTTCTTCAGAAATGGGCTGCCGTCATTTCAAAAGCCGCATCAGATACTGTGGCAGGCCTGATTGAGGGCACGGTGGACCGGTTCTCCAACCTGGATTTGAGAAAAAGGGACATTGGGAAAAAATTTTCAGACCTGTTTGAAACCTATACCAAGCTTGAACTCCTGTTTCCCGAGACGGAAGAAATGAAAATACTTGAAAAAGCGGAAAAACTTTTTATCAGCAGGAATTCAGAGGTCAGGGACCTTGCCGTCATGATCATTATCAATGCCCTTGATCTTTTTTATTTCTGGATGTACCTGCCAAGAGCGCGGATGACCATGCTGGATATGGTTTCTCGGCTGACTCCCGAAGAAAAAACCCTGTTTATTCAATCCCAGAAAATCCTGGAGCATGAACAGTATATCAGCCGGCTTTTTGTGGACGGAATCCTGGGGAAAAATTTTTCAAAACCCCTGTCATTTTATCTTACAAATTATCAGAATTATCTGTCCGCCCTCCAGAAAATCGATCCGTATCCTTTCCAATAAGTCATATGTTTTTACATAAGCCCATGTTTCATGGATTCCAAGGGCACCTGTTAGAAAAAATTAACAACCTGTTCATATAGCTTTCGATCTGTAAAAAAAACGGACAGATTTATACTTCCCAGTTACTTGTCAGGAGCTTTAATAATTCTTGTATTTTAAAGATGTTAAGAAGAAATAACCCTCTTTTGCGCCAGATGGCATATCTTTTGCTGAAATAAGTACGGCTTGCAGAGAAAAGCAAAACCTTAGGGAAAAGAATGGAAAATTTATCAGCAGAACGAAATGCCTTTTACCAGGAATTATCCAGAAAAATCAAAATTCTGATCCTGGTGATTTCATTTTTCCCCTTTATCCTGACCACGGGTTTCCTTTTCTATAGGTTCAACCTGACCTATACCGAAAAAATCCAGGCCCATGTTTCAGAACTGGTTCAGAAGCATACCCAGAACATCGATACTTTTTTATCAGAAAAACTGGGAAATATCCGGTATCTGGCTTATCAACTTGAAAATAGCAGCACTAAATCCATTGAACTCTTTTTAAAAACAAATCTTGAACTGCTGGAAACGGAATATCCGGATTCCTTCACCGATATCGGAATTGTTGATGGAAACGGGATACAGATCGCCTATGAAGGACCCTTCAACCTTAAAAATGCGGATTATAAAAATGCAGAATGGTTTCAAAACGCCATACAAAAGCCCTTTTATATCAGTGATGTCTTTGCCGGGCTGAGAGGGCATCCCCATTTTATCATCGCCGTCAAGGTCCGTATCGACGGGATGGAACATATTTTAAGGGCCACTATCAATTTTGCCGGATTCAATTCCATGGTGGAAAATATTCAGATCGGAAAAACCGGTATCGCCTATATTCTCAACGCCGACGGCCAGCTTCAGACCAAGGCCGATATCCGGATCGATCCGACGATTATCGCCTCCCTGGTAGACTATAAAAACCCGGAGAGCCGAACCATTATCACGGAAAAACAGGACCCGGCCGGAACCAGATATCTCTATGCCATCTCGACATTGAAGAACATTGATTGGAGCGTGGTATTCCGCCAGGACGTGAGGGATGCCTTCAGTGAGCTTCGGAAAACACAAATGCTGACCCTTGTCCTTATGATGGCAGGGTGTATCGCCGTCATTGCCGTTGCCTTTACCCTACCGCGGTATATCATAAAGCTGATTTCCAGCGCGGAAACAAAAAGCGAGGCCATGAACCGGCAGGTTATTGAAAGCGGGAAGCTTGCCAGCATAGGCGAACTGGCAGCCGGCATCGCCCATGAGATCAACAATCCCGTGGCCATCATGGTGGAAGAGGCCGGCTGGATCGAAGATCTTTTGGAAGATGAGGATCTGAAAGAAACGAAAAACCTTGTGGAATTCAAACGGGCATTAAAACAGATCAACACCCAGGGCAAACGATGCAAAGAGATCACCCATAAACTGTTGAGCTTTGCCCGGAAAACCGATTCCACCATTAATGATGTGGCAGTCAATGACGCCATCCGGGAAATGGTATCCCTTACCGCCCAGATGGCCCGATATAACAATGTCATCATAGAGACGAAACTTGAGGACAATCTCCCCTTTGTCCGGATTTCTCCCTCAGAGCTTCAGCAGGTGATGCTGAATCTCATCAACAATGCCATTGACGCCATGGAAAAAACAGGGGGTACCCTTACCATAGAAACCCGGAAAAGCAGGATTGAACAGAATCATATTGCTATTTCGATTGAAGACACCGGACCGGGTATCCCTAAAGAAAACCTGGACCGGATATTTAATCCATTTTTTACCACCAAAGCCGTAGGAAAAGGAACAGGATTAGGGCTTTCCATCTGTTACGGTCTTGTCCAAAAAATGGGCGGAAAAATCGAGGTGTCCAGCCAGGTCGGTGTCGGTACCCAATTCCGTATCTTTATCCCGTTCCAGGATAGTTCAAATGATACCCTAACCAATGAATTTAATTCTATAATCGTATAAGGAGCTGAACCATGAAAAAAATTAAATTATTACTGGTAGATGATGAAAAAGCATTTCTGGAGACCATTACCAAACGCCTTGAAAAAAGGGACTTGGATGTTTCAACGGTTTACAGCGGAAAAGAAGCGCTTGCGGAAATTGAAAAAACCAAGACCCTTGAAGTCGTTGTTCTGGATGTTAAAATGCCTGAAATGGACGGCATCCAGACCCTGGTCGAACTGAAACGAAAGGCCCCCCTGGTGGAGGTCATCATGCTGACCGGCCATGCCACCGTAGAAACCGCCATTGACGGGATGAAACTGGGAGCCTTTGATTATCTCATGAAGCCCTGTGACATCGATACTCTGATTGGAAAAGTAAAGGGGGCCGCGGCAAAGAAAAGAGAACATGAAGAAAAAATAACCGAAGCCCGCATCAAGGAAATCACTGAACGAATGGCATAGGTAAAAGAGACGATCATGGACCCCTGCGGCAACAATAAAGAAAAAAAAACCATCCGTCTCCTTCTGGTGGATGATGAAAAAGGATTTCTGGATGTCCTTTCCAACCGGCTGTCCAGGAGACTGATCCATCCCGTCAAGGCTTACAGCGGGACACAGGCCATCCAGATTCTGCGGAAACAGGATTTTGACGTGGTGGTCCTGGACCTGAAAATGGAGGACATGGACGGGATAGAGGTTTTGAAAGTGATCAAACGGATGGTTCCGGATCTTCCCGTGATTCTCCTGACCGGACATGGGTCCCAAACTGCTGCAAAGGAAGGGATTCTATCCGGAGCCTTCGATTTTTTGACCAAACCCTGTGAACTGGTGGAACTCATGGAAAAAATCAAAGAAGCCCATGAACACCAGCAGAAACAATCGAATAATTTGAATTTATTAGATTTGGACAAGGACTAACCATCAAAAATTCAAGGGGAGCGTTGATCCGATAAGATCATGAATATGTGGAAAAAAAACGGAGGCATTCCAGAATTATTTTCATTCCATCTGAGCCTGAAATCCAGGGTATACCTGGTGAACGCCGTTCTTCTGGGCATCACTCTGGTGGGGGCCGTCCTTATGGTCTGGTACACATACAAAATCGAAAATGTTTTTAAAACCATTATCAGCAGAAACGTGGTGATTTTCGAATCTGCCGAGGCCCTGGGAACGGATTTAATCAATCAGAAAGGCTATGTCACCTATTTTTTCCAGGACGGGAACCCGGAATGGCTGGTGGAACTGGCCCGATACCGTACCCGTTTTGAAAACACCCTTGAAGAATTAAAGACCCAGGTCAAGGATCCCTGGGAAATAAAAACCGTATATCAGATTGAGGCCGATTACCGGAAATATATTCCAGCACGGGACGAAGTCATCGAACTCTATAAAAAAGGGGAGCGGGAAAAAGGGTTTTCAATGCACCGGGATGTCCGGCAGGCCTTTTTTGAGATACTGGGATTATGTAACCAGTTCAAGGAATTCCATAAGGAAAAAATAGAGACCGCCATTGAAAAAAGCAGTGAAGAAGCCAACCGCCTGAGGATCATTGCCCTCATGGCCATTGTTTCCGTCACCCTGTTGAGCCTTCTGGTGAATTTTATATTTGCCCGCCACATCATGGACCCCATCCGAAAACTCATTTTGCAGGTAGACACCGAGGAGGGTACCGGGAAACCCCGGGATGAGGTGGATGCCCTCCAGCGGGGGGTTCTGGGCCTGCTCGAAGATGCTGAAGAAACCCATCAAAAATTACGGCAGAGCCAGGTATCCCTTTTACAGTCGGAAAAAATGGCGCTCATCGGAAGACTTGCCGCAGGCACGGCCCACAGCATCAGGAATCCTTTAACCTCGGTAAAGATGAGGCTGTTTTCCCTGAACCGGTCTGCAGCCCTCTCCAATACCCAGAGGGAGGATTTGAATGTCATCTCCGGTGAGATCATCCAGATCAATAAAATTGTTGAAAATTTTCTTGAATTTGCCCGGCCTCCCAAACTCATCATGAAGCGGATGAGCCCTTCGACGGCGGTGGACAGTGCGGTGTATCTTCTCGACCAAAGGCTTCGGTCCTATCATGTGAATTTAAAAATCGAACGGTCCGGACCTTTATCCGAGACCCTGATAGACCCGGAACAACTCAAGGAAGTATTGGTTAATATTATCATCAATGCCTGTGAAGCCATGAAAAAAGGGGGCAGCATCATGATCCGGGAGGAGGAAGTGGAAATCACTCCCCTGCAAAAGGCCGACGTCATCCGGATCAGTGATAACGGAGAAGGCATTGCCGAAGAGATTATGAAAAGCATCTTTGATCCGTTTTTTACCACCAAGGAAGAGGGAACGGGCCTCGGCCTCAGTATTGCGTATAATATCATCCATGAACACGGCGGAACCCTGGAGGCCTCAAGTCAAAAAGGAAAAGGTACTGATTTTACCATAACGCTTCCCATAAGGGAAAAAGGACCAATTGGCTAAAACCCATGGAATCATATAATCAATTGAATATATTGATTATTTAACTTAAATACAACTACAAGGAGAAAAAAATGAAGTTTTTTCGTGATCTGAACCAGTTCATGGTGGCCGGGTCAAGGGCCCACGCCCGCTGGGAACTGGAAATGTCCAACAACATCCTGCACAGCCGCACCCGACTGCTGATCCTGGGGCTGTTGCTCATTCCCGTTTTCCTGGGCGGCGTTGCCTTTGCCGACGCCATCAGCCAGGCCCTGCCGTCCTTCATCGGCGGCAAGCAGGCCTATGGGCCCGCGCACTACACCAACCTCATCTTCGGCGCCTCGGTGCTGGTCGGCCTCTGCGCCGGTCTTATCACCGGCTGCATCGGCGCCGGCGGCGGCTTCATCATCGCCCCGGCCCTGATGAGCGCCGGCGTCAAGGGTATCCTTGCGGTCGGAACCGACCTGTTCCACATCTTCGCCAAGGCCATCATGGGATCGGTCCTTCATCGCAAGATGGGCAATATCTCGGTTTCCCTGGCCGTCACCTTCCTGATCGGCGCCATCGGCGGCTCGAGCCTGGGTGGTTATGTCAACCGCAAAATCTATGACGCCAACCCGGTGCTGAGCGACATGTTCATCACCTCCATCTACGTCGTCATCCTCGGCTTCCTCGCCTTTTACGCGATGAACGACTACCTCAAATCACGCTCCAAAAAAGTAGTGATCGAAGAAGGCGCCAAGAAAATTGCCGAAGAGATCCCGCCCATGGGCAAACGCATCCAGTCGGTCAACATTCCGCCGATGCTGACCTTTGACGAGAACATCACTCCGGGCGGCCGCAGAATTTCTGCCATCTTCCTCGTGATCAGCGGTTTCATCGTCGGTATGGCCGCCGCCATCATGGGCGTCGGCGGCGGTTTCCTTACCTTCCCGATGTTTGTCTACGGCATGGGCGTTTCTTCCATGACCACGGTCGGCACCGACATCTTCCAGATTGTGTTCACCGCCGGTTATGCCGCCATCAGCCAGTATGCCGTTTACGGCTTCATCTTCTACACCCTGGCCCTGGGCATGCTGCTCGGCTCCCTGGTCGGCATCCAGGTCGGCTCCATCGTCACCAAGGTCGTTCCCGGCACCACCATCCGTGGTTTCTACGCCGTCACCGTGACTGCCGGTTTTCTCAACCGGGTCTGCGCCCTGCCGGAAAAAATGATGAAAATGGGCTATGTCGAACTGTCCAAGGGTTTTATCACAACCGTCGACATTATCGGCATCGCCGGCTTTTTCATCATCATCACCGCTTTTGCGGCATGGGTCTTCTGGTGCTTTTTCTCTAATCTTAAGGTTCTGAAATCAGGGGAGGTGCATTGATCATGGCAAGTTCAACTCAACTCAAAACCCAAGGATACCTCCTGCTGGCATCCTTTTTCGTGGTCCTGGTGATTATCTTCATGCCGCTGTTCCCGAGTGTCCAAGGCCATAAAATCAATGGACTCGACTATCTCGACAATTTTTTTAACGAGTTGTCCAAAAGCTCGGCCTATTACATCCCTGAACAGATAAAGAAAGCAGAAAGTTACAACGGCCAACAATTCAGCACTTCCTTGAAGATGAAATCGCCCGAGGAGGCTGCATTAACCGCCAAACTATTCGCCATGAACCAGATCACTGCCGCCGCCGAGGGCGACAAAGTACAGATCAGCGGTGATTTCGGTGCCATGATCACCATCATGCTCAATGATGCCGACCTGATGTTTAAAAACGACGGCCAGGCATTGAAAGCCAAATACGGCGTTGATGAACGTCAGACCGTCTTTTCCTGGTATCAGGCTCTGGCTGCC
>Ga0208968_1000291_pt1 | contig 40108 bp, 33 predicted proteins | sample RifOxyA3_FD_184031 | JGI IMG/M metagenome (GOLD analysis project Ga0208968, IMG submission 184031) | Groundwater microbial communities from Rifle, Colorado - Rifle Oxygen_injection A3 (SPAdes) | ecosystem: Environmental > Aquatic > Deep subsurface > Groundwater | place: Rifle, Colorado, United...
CAGCATAGCAAGTGAAGTTTTTTAATAATATTCCGTTTACTGATAAATACTTTTGTAATCCTTCGACATAACTTATTGGAATGAAATTGCCGGAAATTATTTCTCTATCAAAGCTGCTGTTCATTCCAAATATTTTGTTTTCGTACTTTTTTATGAATGTATTTTCCATATTTTTTTTGTCCAACTTAATATGAATTTATCTTTCTATCAATACCTTTACATTAATCGAATACTCTAATCATTGCGGTTTACCGCGCTATGAAATAATGGAAAATAATTTAGCACTGCAAATTGAGGTTAATTAGAGTCTCTTTTTTAAAAGAAAGTAAATAATGTAGTATAGTTACTGCGTTAAAGCAATGGCTGGGTAGTAATTGCTTTTAACTTCAATTTTCACCTCAACAATAACGTCTTCTTCGTATCAATAAAATTTTCCGCCCCGCTTCTAGCGAGATAAACTTGTATTCTAAAAAAGTAAATTCCACTTGTTAATTCTGTAGCATAAAACTCTAATTCATAATTTCCTTATTATTATTTATTTTTTGTTTTGCTTACCCGTTCCAAATATATACGCAATAACAATACCTCCCAAGCCCTGTTCAACAATATGCCAAGCTGAGTCAACTAATACACCAGACAAAGGATAATTCCATATTCCGTGGAATACGAGTTGCATAGGTAATGCCCATATGATACCTATCACCGCACCAAACCTAAATCCTTCTTTTAATGGTGAACCACCTTTGTAAACAGATGGATATATAACCGCCATTAGAAAAGTAAGAATGAATACACCTAGAACAACAGGTAGCATATTCACCTCGGTACGAGCTAATGCGACATCATTTGAGGTATAAAAATCACCCAATATGACCATGTGCCATAAACCTGACAATACAAACATGACAACAAAGGCCGCAAAAACTGCAAAAATAATTTTCTTTTTATTCATGACCTATCTCCTATTAATTAATGTTATAAATAATTTAGGTGCTAATGATCTGCCTATAAAAGTTCTACCAATGCATGAGTTAGTCTTTACACTACAAACACTGGCAATTTGAATAGGTAACATTGCCTCCGGTGCGGGAGGTCTGTAACAAAGTGAACCGTGTGTTCTTAGCTAATTATTATGTTTTCTCCAATCCTCCGTAATTACTTTTTATAAAATATTATCAAACATTTTTGCTTCGGGAGAGAATTCAATTTGTGCCGTGGAAGATTTAATAGCAAAATTCTAAATCCGCCTCTCTCGGAGTAGATAGAATTTACTTGGCTTATATTGCAATTAATTTTTATTATTGTCAAGGAGAAAAGATTAATAATTGGCAAGTAAAAAGAAATCATTGATTTCAAGTGGTAAATGTTTTAAAGCAGCTCTAACTCGAATTTTATTTTATATCTTAAAGAACTTGAGTTTAGATTTTATAACAGAAAAAAATATATTTAAAATACTTATTGAGATTGTATTTAAAAATAAATTTAAGGTTCTAAAAAACTTTTAGGCCCATTTTTACGTAACCACAATTTTCTATTCTCTTTATGGCTTTGGAACAGAGTGTTTTATTTTATCCCATCCTTCTTTGAATTTAAATTCTTTATACACGGGACTTTTTTCATTATGGCATGTTTTACAAAATTCCTCAATTGCTGCTGTATCTTTAAATTCCCTCAAACCTGCACTAACAGATTTTTTCTTATCTTTCATTATTGATATAATTTTGTATTCGGACCCTGCTCCATGACAAGTTTCACACTGAACTCCATCTTTATAATTAAACTTTTTATCCAATAATTTTTCATCAACCCCAAAACCGATAACGTGACATTCTAAACATTCAGGAGATTCTGCAGCGGGTTTCTTCAAACCTTTGGCTTTAGCAATCTCATCAGCTTTCAGTGTAGTTAAGCTCTGAAAGGCTTTTGAATGTTCAGAATTTTTCCAGATATCAAACTGTTTCCCTTGCTTTTCAGATTTGTGACACATTGAGCAAGTTTTTACACCAACATATTTATTCTGTGCATTAACGGTATTTGTAAAAATTAACACAATCCCAAAAAATCCAAGTACTAAACGATGGTATAACATTATTTATCTCCTTATATAAATCTAAGTATTATAATGTTAAAAAATAGAATTTAAAAGCGTGTACGTCATTACGGTGTCCCCGGTAGATAACTATGTATCCTCTCCTCAACTTCTTTAAGACCTTGTTTTCGTCCTTCCTCAATTTCCCAAACAGAAATTAGAGGGAATATTTTTGCAAATACCATGAAACCAAGGATAAATACAGATATACCACCCGCTAAAAGTGCCCACTCGGTGATGGTAGGAATATAGATTCCCATCGGGAGTTCCATCCTTGGATTTGCCAATGAAGGTACAACGATTATAAAACGTTCCAACCACATTCCAATGACAACCGTAATAGATGAAATTAACACCCCTGTTATTGTCTTAAATTTATTGAAACTTAAGATAATAACTGGAATTATAAAATTACATAAAACCATTCCCCAGAAGAAAATTGCAAAAGGGCCCGTGAACTTATATAAAATGATATGCATTTCATGAGGTTCAGCGGCAAAAATCCCTGTTAGATATTCAGAGAATGTAAAATAAAACCATATAATGGACATAATTAAAAGAAGAGTTCCAAGATATTTAAAATGAATTTCTTTGAGATAATTTTCTAGGTGAAATACTTTGCGAAATGCAATCATCACAATTAATAATGCAGCAATTCCCGAAAATATTGCACCGACGACAAAATAAGGACCAAATATTGTACTATGCCAACCCGGTTGCAATGTCATTGAAAATATATACGAAATTACCGTATGTACCGAGATAGCTATTGGTATTACCATAACCATTAGAATATTGATTGCTTTGTTAAGTACTTTTTTCTGATGTTCGGTTCCTGTCCATCCCCAGGAAAGGAATGAATATAACCATTTCAATTTTCCACCCTGATCGCGTAGTCGTGCTATATCTGGGATCATCGGTACGTAAAGATAGACTGTACTAGCAGTGAAATATGCAGTAATACTGGTAACATCCCATAACAAAGGAGACTGGAGGCGTCCAGCTTCAACCAAGTATAACATGCGGTCAGGACGACCAAGATCAAGTATCGGATGAAGACCACCAATGGCCAAAACGATTGCAGTGATTACCTCTGCCATTCTTGTTATAGGACGCCGCCATTCCGCTTTCGATAGTCGAAGAATAGCTGAGATTAATGTTCCAGCATGGCTTATGCCGATAAAAAAAACAAAATTAACAATATAAAAACCCCAAGTTATAGTTTGATTCATTCCTGTAACACCAAGTCCAAACCGAATCTGATTGAAATACATAAAGGCAGCCCAAAGAAAAATCGCAATAAAAATACCAATTACAATGTAATATCCTTTTCCTGTTTCATAAATCGGGCGGAAAAGAGCTGCTTCAGGTTCAGATTCTAAATTTACTTTTTGCTTCGACATTAAGACCTCTTTGAGAGATAATATACTTTTGGTTCGAGACCCAAATCATCCATCACACGTGAAGCACGGTAACTTCTTGATAATTTATAGACCTCACTATTTTTATTCTCAGCATCTCCAAAGTAAATGGCATCTGCTGGACATATTTCGGCACAAGCAGGTTCATATTCACCATCTAATATGGGCCGATCTTCAAGAGCCGCATCTTCTTTAACCTTCATCAAACGATGGGAGCAAAACGAGCATTTCTCAACAACTCCAGTCATCCTAATTGAAACATCCGGATTAAAACACTTATATGGTCCATCAAGCCATTTAGGTTCATACCAGTTAAAGACTTTTGAGGTATATGGACAGGCTGTCATACAGTAACGACATCCTATACATCTGTGATATATTTGTGCCACTAATCCGTCAGGATTTAAATAAGTTGCTCTTACTGGACAGACTTTTGTACAAGGAGGGTGGTCGCATTGAAAACATGGTTTAGGCAGACGATCAACTTCAATATTTGGATAATCACCATGATATTGAGTAATCACATCCATCCAATTGAGAACACCTCCTTCATTTGCTTCTTTAGAATCAACAATTGGGATGTTATTCTCCATCTTACAAGCCGCCATACAGGAACCACATCCTGTACATTTATCAAGATCAATTACCATTCTCCATTTAGACATTTTGAATCTCCAATTTCAACTTGCTAAAGATATTTTTACTTTTGTCCCATCAAGGGCTGGTTTTCCACTTAAATAATCATAAAGATTGTGCATTATTGAATTAGGATTTACGCCATAACCTTTTGCATAACGTCCATATGATGTATGCCCAAGACCAAACGGAATTGCAATCACATTTGGCATTATGGCAGGAATAACTTTTGCCTGAACTTTTATCCGATTTATTGAAGATTCTATCCAAATCCAGTCACCATCTTTTATACCATATTCCTCTGCATTGATAGGATTTATCTCAACCCACGAACGCCAATAAGAACGGACTGAGTATCCAAACATCTCCTGCATTAGCGGTAGATTTGCACCTTTCCCATCACGATTTGGAAGTACTTGAAAAGTAGTAAAATAAAATGGCTTTTCTCCTTCGTAAGGCACTATTTCATGATGGGGAAGATAAACAGCATCACCACGTGCAGTTATGTTCAGACGACTAAGAATGGACTCAAGATTATGTGTTGAATCATTTTCTTTTTGATTTTTTAACAAAGTATCCAAGGAGTTTTTTAATTTTTGTGAATAAAATTCAAATTTCCCTGATGGTGTTTTAAAAATTTCATTTAATCTTTTTTCTTCTCGAATCGGGTTCCACCATCCACCATCCTTAAGGAGTTGATCCCAAAACTCCTCATACGAAGAATATCTGCTTATTTGCCAACCTCTTTGCTGCAGATACTCTAACCACATTTTTTTAACACCCTTAGAAGCAATTGCTCCACGACCAGAATTATAAACTCCTAGTAACTTGTGCTCAATTACTTGTTTGTAATTTTCAAATGGGAATGAGTCGGAAACAGTTCCTCCAATCTGTTTTGCCAAATCAATAAATATATCCCCCATACTACGAGTACTAAATAAAGGTTCAACCACTGGCTGTTGGATACCAATATGACTAAAACCAACTGACGGTATGTTGGAACTCTCATTCCAATCTTCCAAAAATGTATTAACCGGTAAAATTAAATGAGCATATTCATTTGTTTCATTGATAAATGAATCGAAACTAACTATAAAAGGTGTCTTCTTAAGAGCATCTACAAATTCATGATGATTTATGCTATGGAACAGAGGATTACCTCTAAATAAAAATAATGTATCAATCGGATAAGGATTATCTCTAAGTATATTTTTAGTAAAACTTTCAATTGAAAAATTAGTCAAGGGAAATGATATATCTTGTGGTTTGGCGTGTGGTTCTTTTTTATTACCATTTTTTGCGATGGAATCCTCAATGACTGGAGGGAGCTTGGAGTACGGAGGTTCGTCAATAAAATAAATCCCTCCTTTACGTTCATAATTTCCAAGTAGCCCATTTAAACTTTGAATTGCCATCATCGAAAATGTTCCATTTGTATTATCCAGCGCACCCCCACCTCCAAGAACCAAAGCCCGCGGAGTATTACCTAATTCTCTTCCTAGTTCAAGAATTAATTCACTTGATACACCGGTAATTTCAGATACTTTTTCGGGATAATAGTTTTCTAATACATAATTCCTAAAACCAATATGTTTTTTTGACTCCTTATCGATCCAATCCTCAAATCCAAAGGTGTATTTAGTTACAAAATCTTCATTATACAATTCTTCTCTGATTAACACATAAGCTAAACCTAAAGCTAAGGCACCATATGTACCGGGACGTATTGGAACCCAGCTATCTGCATTTGCCGCAGTTAAACTCATTCTTGGTTCAATCTGTATGTAGCGCGTTTGTTGTTCCCTATGATGACTATATAATTTTGTATAATAAATTGGAGAAAACCCTTCCTCTAAAAAATTTGATCCAAAACTCAGAATGATCTTTGCATTAAGAAAATCGTACGAAGGAATTTGTGACTGACCATGTACTAGTAAATAAGGTACAACATCATTTGGGAGTGATGAAAATTGATAATAGTTAGGTGAACCATATGCACTTGCAAAACGAGAGATGAGTTCCTTCATCACTCCCCTCTCACCCGAACCAAGAATGACAAGCTGATGAGTTATATTTTGTCTTCGAAGCTTGATTAAGCGTTGTGAGATAATTTTAAAAGCATCTTCCCAACTGATTGGTTCCCATTTTCCTGTTAAAGGGTTTCCAACTCTCTTCATTGGAATCTGAATTCTATCTGGGTTGTAAAGATGATGCAACGCATTAATACCAAGTGGACACATCCCACCTTGATTTACTGGATAATTGGGATTTCCTTTAATATGCACTGGTAAACCGTCAATCAATCGAACTTGAATTCCACATCCTCCTGAACAAAGACCACATATAGTGTTTTTCCATGTTTCGATTTTAGGCCCATTTTTAACTTTGTTAACCCAGGAAGCTGGAACTTCCAATACTTCATCGAGCCCACAGCCACCGAGAAGTAGTGCCCCTGAGAATCCACCAAAAAGTTTTAAAAAATCTCGACGTTTAATTTCCATTAATTATTCTCCAATTCTTATCGATGACATGCTAAACAATCGGTTGTAACTTTTCGCTCCTTATGGCATTTCATGCAGTTATTCATACTCATCATCTTAAATTGAGCTGAAACTGGACTTGTCATCTCGTTAATATTACCGTGGCATTCTGAACAACTTATTTCTCCTCTAATAACATGTCGACGATGAGAGAAATAAACATGATCAGGAATATTATAAATTTTAATCCAAGGAATTTCCTTCCCTTCAGAAATATATGTTAAAAGTTTCTTCTCCTCCTCTGACTCAGTTAGTGGATCACTAGAATGACAGTTTTGACAAATCTCAATTGAAGGAAGTGTAGCAAAAGCTCTTTGCTCTACTGAGACATGACAATCTATGCATTGCAATCCAGCAGTTTCAATATGAACTTTATGATTGTAAGCAATTGGTTGTTTTTGATTTTTTACGGGTAAAAATTGGAATAGTATTATAAATACTAAGAGGAAGATTAATGCAATAATAAAGAAGATTAATACAATAATAAATATGTTAAAAGGTTTTATCTTTAAGAAGTTTATCTGCATTTACAAGATTAGTCATTTATGTTATGATCCAACTCAACTTTCGGTATGGTTATTTTTGAGTTATGTATTTTAGATATGCATACAAATCACACATATCACCGGTATCCAATGTAGGCCAGGGTTTATTTTGTGAAATAAGTAAATCCTCCATTTCTGAAGCATGATTCCACATAAGCTGAACCATTTTTATCGGTGAGTCGAATTTCTTAATCTTTGTTAAATCAGGTCCCTTCCCTTCTCTCCCAGTTTTATGGCAACTATTACAGCTTTTATCTTTGAAAGTTCTTTCTCCTCTATTCTTATCTCCAGATTTATCTTCAAAACCAAGAAAATATAAATATGCGATTAGGTCTGCCATTTCATTGTTCACGAATATAGGCCAATCTATGGATTCTTTTTTCATTTCCTTCAACATCATGGGTCCGTGATTCCACATAGAGCTCGCTGTCTCAGTAACACTTTTTTTCAATTCAAGTTTTCTAAGATTCGGAGCAAGAATTCTCTTAGCTTTTCCTTCTGTTAAATGACAATTATCGCAACCCTTATTATCAAAAACTTCTTTACCCTTATTTGGGTTTCCCGGAGCCATCCGTATTTCATCATTTCCCATAGTAGCTTGACGGATATACATTGTGATATCCGCAATATCCTGTCCAGTAAGTATTGGGTATTTTACTCCAGATTTCTTTAATTGCTCTTGCATAGCAGGACCATGATTCCACATCGTCTGTACAATATATAATGGGGAAGCATATTGTTGAATGTTTTCGAATGATGGACCTATCGATCCCCCACTAGCTCCTATTGAATGACAACCAGAGCACCCTTTTATTTCTAAAAGTTTTTTACCTTTTGCTACGCTGCCTGGCTCACCCAAATACCGTAAATAATATAGAAACCCAAATAAGTCCAGCATTTCATTTTCAGTAAGTTGAGGTCGATTTATCGTCATCTGACGGAATTTTCTATTCATTTGGGGAGTGTGATTCCAGATAATTGTTGCTAATTCTAAAACACTTCCAAAATAAAGATCTCTTGTGAGTGATGGACCAGTTGTACCTCCGAAACCCCCAATGCTGTGGCATTCAATACACCCTTTTTCCTCAAATACCAAACGTCCATTTAACGGATTCTGGGGAATTATTATCTCCTGAGATAATAGTGATGGAGACAACACACTTAGAACAACGACAATAAGGAATGTAATTCTCATGACAATTTTCCTTATTAATTATTTAATGTTACTTTTTTACTCTTTGTAGCCCAATAAACACGTATGTCAATACACCCGCTAAAGTGATAAAAACAGGAATAGCAACTATACTGATGCCTACCGAAGCACCTGGAACGTCATCAAGTTCAAGCGATAACGAGATAAGATTAAGAATCCATACAGAAATGCTGATAACAAAAACCCAGATAAGTGACACACTAATCACTTGAGCGATGAAAATCGTCTTATTACCTTTATGGAGGTTTTGAAAATTCATCTTTTGGTTACCAATCTATTAAATATTCTCATCTTTCGAACATCACCACAAAATTGTTTATAATTTCTATTAATAGAAGTATAGTAATTTAATTGTTAAAAAGCATTAAAAATATTTTGCAAATAATTAATTATTATCTCAATGAATTTCAAGCTTTTATGTTTAGCTTTTTTCAATCCTTTTAATATAAAAAAACAATGACATTGCTAATATCGTTATAATAAGCGATGAAACACCTAATCCCCAACGTCTGAAATAATAATCATCGATTGCATTAGACATATCTTGTGTTACCGATGTCGTAACATTCAACCCCTTATCGATAGTCTCTGAAAATTTGGATTGATCAAAGGAATGGACCATCGTCCGAGATTCAAACAAAGCTTGTTTTGCATCTCTTAATTTGAATTTTACATCTGAGATTTCTATACCTTTTTGTTCTGCATCATTGATTAGAAGTAATGCGTTTTCCTCTTCGTTTACAAGACTATCTCTCAGCTCTCTCATAAATTTAGCAGTTTGAAATGCTTTCGATTCGGGTTTATCCCCATGACACCATTTACACACAGCACCATTTTGAACACCTAACAATTTATCAGTAGCTGTAATAATCGCATGGTCACCATGACAAGTTTCACACTCTGGAAGTCTCTTTTGATCAAAGGCCTTCTTGTGCGGACTTGAGGAAAATAATTCAGCATTTAATGCATGGCAAGTACCACATACCTTAGAAATAGATTCAATACCTGGAGGAGTTGCAGAATGATTTCCATGACAATCATTGCAGGCTGGCGCATTAAAGTCATTCTTCTCTAAAAGCAATTTACCATGTACACTGCCGGAATATTTATCAAATTGATCAGAAGGAATATTATACCCCTGCATATAATTAGAATTCGAATGGCATGTAGAACATGTTTTGGGAAGATTGATAGCATATACTTTCGATTTGACATCTTTTGAGGATCGAATTTCATGACTTCCATGACAACTTGTACATTCAGCAACTTTTGGATCACCTTTTGCATTTAAGATGCCATGTTTGCTCGTACGATATTTATCCAATTGATCAACAGGTAATGCAGGATTATATGTGCGCATATATTTAGCATCAGAATGACATTTGGCGCAGGTTTTCGGAAGGTTTACAGGGTAAACTGGTGATGAAGGATCTTTTACATTGACGATACCATGTGTATTATGACAAGTTGTACAACTAACAATTTGTTCTTTCCCAGAAACTGAAAGGTTACCATGCACGCTTTGAGCCAGTAAAGCTTCTTGGTTCCAAGGCAGTGCTGAATTATATTGTTTAATCATAATCTGTGCATTAGAGTGACATTTTGTACATACTTTCGAAACATTAGCACCTTTTGGTACGCCAATAAATCCATCAGCTTTGCTCATTGCCGTTTCCATATCTTCCGAAGTACTATCCCCGCCATGGCATCCGCTGCAAGATATTCCTTTTTTAAAATGAATATCTTTTTTATAGAGTTCAACTTCTGCACCGCCAATAGATTCATGACAAACAAAACATTGATCTTCAGTTGCGGACGCATTTGAATAAATCCCAAAGAAGCTGATTAGTAGAAGAAACGATAAAAATGATTTCATGCAATCCATCCAAGAATCGTGAGAACTATAATAAAGATGACAGCAAATAAACCGAGATAATTAATCAATCGGTTTTGCTGGCCTTTGGAGCTTTTAGTATCCCAAAAAGGAACTAACAACCAAAGTACACCTGCAACCATAAAAAGCAGAATCCCAACAACTTCTCCTTCAAAAATTAATAGATGTGCTGGGATATATTTTAGAGTTTGAAACATAAACAGAAAGTACCACTCCGGTTTGATACCAGCTGGTGCAGATGCAAAGAGATCAGCTTTCCGACCTAATTCGGAAGGGAAAAAAACGGCAAGAATTGCCAACACATTTAGGATTAATAACCAAAGAAGTAAGTCGCGCAAGAGGAAATTTGGAAAGAAAGGCATTGTCTTTTTTTCTGATTGCTTAAGTGCTTCTACTCTTAATGGTTCGCTCATTCCTTGTCGCTGAACCAATAAGAGATGTATAGTAAGCAGAGCAGTGAAAATTCCTGGCAGCAAAGCTACATGGAAACCAAATAGTCTTGATAGAGTTGCACCCGTAACTTCTTCTCCGCCTCTTAGAAAAATTTTGAGAGTTTCACCAATTAATGGAACAGCACCGGCAATATCAGTTCCAACTTTTGTAGCGAAAAAAGCTAGTTCATTCCACGGAAGCAAATAACCACTGAAACCAAACCCTAAAGCAAGAAAAAACATCAGCATCCCTGTCACCCATGTTATCTCTCGAGGTTTGCGATACGATTTTTCAAAGTAAACGCTAAACATGTGAATAAATGCAGCTAGGATAAAAAGATTGGCTGCCCAAGAATGAATAGAACGAATCAACCACCCAAATTGAACTTTGGACATAATGAACTGAATGCTCTCAAAAGCCAAATCAGCACTACCTTTATAATAAAACAGCAAGAGTATACCAGTAACAACCTGGATGATAAAAAAGAATAAGCTTACTCCCCCAAAGTAATACCACACAGAATTACGATGCACGGGTACATATTTCTTACCAAGAAAATTCACAAGATCTTCGAGCTTAACTCTTTCATCAATCCAATTATAAAGATTTTTAATAATATTCATAATAATATTTATACATTTTTTGAAATTAGAACTTCTTCACCCTGAATAACCACTCGAAATGAATCTAAAGGTCTTGGTGGCGGTCCAGAAATATTTCTTCCATTAAGATCGTATTTACCATTATGGCATGCACACCACAGAATACTCTGATCACTTTTAAATTGAACTGTACAATCCAAATGCGTACAAGTTGCCGAGAAAGCACGAAGATCACCAGCGGCGGTTCTCACTAGTATCACCGGTTTATTCCCAAACCTAATTATTCTTCCGGAATTCTTTTCAATTTCACTTAGTTTTCCAACCTTAACACTGGATACTTCGACTTCCCTTTGTTTAGGAGGTTTTAAATACGCAATGAGAGGATAAATCACAGCGGACGCAAAACCGAGTAATCCGCCTGTTAAGAGATACTTTAGGAAATCCCGTCTATTGTTTTGTTTCTGTGATGAAGATGAATTATTCATATTGATTTATAAATTTATTTTTTTTCGTGACACTCGCTGCAATTTATTTCCTTCCAAGCGTTACCGACATCAACCGGATGCTGGTAATCAATACCGCCAAGTGATAATCGTAATTCATCTTTTTCAAATTTTTGTGCAAGAATCGTATGACAAACATTGCAATCCCTTGAAAGAACTTTGCCCTCCTCGTTCACGTGTTTACCATCATGACACCTGAAACATCCCGGTGCATACAAGTGACCAATATGTTCCGGAAACTTTCGCCAACTAACCCCCATCGAAGGAAAATAATTTCTTGAATAAATCTTTTGAACTTCCTCCACAGCTTTATTTATGCTCGTTTTTTTTTCAATAAATACCTGAGGATAATTCGCACTGTAGAAATCTAAGATTGTTGATTTTATGCTATCTAAAGCAACTTGTTTACTTGTGTACTCATTTTCTAATGCATGAACAGAAAGACTTTTTATGTACGGTAACCTTTTATCAATCCATCCCAGCTTAATTAGGTGATTAACCGATCTGGCTGGAGGGTGATAGATGTGAGAAGGACGATTGTGGCAATCAATGCAATCCATTCTTCTCTTCTCAAGTTTTTCTACTTGTGAATCTGAAATATTTAGTTCAGTGTTTCTATAGATTGTTACTTTTCCATCAGCACTTTTTGATTGAACCCACGGTATAATCATTCGAAGTGAATCTAAGGTAACATAGTTCACCTCGTGAGCTATATTCATATGCCAATGAATTCCTGAGGTAGGACCAGCTTCAACATTTCCACCGCCAATTTTTATTAATAGATCAATAGTCCATTCCGTATTATTCTCATCGGAGAGGTAATATGTATTTACTAATTGCTTTTCATTAAAGAAATGCTTTGGCCAATGACATTGTTCACATGTTTCCTGAGCCGGTCTCAAATTTTCGATAGGAGTAGGTATTGGTTTTGAGTATTTATTGAAAAGTACAGAATAAACTTGATAAGCACCGGAAAACTTTGAACGCACATACCATTCTGCTCCCGATCCTATATGACATTGAACGCATCCAACTTTTGCATGTGGTGAGAACTGATAGGCCGTATATTCCGGTTCCATCACTTCATGACAAATTTCTCCACAAAATTCATCTGAATCCGTAAACTCATATGCCTGATAACTACCAAAAGCACTAAAGAGGAGAAGAAGAATTGTGCCGATCGAAAAAAATGTAAATGCAGCTCTATGTTTAGGATTATTGAGATCAATTGTTGGAAATTTTTTTTCTCTTTGCTTACCATGCTTTTCCCTTTTGTGCTCTCGATATATGCCAAAAATTACCAAAAACACCCCGCCAATTAAAATTGATGGCAGGATTACAAAAGCAATAATACCCATATATGGTTTTTGCTTTGTTCCAAGAAGTTCAAGTAAAAAGAGAAAAACAATCAGACCAAAGCTAATTGCTGCGATTGCAGCACCAGCTAAAGATGTAGGATTGTAAAAAGATGATGGTAATTTGTTTTTCATCGACTAGAAGTTAGGAAAAATAATTCAATTAATAAACGTAAACTATTAACGATATGCAAATAGCATAGCGTAAATTATCCAGAGGATAATGCTAAATCCGATTGAGAGTGCAGTCCAGCCAAAAATACGGATAGTTTTAATAACAATCTCAGGATAAGGTTCAGCTAAATATTTTTCAAGCTCACCCTTTTCGACCAATTCTTTGTATTCCTTTGGTCTATCTAATTTAAATTCTTCAAGCGGAATTCGACCGGTAAAGATTACAATATCCATTGGAAATTTTTCAGGTCGTAAGTGTGTATTAAAGAAATGAATTGTAAAAATAAAACCTGTTGCTAAAAGTGCTTCATCACTATGAATGATGGTTGTAACGTTTAATACCGAACCTGGCATGAACTGAGTGAAGAACTCGGGAAACCAAAGCGTAAGACCAGTGAAACCAATTATAAAAATTCCCCAGAACACTGCGATGTAGTCGAATTTTTCCCAGTAAGTCCATCTTCCATATTCCGGTCTCTCACCTTTTCCGATAAACCATTTAATTGAAGCAATAAAATCTCTTAAATCTTTCTTATTGAACAGAAGCGAATTCTCACCGAGGATCAATTCTTTCCAGGTCAATGCTTCTTTCTTCCGCATTCTTATCAAATCAACAAGATGGATAATAAAAACAGACACCATCACAACAGCAGCGAACCTGTGAATGTAACCTGCCGATTCAAATCCGCCGAAAAGACGCGATAAAAACACTGCCCATCCGGTATATGAAAACTTCAATGACATTCCAGTGAGAGCAAGACTGATGAAACTGACAATCATGAACACGTGTAAAGTACGATTCAATCGTGTGAATCTGACGACTTGCAATTCTCTTTTAGCAATATCATCTGTTTTAGCCGTTTGTGTTATTTCCATCTTTCGTCGACTCAAGATTGTTGATATTTTTTTCCAGTTGTCTTCGTTTAAGCTCTCTTCGCCATTGAAGTGAACGCGGCAGCCATAACAAAGTATGTAAACCCGCAATAACAAAGGTTCCTACAAGCAATCCGGTCATTCCCCAGAAAGTCCAGAATAACCAAGGATATTTATGGGGATCATGATGAGTTGCATGAGTGAAATAACCGGCAAATTGTCTATTTGCACTAGGATGACATTTCTGGCATGTTACAACTACATTTTTTCTGTGCAGATGAGAAATCGGATTTTCGATGGGAAGAATATCATGCGCACCGTGGCAATCATAACATTTAGCTGTTTTCGTATAACCTAATTGCGATACTTTTCCATGGTAAGTTTCAAAATAAGTTTTAGCAATCTCTTCATGACAATTGCCGCATTGAATCATAATTGTTTGTTTAAATCCTTCCGAATCCGCTCTAATAATTTGGTGAGCACTATGACAGTTTTCGCAAGTTGGAAGTTTTTTACCCGATTTAGAAACTAATGTTGAATGAATGCTTTTCTCAAATTGTTCTTGAATCCCATGATGGCAATTACCACAAGTAGCTGGAATGTTAGTAGGATTTATACTTGACGATGGATCAATATGTGGGAGTTCTCTATGCGCAGTATGACAATCTGTACAAGTCGCAGTAACCGTCAAACCGCTTTTTAATAATCCTTTACCGTGAATACTCTCAGTATAATTTTGGATAATTTCCTTCTCAGTTCCAGTGTAACGAACAGCTGCTTTTTTGCCTTCTTTATGACAATTACCGCAAAGATTTGGAATGTTAATAGGAAATATCGGAGACTTAGGATTCAACTTACCGAGAATATTATGATTTGAATGACATTCCTTGCAAGTTGGAGCATTGGGATCATTTTTAGATGCAAGAATCCCATGTACACTTATTTGATAATCTTCTTGAACAGCTGTATGACAGGAAGAGCAGTCAACTAAAGTTGTAAGTTCATCACAGGGTCTAGTATGAGAGGGTTTAACCCCTGAGTGGCATTGGCTGCAAGTAATATTAGTATGCTTCGAATTTTTTATTTCAGAATAATTTACAAATAGAGAACGCCCGTCCTCCGAAGATTTTAGTTCCTTCTTCTCGTGGCATGTTAAACAATCAGCATCGGCCATTCCCTGGTCGTAGAAAACACGTCTTGCTTTATGCGGTTGATGACAATCGACACACGCAGGCAATATGGCTGCTTCTTTTTCCCATAGAGTACCCTTAATAACTTTTCTATGAACTAGTTCAATTTCAGCATGGCATTTAGCACAAGTACCTGCAATGTTTTTACGTGCGATTGATGATCGAGAATCTGTATGAGGTAAAATTTCATGAGCGGTATGACAAGATGCACAAGTTGCTGTAACAATAAGCCCCTTCTTCATCAAACCTTCGCCATGAATACTTTCAGAATAGTTTTCGAGAATATGCGTTTGAGAAATATTTCTTTGAAGCTGAACAGGAGATCCTTCTTTATGACATTGCCCGCATAGATAGGGAACGTTAATTGGTGCGACTTTCGATTTGATATTTTTTACAGAGATAATTTCATGCGAACCATGACAATCCTGGCAAATCGGGGCAAGTCTATCGCCACGATTGAATGCTCTTGAATGTAAACTACCATCGTATAATTTCTGTATGTCTTCGTGACAGGAATTGCATGCTGCTCTTTTAACACTCGCAGCATGAGGAAAGTCAGAACCCTCCAAATCGACATGGCATTGAATACAGCTTACTTCTGAATGAACAGAAGAGGAAACAATTTTTTCATTAATAAAAACTGAGATTGTTCTTCCACCACGAGTGCCTTTTAACGTTTTATCTTCGTGACACGTCATACAGTCACTATTTTCCTGGGGAAATGCTCTGCCGACTAAAAGCACTCCAAATGTAAGAAGGAAAACAAATGCCTTGATCATTTTCAAATTAGCTTTCCTTCGATGATTCATCGATGCTTTTCGCCATAGATGCTCTGATTCTTTCCAATTCCTTCGGATGTTCGTGCATCATTTCTTCTTCAGAAATTTTTCCGGATAACCATGCAGTGTTCATCGGGTAAACGTCCGGATTAAAGATGATAAAATAGAAATGCCAAACGACAATCGACAAGAATGCTAACCATGCTTCATAGTAATGAATGGTTCTGGCTATATCCCATCCCAGCTTAGTTAGTAATCCAATGAACGTGTTATCAAACCACAAAATAAAACCTGTAACTGTCATTACAATAGTGCCCCAGATTAAAGCCCAGTACTCGGCTTTTTCGACATAGCTGAATCTATCAAGCATAGGTTTTTCTTTTGAAATTCCGAGGTTAAATTTAGCAACGCCCAGTGCATCCAGAATATCTTGATATCTTGGCAGTAAATCTTTAATAAGCTCCCTTCCTCTTGAAGTGAAGCTGACATAGTAAATATGATATAAGCTAACTATAACCATAACAACTGCGGAAGTTCTGTGAATTAAGCTTCGTAGATCAAAAGCATGTTCGCTTAAATCCCGAATATGCCTTACCCACCAAGCATCAGGATATCGCAGCATAAAACCGGTTATAACTAACAATATAAAGCTAACTGCTAAAGTTGCATGTTGAATTCTTTCATTTAAAGTCATTCTTAAATAAAGTGAATGGCTATGTTCTTCTGATTCGATATACCCCTTTTGTTTTAGCTTTTTTATTCTTGCTTTTTTACCAAAGTCTATTGCATTATGAAAAAACATTCCGCCAATTACAACTACGATTAAGCTAATGTACATTGTGGCAATCCAATATAGAATCGGCTCGTCTTTTTCTTCTAAAGTAACATGGATTTTTCCCACTGTGAAATTAATATTCGCACCGGGATGACAAGTTCCGCAAGTCTTAACCAAATTCGCTTTATTTACCATTGATGTTGGATCGTTCGATGGCTTAATATTGTGAGAACCATGGCAACTTGCACAATTTGCAACCTCTAATGAGCCGCCTTTAATTGCTAAACCATGATAGCTATCCGAAAAAGTTTTATAACGATCGGTATTTATACCATATTTTGCTTCTAGCTTAACTGAACTATGACAAGGAGAACATACCTCTCTAGACAAGTTTTTAAATGCCACTGGTGCTTTAGGATCATCGTGACGAAGAATATTATGTTCCCCATGACAATCGGTACAAACAGGAGCTTCTTTATTTCCCCGAGTAATAAAAACCCCATGAACACTTTCTTTATACTCTTTAGCTATTTGATTATGACATTTTGCACAAGTATTCGGAATATTAAACTTATTTACCGTGGAATTTTGCTCATTGCCAGGAACAACTCCGTGCGCGGTATGGCAATCAATACATGTTGCAGCTTTAGGATTACCATTCATAATTTCAGACGCATGAACACTAAGTTCATATGCGGTAATAAATTTAGCCGACGGTGCGGTTTTAGACATTATTTCTTCATTATCTAGATGGCATGAGAGACATAATTTTTCTTGTGCAATTTTTCTTTGTAGAGAATCTACCGCTGATTTTTGAGTAACTAAAGCGTTCCGATGGCACGAAAGACAATTTGGTGAACCTAAAACTCCTGTAGATAATCCTTGAAAGTGCTTTGAAGTAACAAATGTTTCTTTCACATCCTGATGGCATTGCCCGCAAGATTGGACCAGATTACCTGAAGACCATTTTGAATTTTTAGCTTTGAGTGGAATTACATCATGTGTCCCATGACAAGTTCTACATGATGTTCCTTTCGGACCATTTACTCCGCTCGCATTCTTCATCTGCGGATGAAATTGGTGCTTCACCCGAGCATCCTTATGGCAGGACATACAGTTAATAGCTTGAATATTTTCTTTGTGAGGAATTTCCTCAGCATCAAAACCAACATGGCATGATATGCAAGTTAATTTTTTGTGCGGAGAGTTTTGAAGTATCTTTACATCCACGTAAAGTGATACTGCTTTTCCTTTTCTCTCAGTTGTTAGGGTATTGTCTTCATGACAAGTTAAGCAATCTTCATTTGATTGTGGAAATGATGGTGGAAAGTAGAGAAGTAAGAACGTTGTAATTAAAAAATAAACTAGGTGAATTTTTCTAACCTTTAATTCACCCCTATTTTTATTGAACAATACATTTTTCATTAATACCATAAATTTCTTTAAGAATAGAACGATAAAGGATAATGGTTAATTAATTTCACCTATTTGGTTTTCTTTTCCAAATTTAATTTTTTCAACCGACGGAATAAATAAAACCGTACATTGCGACAATTGCAAAAATAAAAATAAAGTAAATAAGTAAATCTTTCATCTCTTGCTCTAATGTTTTTGATAACACACAACAAAACAATTTAAGTTTACACTTATTTTCAAAGAATATGCCGTAAAATCGATATGATTTCTTTATAAACCAGCTAAATTATTGCTCAAAACTCTCACATATTAGAATATAAGCAACTATAATTTTCATTTCCGAGAAGCAATTATTAAGCTTTATTTTTATTTATTTTTTACCGAAGTCTTACAAACCAAAGCGATTCATCCGGCATTTTAGATTACCAGGACTTCATTCTCTGTATTTCTAAATCATCCATTCGGAAAATATTAAGATTAATTTTTTTGGATATATTTCTTCTTAGATTTCAAACCTCCATTAAGGTCAAACATCCTATAAATATTTTCCTTTTCATAACCGTTTTTATGATAGTATTCATTCTTATGTAAATCATAAACATAATCTGCTTTCCAGCTTTGAATATTTTTAACTATTTCCGCCACAGCATTAACAATTAAATAAACTTCATCATCAGTCATGGTTGGATGCAGCGACATTCTAACCCATCCCGGTTTTTCTGAAAGATCACCATGATTAATTTTTTCAGTAATGTGTCTTGACATTTTTGGTGTTACGTGCAACAAATAATGACCATAAGTACCGGCACAGGAACAGCCACCTCGAACTTGAATACCGCAACGATCATTCAATATTTTCACCAATAGATTGTAATGAATTTTATCAACATAAAATGAAATTGCTCCAAGTCTATCTTCAACATTATCAGCAAGAATGTGAAGTCCGGGTATTTTTCTCAATCCTTCGAATGCAATTTTCACCAAATGTTTTTCTCTTTTCAGGATGTTTTCAACTCCCATTTCTTCTTTAAGTTTAATGCTAAGTGATGCTTTTATTGATTGAAGGAAAGCAGGAGTTCCACCGTCTTCTCGTGCTTCAATATTAGTGACAAATTTATGCTGACCCCAAGGATTTGTCCAATCAACAGTTCCACCACCAGGATCATCGGGCACACGATTTTTGTACAACTTAGAATCAAAGATCAATACACCGGCTGACCCTGGACCTCCAAGAAATTTATGTGGAGAAAAAAATATTGCATCAAGCTTTTCAAGTAAATCGGCCGGATGCATATCCATTTTTTCGTACGGTGCCGAACAAGCAAAATCGACAAAACAAAATCCATTATTCTCATGCATCAGCTTTGCCATTGCATGATAAGGGGTATTAATTCCGGTTACATTTGAACATGCCGTAAAAGAACCAATTTTAAGCTTTCGCTTGGCGTACTTCTTTAATTGTTTTTCTAAATCGTTAAGATCAACCAAACCTTCGTTAGTTGGTTTAATAACAATTACATCTGCAATTGTTTCCAGCCAGGATGTTTGATTTGAATGATGTTCCATGTGAGTTATAAAAATGGCAGGCCTTAGTTCTTCAGGTAATTTTAAAAAATCCTTTAGCTGCTCGGCAACTCTCAAACCTAAAATTCTTTGAAACTTATTCACCATTCCCGTCATTCCCGCTCCAGCAGTAACAATTACATCATCTTTATTTGCATTAACATGCTGCTTAATAATATCGTGTGAATGATGGTATGCTAAAGTCATCGAAGTACCGGTGATGCTTTCTTCAGAATGAGTGTTGCCAACAAATGGTCCAAATACTTCGCTAATGGCTTTCTCGATTGGCTTATACAATCTTCCGCTTGCAATCCAATCGGCATAAACTATTTTTTTCTCCCCATACGGTGAAACAAAAGTCTGATTAAACCCAATCGTATTTTTTCTATACCGATCGAAATATTTTTCTAGTTTATCCATTTTGTTTGTTTATAATTGACGGTCAAATTAAAAAAAATTGCCTGAAAAGAGAACTCAAAAATGCAGGAAACATGATTAAATATTTTTAACTTCGTTCTTTTTTTTCTATTTTTCTTATTAATTCACCACAAATTAGATTTGCTTACTGGATGAGCTACATAATCGGCATTGATGGAGGAGGAACAAAAACCCACTGTTTACTTACAGATTTGCATGGCACTATTTTACATGAATGCTACGGGGGACCATCTAATTTTCTTGTGCAGGGATTAGAACCAGTTTCTTCCACTCTTTTCAACCTTATAAACTCATGCGAAGAGAGGTTAAAAATATCAATTGAGGAAATTGATATAGTGTTACTTGGCACAACCGGAGCCGGCAGAAGAACCGATGCCGAAAGACTTGAACAGGGATTTGCAAACTATATTTCTAAACAAAAAACTAAGTTGAATTTATTCAGAGTCGAAAGTGATGCCCGTATCGCTTTAGAAGGAGCATTTTCAGGAAAACCCGGAAGCATTTTAATTGCAGGAACAGGATCAATCATGTTTGGAAAAGATGTACAAGGTAACATTCATCGTGTTGGTGGTTTTGGCAGATATTTGGGCGATGAGGGAAGCGGTTATTCATTAGGAAAAAAAGGATTGGCAGCAGTTTCAAAAGAGTTTGACGGACGAGGGCAAAAAACTTTTATTTCAATTTTATTAAAAGAAAAATATAAAATTGATTCATCGGAAATTTTAATTACAGAAATTTATAAAAACAATTTTGATATTGCCTCAGTTGCACCGCTGGTTATTGAAGCAGCTGAAAACAAGGATGAGACAGCTAAAAAGATAATTGAAGATGAAACGGATGAATTACTTCTGCATATTTCTACAATGCACTCAAAGCTAAGGGAAAAAATTTTATACATTGCTTTCATTGGCGGAATTATCACGAACAAAAATATCTATTCAAACACTTTACAAAAAAAAGTAAGTGAGAATCTGCCCAATGTTATAGTTAAAGAGGTAGAAAACTCTCCCGCAATGGGCGCTGTATTGATGGCAAAGCAAATTCTTAAAGTATGATCTTTTAACTATTATTTTGAATAGGTGATCTTTGATTCTAAATGCGGCTAAAACCAAATAATTTTTTAATCTTATTCGGCAAACTAACAGAATTCCCGTTCACTTCAGTGAACAGACCAAGAGACAACCTGATAATTGGCTTTAGCCATATTAAATAGCGACGATAGTTTTTTATCTCAATAGTTAATTCTTAATTCAGTTTAATTAATTGCTGTAGTATCACGGAGATAAATATGTTCGGTAACAAACCTTCCTTTCGAAATCCCTGGGCATGGGTTCCAACACTTTATTACGCTCAAGGAATTCCCTATGTGGTTGTAATGCTCGTTTCTGTCATCATGTACAAGCGAATGGGAATTTCAAATGCAGACATTGCATTCTATACAAGTTTGTTGTATCTGCCTTGGGCGATAAAACCACTTTGGTCCCCTTTCGTAGATATATTCAAAACGAAAAGGTTATGGATAGTTGTAATGCAATTAATAGTTGGATTAGGACTCGCAGGCGTTGCATTCATGATTCCCCTGCCGAGCTTTCTTCAATACACATTGGCTTTTTTTCTTCTGCTAGCATTCAGTTCAGCAACACATGATATAGCTGCAGATGGTTTTTATATGCTTGGTTTATCTGAACACGATCAAGCATTCTTCGTTGGAATAAGAAGTACTTTTTACAGACTTTCGATGATAACCGGACAGGGATTATTAATTATTCTTGCAGGATATTTTGAAACCCACAGTGGGTTGCCGCCTGCAACGATTGAAGTCACAACAAGCTCGAATCTCAAAATTGAACGAATTATTTTTCAGGAGAATATCCCAAGTGCTTCGCCGGATGATCAATTAAAAGTTGTGACTAATTCAAGTTCACTAAATCTTAGTACCAATAAAAGAACTAAAGCTGAGGTTGATTCCATGGTGAACCTCGTACAAGCAAAAAATATCAAAAATGGATTTTACAATACAAAAGGAGAACAACCTAAGATCCCAGAACTGAAATTAAATTCATCAGATTACACAAAATCAGTTGGAAATATTTCTGTAATAGCAATTGCACTTTCATCAGAACCAAAAGAGGATAAGGATTACATTGTCAATTTTGATCGTGACGGCGGTGATAAAAGCATTTCAATTTTGGAAGGGACAAGATTTGTTTTCAACAAAACCAATTGGAATAAACCTGCATATGCGATTTTGCAGCTCGATCCAAAATTAAAAACCGAAACATCTGCTGCTTTCAAAGCGATTTCAGGAGATATTCCGTGGGCTTGGTCAATGACTTTTTTAATTTTAACCGGTTTGTTTATTGTATTTTTCCTTTATCACAATTTCATACTTCCCTATCCCTTAAAAGATGGACCTGCAGTTAAAGATGCATCAATAAGTGTTGGAAAAGAATTCATCAGAACCTTCTCTCTGTTCTTTAAGAAGAAAGAAATCCTCATCACTATAACATTTCTACTTATCTATAGATTTGGTGAAGCTCAATTAGTTAAGCTCGCATCACCTTTCTTGCTTGATCCACGCGAAGTTGGCGGGTTAGGTTTGACAACCGGAGAAGTTGGTTTTGTTTATGGTACTGTTGGAATAATCGCTCTAACTGTTGGTGGATTGACGGGCGGCTTTCTTGCCTCAAGAGATGGATTAAAAAAATGGATTTGGTGGATGTTTGCAGCAATAAATATTCCTCATATTCTTTACATTTACCTGGCTTTTACTCAACCGGATAATTTTATTATTATAAACTTATGTGTAGCTGGTGAACAATTTGGTTATGGTTTTGGATTTACTGCTTACATGCTATACATGATTTACGTTTCCGCAGGTGAATTCAAAACTTCTCACTATGCAATCTGCACAGGTTTCATGGCTTTAAGCATGATGATACCTGGTATTTTTGCCGGCATGATTCAAGAAGCCTTGGGCTACCCCAATTTCTTTGTATGGATTCTTCTTACAATGATTCCCGGATTCTTCATAACAAAAATGTTGAAAATAGATTCTGAATTTGGGAAAAAGAAAGTTGAGGAGAAGTAACATGAAAAAAGCGTACCTAATTTTACTTATACTAAATTTATTTGTAATAGCATCATGTTCTTCATTCTTTAAACCAACTAATTCCGATCATATATCCTTTTTAGAAGTAGATTCGATAATTGAAAAAGCAATAAGTGATTCAGCATTCCCTGGGGCAGTTCTTCTTGTTTCCAGAGACATGAGGATCGTACACGAAAAAGCTTACGGTACTTATACCTACGATCCCGCTTCACCTAAAGTTACTACCAGCACAATTTTTGATTTAGCTTCTGTATCTAAAGTTGTAGGTACAACTACAGCTGCGATGATTCTAATTGATAGAGAGGAATTAAATTTAGATGATAAAGTGATTAAGTACTTACCTGAGTTTAACAATAACGGAAAAGAAAATATCACAATAAAAAATTTGCTTCTTCATAATTCGGGACTTGCTGCTTTCAAAAAGTATTATGATGTATACTCAACTGCCAAAGAAGTAATAAATGACATAATGAATTTAACTCCCGAACAAGGACCCGGAAGCAAATATGTTTACAGTGATCTTGGAATGATTACCCTTCAAAAAGTTATCGAAAGAATCACTGGGCAATCTTTAGATAAATTCTTGGAGGAAAATTTGTTTGCCCCTTTAGGAATGACTTCCACAATGTACAATCCGCCGACAGAATCAAAAGATAATTGCATGCCGACTGAACTTGATGATTTTTGGCGAATGCGTCAATTGCAAGGCGAAGTTCATGATGAACGAGCATACATGTTAAATGGAGTTGCCGGTCATGCAGGACTTTTTTCAACTGCAAATGATTTAGCTAAATTTCTCCAAATGATTTTGCGAGAAGGAAATTATCAAGGGAGACAATACATAAAGCCGGAAACAATTGAGCTATTTACAAAGAAACAATCGGATCAAAGCTCGAGAGGTCTGGGCTGGGATACAAAGTCGCCTGAAGGTTCGTCAGCAGGAAAATATTTTAGCTTACTTTCATGGGGACATACGGGTTACACAGGGACTTCTGTTTGGACTGATCCGGAATTAAAGACATTTGTTATTCTTCTAACTAACAGAGTTTACCCTACAAGGAATAATAACAAGCTATCTCAAGTTCGACCGTTAATTCATGATGCCATTTATAGAGCAGTAATAAAAAATTATTATCCTTTTAAAATGTGATAAAAAAGAATTTTTCTTATCCTTCAATATTTGATCTAACTCAAGAAGATAAAAATTGGATTGAGAATACGATTGATAACCTATCTCTCCGAGAGAAGTGTGCACAGCTTGTCATACCCTGGGTTCTGGGAAATTTTCTGAGCGAAGATTCTGCAGAGTACAGAAGACTTGAAAGATTGGTAAAAGATTTGAAAGTCGGCGGTTTGATTTTCTTTTCCGGCGATATTATGAATCAGGCTGTGCTTACAAATAAAATGCAAGCATTAGCTGATCTTCCCCTTCTCATTGCATCGGATTTTGAGCGCGGACTTGGAATGCGATTAAAGGATGGATTAGAATTTCCTTATGCTATGGCGCTTGCCGCAACAGGAAATTTAACACTGGCATTTAAGCTTGGCAAAGCAATAGCAGAAGAAGCACGCGCAATTGGGGTTCATCAAAATTATGCACCGGTCGCTGATATAAACAATAATCCTGAAAATCCTATCATAAACATTCGTGCTTTTTCTGAGGATAAAAAAATTGCTTCGGATTTTTGTTCGGCTTTCATCAAAGGGACAACTTCAGCGAGAGTCCTTACTACTGCAAAACATTTTCCGGGACATGGAAATACTCACATTGATTCACATTTAGAAATCCCAACAATCAAAGGAAATATAAAATCACTTCTTCAAAATGAACTTGTATCCTTTACAGCTTCGATTAAAGCAGGTGTTCATTCAATTATGGTTGGACATCTTGGAATTCCAGGAATAGAAAAGAATTCAAAGCTCACTGCAACTCTTTCACAAAAGGTAATAACTGATATACTTAAGAATAAAATGAAATTTGATGGCTTAATTGTTACAGATGCGATGAATATGGATTCTGTTTGTAAAAACTTTTCTGCTGCAGAGGCAGTGGTAACGGCTTTCAATGCAGGGAATGATCTCATTCTCTTTCCTCCAGATGAAGAAATTGCAGTTGAAGCTTTACACACAGCAGCCAAACATGGCGAAATTAGTGAGGTAAGAATTGATCATAGCCTTAGAAAACTTTTAGGTGCCAAGCGATGGCTTAAGATACATGAGAACCGCTTCATAAACTTAAATGATATACCTAAGACTGTTAGCACAAAAAAGCATTTTGCTTTAGCAGAAACAATTGCTGAAAAATCAATCACTCTGGTTAAGAATGATAAACGAATAATTCCGATTGATAAATCAAAATATGAAACAATTTTCTGCATAACCATTACAGAAGGATTAGGAAATGAATATGACGAATTTTTCCAATCACTATTTCAAGCAAAATTTCCGCGTTCAATGCGAGCATTAGTTCACGAACAAACAAATGATGATTATTACGATAAAGTTTTGGAAGCCGCTAAAGAGGCTGATTTACTCGTACTTTCCTCTTTTATAAAAGTGAAAGCATATCAAGGAACTGTCAGCTTATCAAAGAAGCATGAAACATTCATTCAAAAATTACTTAGCATGAAAATTCCGACTGTACTAATAAGTTTTGGTAATCCTTATTTATTATCTTTGTTTCCGAAAGTAAATACTTACTTATGCGGATTTGGCGATACGAAAGTAACTCAGAAAGCAATGTTGAAAGCTTTGACGGGAGAGATTGAGATTCGAGGCAAGCTTCCGATTTCTATTCTGAGAAGAAGAAACCTTCGAGGTTAGGGCAGTGATTCCACCAAGCAAGCTCGAAGGTTGCTAAATGCTGGAATTGCAGATATGCCAGATTTCTGCAAAGCAACTCCCGTTTCAAAATCTGGCATATTTAATTACACAATTGCCATGAACCATCGAAAGCTTCTGAAAATAAAAATTAAGGTGAGTTGATTATGCCTTTAAAAAGATCTAAAAATTCTATGATTGCCGGAGTTTGCGCGGGAATTGCTGAATGGCTAAACTGGGATGTTACATTAGTTCGGGTTGGATATGTTATAGTCTCAATTCTCAGCGCTGCATTCCCAGGAATTTTGATTTACATTATTCTCTGGATAATAATGCCACCGGATTCGAATAACTCTATGGTTTAATTAAAGTAGGGACACAGCGTGCTGTGTCCCTAATAACTCGATTTGCGTAACCTTCAAGGTTTGCGCCACTCCCAATCGGTGTAACCTCAAAGGTTTAAAATGCTACTTTTTTATAATCCCGACCTTGTTTGCAAACTCGGCGCTGAAATCTTCAATCAACTTTGTAGCATCGGAATTTTTAGTTGCGCGTAAATATGTATCAGCCATTTTTAATAGTGTTTGATGAACATGGACGTTCATATCTTCAACCATCATATCTTTTGTCCACAGATCAATTCCCAAGGTTACCTTTTCTTTATTATCCCAAATTGACAGCATGAGAGAAGAACAGTCTTTCTTTCCAGTTTTGCCGGAATCGGGAGCTTCCCATTGAATGCGTGTTGGGACTTTGTTGTCGTCTAAATCTATAGTAAGATGAATTTCGTTTTTAGAAAGCATGTGAACTCCAAAATTTGTTTATGCAAATCTAAGAAATTGAACTGAGATTGTAAGGACACGATGCATCGTGTCCCTACGATGTTACAGGAAATGTTTTTCTTTATTTCATTTGTACTTTTATGAACTTATCTTGAACAATAAGAATTAAAAATAATTTGCATGAAAAACCTTAAATCAATTATCGTTCTATTTGCGTTGCTGCTTTTACCGAAAGAACTGCTGCCCCAAGAAAGTATAAGCATTGGTGGATATTTAGGCGGCGGAGTAATCAGCGGAAATACAACCAACAAAGGCAGCTTTTCTTCATCCTTCTTTCTTGAAGTCGATCCGGGATTTTATCAAGACTTATCGTTTCGTGTAAACTTTCTCTACCACACAGATTTTAATTCCATACTACCAAACACTACAAAAAGATATTATCCTTTCATAAAAGGATTTGGGCTGAAAGGAATTACCTCGCAAAGTATCGACCCAAACTTTTTCATTGAGGAAGGATTGGGTTTGATCGCTCTGAACGATAGAACGATCAGCGGAACAAATGAATGGGATTACGGTGTTAACTTTTCTCTCGCTGCCGGATTTGATTTGAGAGACTTTGATAAGAAAGGATTTAAAATAAGCTTAGGAACGGAATACGGTTTGACTTTTTTTAATACACTCGCTTCTTATTTCTCGCTGCACATTCAGGCACAGTATTTTATTTTCTGAGCTATCAACCTGAATGACTCGTTAATATTTAAAATTTCCTTTAAACTCGCATACGTAACTAATCAATAGTAAATGCTTCTTAGAATTAAAACAAAAAGGTTGGTTAATGACTACAAAAACTCTCACAGCAGTTTTGCATAAGGAAGATGATATGTATGTGGCAGAGTGTCCTGAAGTGGGTACTGTCAGCCAGGGTTATTCATTAGAAGAAACTTTGGCTAATCTAAAAGAAGCCACCGAACTCTATCTTGAAGAATTTCCAATGCCTAAAATTGATAAAATACTGAGGACAACTTTTGAAGCTTCAATAAGTGCCTAATCTACGTACACTATCAGGAATCGAAACTATCAAAGCGCTCGAACGACTTGGCTTCCGACAAGTTAGACAACGAGGAAGTCACATTGTTCTAAGAAAAGATACTATGCAAGGCGCGGGTGGATGTACTGTCCCATTACATAAAGAATTAAAGATTGGAACTCAAGAGGGATTCTTCGCCAAGGTAAAATTGAACCAGATGATTTTTAAAAGCATTATAATAATCAAGTAAAAATAGTTTCAACAATAGTTTTTTTCCTCCCAAAATTCAGACATCACTCGCACCAATTTCCAATTTTTTTCATTGAGGAAGGATTAGGAATAATTGCTCTGAACGATAGAACGCTAAGCAATACTGATGAATGGGATTACGGTGCTAACTTTTCTCTCGCTGCTGGATTTAATTTGAGAGACATTGATGAGAAAGGATTTAAAATAAGCTTAGGAACAGAATATAGACTGATTTTTTCGTTACACTAGTTTCTTATTTCTCGCTGCACCTTCAGGCACAGTATTTTATTTTCAAGTGAAGCATCACTTTCTTCTCGAAGTTTAATTTTGATCCTCAACTTAAACTGTAAGTGAATTGATTTCTAAACATAGTTTTGATAATTTTGTTTAGGAAGAAGAAATGCCCAAAGTTTTTGAATATCTAGGAATTTTAATTTTTTTCTATTCAAATGAACATGATCCCATTCATGTCCATGCCAAATACGATGAATTTGAGAGTAAAGCTGAGTTCTACTTGGTTAATGGCAAGATAGTCGAGATAAGAATTAAGCAGGTTAAGGGAAAAAAACCTTTAATTGGAAATAAACTAAAAGATTTTAAAGATTTTCTAAAAAAGTATTCGGACAAAATTGTTGTTAAATGGATTGATTACTTTGTCTATCATAAAGAAGTTAAATTTGAAAAAATTAATAAGCGTATAAAATGAAAATTATAAAAGATTATAATAATTCCATGATCACACAGATTGAAATTAAATCTGCCTATTACATTGGAGACTGTGCAATCAGAATATTTTTCAGTGACGGCAAGCAAAAATTAGTAGATTTCAAGCCGTTTCTCGAAAATTCACTTCATCCTTCAATCCGTAAATACTTAGATGAAAAAAAATTTCGGCAATTCAAGATAATTGATGGTAATCTAAATTGGAATGATTATGACTTAATTTTTCCTTTAGAAGATCTGTACGGAGGTAAAATATAAACATGAAATTCACCTAGCCTTTTTACTCAACATCCAAATACTGCTCAGCAAACTCATCTATTGAGTTATTTCTAGTAAGGTAAAAAAATTAATATTAGTAATTGAATGTTAAACCAATAAAAAAGCCGTCTTGCGAACGGCTTTCAAACGAAAAACCATTTCTTAATGCGCAACCCCATCTAACTGTTCTTTTGTTAAAATCATTTTGCCACCGAGCAATTCATCACTCAATCTTTTCGCTTTGTACATATCTCTTATCGCTTCAATCATTCCAACCGAATGAACTCCAACGCAACGATTTTTTTCATCAGTAAAAATAAAGTTGCCGGGAAGACTTTCAATATTACCGTCAAATGCTAATCCGACTATCTCCGCATTTCTATTAATAATTGGGCTGCCGGAATTACCGCCGATTATGTCATTTGTTGTAATGAAGTTAAATGGTGTTTCTAAATCGAAATCAGCAGGAGGATTTTGCCAGCGTTCAGGTAAGCTCCATGGAAATTTCTTGTCAAATGAGTAGTAGCGATCATACATTCCATAAAAAGTTGTGAATACCGGAGCAGTAGTTGCATTATAATCATATCCTTTAACAACGCCATCGGAAATTCTAAGAGTAAAAGTTGCATCCGGAGGAATGGATGTTCCGTAAACTTCGAACAATGCTCGTCCTAAATCCTGGTTATAAGCTTCTTCTTGCTCATTAAGCAGTGCCATTTTTTGTGATAGCTCATCTCTTCTTGTTTTGGAGTTAACTATGAAATAAATGAAAGGGTCATCTGAGCTTAAAATAGCATCTGCACCTTTATTCGTTAGCGCTTTAACTTTTTCTGCACTTGTAACTGAAGAGCTGCCTAACATATAATTAACGGCATCGAGTCCTTGTTTACCGTTTGTAATTTTCTTTAGCAAAGGATAATCCTTTCCCAAATAATTATAAGACATGTTTATTTGAATAAGCAATAATTCCCTGCTCATATCAACATTCAAATCCTCCGGGAAAATTGAAGCGATCATACTATCTAATTCTTCAGCTTGATATTCGCTTTTTCTTTGATCAGTTGGAAGCTGCATTTGTTGTGCGAGGTTAACGAGATCTTGTGCAATAAAAAAATATTCGGAAGTTCTTAAAGAATTAAGCGATAGAGCAAATAGCTCATTAGTAATAAGCCTGGATTCATTATTTACTTTGGAGATCTTGTCCCACAAATTCCCATACTTAGCACTAAGGTTCGGATTTCCCCGAACTGATCTTTTAAACTTTTTCTCAAAATCTCTTTTCCTTTGCAGCAAGACCGGATTTTTTAAACCATCGAGCATCCCACCGATTGCTTTCCGACTATTCGAAAACCCCAAAGCACGATTCATAAATTTATTTTTTTTCTCAGGATATTTGTCCACCATTTCATAATAACTTCTTTCAAGATTTTTTAATATATCAACTGTTCTCGGGTATTGGATGTCTCTGAGAAATTCTAATTGAGAGACTGTGAGAAGACGATTTGTTGTACCTGGATTTCCAACGACAAAAACCGGTTCACCAAGCATTGCACCTTTAGAACTCCATTTGAAAAAATGATCCGTCTTCAAAGGTTTACCTTCATCATCATAAACACGGTAAAAAGTGCAATCAAGATTATAACGGGGATATGTAAAGTTATCGGGATCGCCGCCAAAATATCCAAGCTGATGTTCGGGCGTAAAAACTAATCTAACATCTTTATAAGTTTTATAACCATAAAGCGAATATTTTCCACCATGAAATAGCCGTGTTACTTTAACTTTTAATCCTGTTGAATCTGCTTCTCTTTCTTGAATTTCAGCGATTATGTTATCTTCATTTGCAACTTTTTCTTCTTCAGTTAAGCCCTTGTCAATGGCGTTTTGAACTTCGTCCGTAACATCTTTAATAAGTACAAGCTGGTCAACAAATAAACTTGGAACTTTTCTTTCATCTTCAAGAGTTTCAGCCCAAAATCCGGTTTCGTTCAGATCTTCCCCTTCTCTAGTAACTTTAAGAATATTCTCACGCGAACAATGATTATTTGTCATAACTAAACCATCGCCTGATACAAAAGATGCTGAACAATATGTGGCGAATTTAAGAGCAGCGAGTCTTACATGATTGAACCATTCATCATCTGGAGTAAAATCATATGTTTGTGAAAAATGATCTTTCGGTGGAAAATCAAAAGTCCACATAGTTCCGGTATCAAATTTACCTGCTTTAACCGTATCTAAATTTAACCATGAATAACCGGTTTGATTTGATGATGAATATTTCTGAATATCAGAAGTGGAGGAACATCCTGCAATTGCAAACATCATCAAAAATGCTATGGTTAGCTTGAAAGAATTGAAGTTGTTTTTCATTAATAACCTGAAATTTTTATAAAAAGATTTGTAAAACTAAGACTATCGTAACTTTAATGAAAGATGAGAAAAAGATATTATTATAAAAAATTCACAGCTGTCCAAAATGATTATGAAACAGGGAAATGGCTTTTCCAATTATCTGGATTGGAAGGATTCTAATTAGTTCCGAATTCAATCCCTCTCTTATTTAATTCTTCTCTCTTCCGAACAAAAGAAAAATCTTCTTGGTGTTTGAAAAGATTATTCAATAACAAATTCATTCTTTATTTACGAAAATAGGTGATAAGGTTGAAGGAACTTATCTTATTATGTTACTAAGGTTAAAATTTTTAGAATCTAATCAGCAGTTGGAGAAATATTTGTCTTAAACCTTAGTAAAACTAATAACCTAATGAAATAAAACCTTATCAGCTTATTACTTTTGTATGCAGAGTGTGATACGACTTTAAAATAATAACCTGACATTTATTTTGGACAGGTATGAAAAAAATTGATCTTTAGAATAAGAATGCAGAAGGGAAAATATGCTGTAGTTTAGAACCAGCTTTAGTTTATGATCTCTTTCTTGGCATTAGAAGAAATTTGGAACGGAACCTTAAAAACGTTATCAGATATAAGAATCTGGCTGATAAAGAGGTTCTATTTCCCACTCATCTTCAATTGTTCCGATGCAATGCGAACATTGGGGGACATTGAAAACCACCTTTTCTTCGCTAGGTGTTGCTCTCACAAAATTTAATATTGTTTTACAGCTTGAACACTGTACGATGTGAGATGTAATTGTCTTTGCACTGCAGCTGGGACAAATAAACCCTAAATCGCCGGGAGACTCTTCGGGATTTACTAGAAAGATACCATTACATCTTGAGTTGTTGCATTTTGCAAAGTGCCAGTTTGTAGTAGATGACGTTTCGATATTTTGCTCCCTGGATAAATTTTGATGGCTAACTTAATTAGTAGAATATAAAAAGTCCATTGAAAAAATTTTGCCTTTCAATTTTTTTTACCAATGGTAAGTAATAAATTATTACACTAAAAATTTTCTCACTTCAAAGGTTCAATAAAAAATCATTAAAAGCAAAGCAATAATATTTAAACCGAAAGGAAATCATGGAAAGATTAAGCTCCTTTAAAGCATATGATATAAGAGGAAAAGTCCCCTCAGAGTTAAACGGAGATCTCGCCTATAAGATAGGAAGAACTTATCCGGTATTGGTTAACGCCCAAAAAATCGTAATTGGGCATGATATCAGGAAATCGTCAGAAGAGATTTCTGCCGCATTGGTAGCGGGTTTAACTGAATCCGGTGTTGATGTGATTGATATAGGCCTATGTGGAACTGAAATGGTTTACTATGCAACTCCGGCATTGGAAGCTGACGGCGGAATCATGATTACCGCAAGCCACAATCCCCCTGAATACAATGGGATGAAATTCGTAAAGAAAGGTTCGGTTCCGGTTGGTTATGACTCCGGTTTGAAGGAAATGGAAAAAATGATACTTCGGGATGAACTTGCACCAAAATCGACAAAACAAGGTACGATGAAGCAACTGGATATCATGTACAAGTTTATCAACAACCTAAAAAGATTTTATGATGCCAAAAAGATAAAGAAGTACAAAGTTGTTGTTAATGCCGGAAATGGCTGTGCAGGTTTAGCATTAAATGCTTTAGAAAAAGATCTGCCTATTGAAATGATTAAAGTTTTTAATGAACCCGACTCAGACTTTCCAAACGGTGTCCCTAATCCTTTACTAATTGAGAACAGAAAACCAACCATTGATGCAATACTAAAAAGTAAAGCTGATCTCGGAGTGGCATGGGATGGAGATTATGACCGCTGTTTCTTCTTTGATGAAAAAGGAAATTTTATTGAAGGATATTACATTGTCGGATTGCTAGCAAAATCAATTCTTAAAAAAAATCCTGGCGGAAAAATTGTGCACGATCCAAGATTAACCTGGAATACTTTGGAAATTGTAAATAAATTTGGTGGACAAGCAGTCGTTTCGAAAAGCGGGCATGCATTCATCAAACAAAAAATGCGGAAAGTGAATTCTGTTTACGGCGGTGAAATGTCTGCTCATCACTATTTTAGAGATAATGCCTACTCAGATAGTGGAATGATTCCCTTTGTTTTAATATTACAACTCATGTCAGAAGAGAATAAACCTTTCTCACAATTAGTTGAAGAGATGATCGCCGCCTATCCATGTTCAGGAGAAATAAACTCTGAGATTTCCGATCCGGCTGGTAAAATTAAAGAGATAGAGAAAAAATATTCAGATGGAAAAATTGATAAGCTTGATGGGCTTAGCGTTGAATATGATAATTGGAGATTCAATCTTAGAATGTCTAACACAGAACCAATCATACGATTGAACGTTGAAGCTAAAGGCAGCATTAAATTGATGGAAGAAAAAACGAAAGAGCTATTAAATTTAATCCGAAATTAAAATAGTAGGTCAGAACCGCCTGACGGACGGGCAGGTATTCCTGTCTGGTCACTATTAAGTTCATCAAGTTAAAAGAAAAGAAATAAAAGCTTCTACGAATAAATTAGAAAATAATAGGTGAAATTCTTTAAGTGATACCCCAAATTTTGCGAAAGACCAGCAATTACTTTATAATAAATAAGTACATCTATCTGCTTATTTTTATCTGCCTTATCCAAATTTTTCTAGCCGGACAGGCAGATTTAACTAATTACGACCCCAATCATGATGTAGTTTCCTACCGAAAAATGGCAATTGCTTTTCCTTCAATTGACTATTCCGTTGGGAAGCCATTTGCTCACCGTTTGCTGTCTCCATGGCTGGTTGGATTACTTTTTAATGACATTGATTTGGGATTTTCAATCTTCAATGCTTTATTTTCTATTCTATTCATAATTACATTATTCTACTTTCTCAAACAAAATAATACGAGTGAACGAATAGCATTCTTTGTAACTGCGGCATTTATTTTTAACAGGTACTTCATTCCCGGTTTTGCATACGAACCCTATAGATTTGCAGATGTATTGTCGAATTTAATGCTGCTGCTTTCCTTAATTTTTATTGTAAAAAGAAAATACTTATTAGTACTTATTTTGTCTTTTGTTGGTATCCTTACAAAGGAAAATGTAATAGCAATCGTCCCCGTTGGACTTGTATTCATTCTTATAAACGATCAAAAAAAAGAATTACTGAAATTCGCAATCTCCTCAGTGATTCTTATTGCTGTATTTGTTACAATGAGATTTTTACTGCCGATTGAACAAGGAATATCGCTAACACAAGCATTTGCAGAAAATTGGATAAAACTTTTTACTCCTGAAGCTCTTATCAAACAATTTTTTTTCGCATTCAATCCACTATTTTTGATTCCCCTTTTTAGTTATAAACAATTTTTCGCTTTCAATAAAAATAATCTTCACTGGTTTGTACTTTTAATATTTGTGCTGTTTGCTTCACTTTTTGGCGAGGATAAAGAGCGGTTGATGTTTGCATACACGCCAATATATTATTTATTCATTTCTGTGTTATTTCAAAAATTAGAAGATACTTTGAAAATAAAAACCACAACCTTAATAGCGGTTTTGGTTTTATGCTGGATAGCAAATCTTCACCACATTTGGGGCTTGATAAAGCTGCCATCTAGAGAAATTTCTGTAGCTTTTACTATAGCTGGAGGAATGATAATGCTGATAATCTTTTTGAGTTTGATAAAGGAAAGAAAATCAATTAACTAAAGAGAGTGTTGCATAAGTTTTAAATGTCATGCTGAATTAATTTCAGCATCTAAATTTTTACTATAATAAGACCCCGAAACAAGTTCGGGGTGACAAATTCGAGTTACGCAACAGACCCTAAAGGCAAGTGAGACTCACTTTAACAATGCTAAAGCGGTGCTTAGTGAGTCTCACTTAAATGAACAGATAACACTCTAACGAAGCAGTATCATCTTCTTTGTTTCAATAAGGCTTCCCGTTTTTAGCTGATAAAAATAAATTCCGCTAGCCAAGTTCGATGCGGTGAACTCAACTTCATAGTTGCCTGCTGGTCTAAATTCATCAACCAATGTTGCTACATCGTTTCCAATCACATCGTACACTTTCAGCGTTTGCCAACTGCTTACTGGAAACTGCCAACTGATTTTAGTGCTTGGATTAAATGGATTCGGATAGTTCTGTTCAAGCTTGTAAGTGATAAACGGACTCCAATTTATTTCGACTGTTTGTGAGTATTCAAACTTTCCATCGAAATCTATTTGTTTCAGCCGATAAAAGTATTTTCCCGGGTCAATCAGTCTATCAACATAAGTATATTGGTTTGGAGAAGTAGTTGTTCCATTTCCTTTGACTGAGCCGATTGTAGCAAAATCATTACTGCCAAATTTTCTCTGTACTTCAAATCCTTGATTATTTAGCTCTGTTGCAGTTGACCAGTTAAGTGCAACTTCTTTTCCGTTTGCTGTAGCTGTGAAAGATGTAAGTTCAACTGGGACAACGTATTCCGGATCATATTCCCATACATTTGCTAAACCAGTCGACCAATCAGGCGTCCCACCTATAACATAAATTTTATCATTTACAACGGCACCAGTTAAAAATGCACTAATAATTGGCATATTATCTCCCTGTTCCCACGTATCGTTAACCGGATCGTATACTTCAACAGTCCCTAAAGCCGTACTTTGTGATTGGCTACCGCCAATGACGTAAATTTTATTACTATACACACATGCTTGCAATCCAAATCTTGCCGTTGGCATATTTTGTTTTTGAGCCCATGAATTTGTTAGTGGATTATATGCATATACATATGAAAAGCCTGTCCAAGTCGTATAGTTTGATCCACCGAATGTACAAATTAAGCCATTGTAGACTGTTGCAGCTAAGTTTCCTCCTCCTGCTGGCATATTCGTTTTTGCTGTCCATGTATCTGTAGCGGGATTATAAGCTTCGCAATCAGTCGAGGCCTGACTAATCCCTTTATTGCCTCCTATGTTATAGATTATTCCATCTACAACGCAAGCTTGTGCACTCCTCCGCACACTAAGCATATCTGCTTTTTGTGTCCACGTATCGGTTACAGGATCATAAACATCTACTCTTTTTGTTGCGGTTGCCCAACCTCCACCTATGACATAAATTGTATCATTAACTACTGCGCATGATAGATATCCTCTAGCCTGCGGCAAAGGACTTTTTGTTGTCCATGTATCAGTTAAAGGATCATACATTTCATTGACTGCCAAGTCTGAATAGCCAGGTGATCCAGTTATACCTCCAATAACATAAATTTTATTATCAACAACACATGCACAAGCACCGGCTCTTTGAGTAGGTATTTGTGATTTCATTGTACATCCATTTTGTGCATGGATATGAATGGAAACCAAAACCAAGGAAATAATGGTTAGCCAGAATTTCCTTAAGTAGAACTTTTCCCCTGAATGACGAGATGTTGTTCTAAGTGACATAAGACCTCCTAATTGTTAAATAAGGTTTAGTAAATTCTTTTTGGTTGGCAGTCATCCCGCTCTAAAAGAATGACTGCCATTCTAAAATTGGGCTCAGTGCTCTTTGTAGAATCCGGAGCCATTCCCGACCCAGAAAATTGGTTCAGGAAAATGGTCATCATCACTAAAGATTGTCAGAGTGGTCTCAATAAACATTTGCATTTTATCAATTACTCCACCCTTTCCATGGCCTACCAACTTTACTGGCAGTGTCCAATAGTGATATACTTTCTTTCCAATTGGGAGATCAAATTCGGACGTTCCTATATAGGAGCGGTATCCTTCCCAGTTAGTTTCCCAAAAGCCTTCCACTTCCTGTCCTGGAACATTGGCCGATACCGTTTTGCCATTAGCAGGTCCATCGCCTGTTTCTCCATCTATCATTGTACTGAGGTAATTCTCCATTAGACCAGTGATAAGTGGATCAATATTACCGTTCAAATCCCTAGCTTCAGTATACTCCCAAACTCCCACCTTCTTATAATGAATATCTCCGTTAGGTAGATATTTCTTAATCCCAGGGTCAATAGCATAAGGATAGGGAGGTGGTACAGGGAAATCTTTGATTGTGAAATAATGGATTGTTTTTTTCTCCAGGGATACTTGATCTGAAGGAGAAACCGGCGACTGCGATTGGTCAGAGCATCCAACCAGCATTAACCCCATAAAAGAAAAGAGCACGAGAACACATTTCAGCGCTTTCATATAAACCTCCTTTGTTAATGACTATTAATTATTCTTTATTCGTTAGACATCAGTCTTTGCCAATTACTAACGAAGTAAAATCATCTTCTTTGCCTCAATGAACGAACCTGCTTTCAATTGATAGAAATAAACTCCGCTCGAAAGATTACTTGCATCAAATTCAACCTCATAACTTCCTGCTGGTCGGTATTCATTAACGAGTGTAGCTACTTCATTTCCAAGCACATCATAAACTTTTAATGTTTGCCAACCGCTCACTGGCAACTGCCAACTGATTTTCGTTGTTGGATTAAATGGATTAGGATAGTTCTGCTCAAGCTTGTAAACTAATAGAGGTAACGATTCGTGTTCAACCTCAGTGGGATTAACAATTATCGTTGCATCAATTATCCAATAAATAAAATCATCACTTGAAATTTCAAACTTTAAATTGAAGTGACCGCGAAAATTTGCCGTATCATAAGCCACGGTAAAAATTTGGGTTCCTCCGACAGTTTGTCCCGGCAGCATATTAGAGTAATTTCTTTCTGCTGGAGTGATATTATTAATCCAAGAATCATTGCTGCTTAGTTTTAATTTTATAGTATTTATTATTTTAACTGTGCCTATATTTTTCAGGTAAGGTTTAAAACCAAACTTGAAACCAGGAACCACTCCAAAGGGTATGCTGTCAAGAATTACTGGGCCCGCAGTTGTAAATTTGCATCGGCCTGGTGTGTTATAATATTTATTTGTTTGATTATCAATTGTGCTAACACTTAATGTGAAGAAATCTTCTGTCTGCCTTGGTAGAATATATGTACCGTAAAGCCCATCATTAATTAGAGAATCTCCATGTAAGCCATCATCAAAGAGGCTTAATGAATCCATTTGTGTGCTGTCTGAATTTGCACAAATTAAATGAGGTTCAAACTGATGATTATAAAGATTTGAAAACCTTGTCCTGAAAAGTACAGAATCTAGATTTTTTCTGGCATAAGGTTTATCAACATATGGTTGTTGGGCAAATATATCATCATATGAGAGTTCATAAATTGCCGAAGTACCAATATTAGGATGTGTTGTATAAGTACCTCCATAAATATATATCTTACCATCGAGTACAATATTAGGAGTACAAAGTGCAACTGGAATTGAGGTTTCGTTATACCATTCATTGCTCTCTGGATTATATACCTCAACTTTATCATATATTGGACCATTGCTACTATGATACCAGCCTCCAATTGCATAAATATTGCTATCCAATAAACAGGTAGTTAAGCAATATCTGGCAGTTGGCATCGGGGTTAATGTAGCCGTTGTATTCCAAGTATTCGCCTGGGGATCATATACTTCTATTGAACTATAAACAGTAGTTGGAAAAAACGTAACACCACCAAAAACATATATTTTACCATTATAGACAACAGCCGAACAACCCCATCTTTTAGTGGGCATATCAGTTAATTGAGTCCAGTTTCCAGTATTTGTATCATATACTTCAACTGTTTTTAAGCCGTCATACTGATAATTTTGAATTCCACCTATTACATATATTTTACCATCAATTGCAGCACAGGCTGCAAGTCCTCTCTCAGTTGGCATAGGATTTTTAGATATCCACTGACCTGTATTGGGATCAAACATATCCAATGACTTTGTATCACTAGACGTAGATCCTCCAACAACGTACAATTTATTTCCAACAATACAACTGCTGTGCATTGCCCTAGTTTTATTGTTCAATAGTGGAATTTGGGACCATACTCCTGATGATCTGTCAAAAACCAAGGCTGTTGTTGGATAAGTGCTTGTTTCAGTATTTATTCCACCGACTATATATATTTTACCATTTAGCTCATCGACTGTATGTGCATATCTGATTTCAGGCATATCACCGATTTTAGTCCAAGAACCTTGCGCAAAACATATTTGCGATATAAACAAAAGGAAAAACAAGTTTTTTAATAATGTTTTCATAATAATATCCCTTTAATATTTATGGTTCTACCGTTAATAGTGTGAAAATAAGTTGAGTTTGCCGTTGAAGAAGAGAATGGCAATCCTCAGATTATCAAAATTTCTATAGCCTTGAGCAACTCTGTTTAACTTTTGGATCGCACCATTAAA
>Ga0208968_1000296_pt1 | contig 39463 bp, 39 predicted proteins | sample RifOxyA3_FD_184031 | JGI IMG/M metagenome (GOLD analysis project Ga0208968, IMG submission 184031) | Groundwater microbial communities from Rifle, Colorado - Rifle Oxygen_injection A3 (SPAdes) | ecosystem: Environmental > Aquatic > Deep subsurface > Groundwater | place: Rifle, Colorado, United...
CTCTTGGCAGTTACTGTGAGAAAACCGTAGGGGCTTTTTTCGATGCGATTATCGAAACAGCCCTGCAATGTGCTGGTTTGTTAGAAAAACCAAAGTTAGTCAGTAATTTTTAAACCCGAAAGTTGAGTTATGACTATAAAACTGTAAAAGCAATAGAGCAATCGTTAAGAAAAAAATATCCGCTTAATGACGCTATCATCAAAAATGAAATTCTTCCTTTGGATAAATATAAATTCAAATCAGCGTATGGAAATTCTTATTTCAAAGGAATAAAAAAAAGCATCATTAATTTTCTTGCTTACATGGAGCCCAATATAGCACGTTCCTCTTTTTTAAAAGACGCCCGACACGACATCTATAATTCTTCAAAAAATATAGAGTTATCTATAGACAATCCAGCACCCTCAGAACCTGTGTTTCCTTTATACGCAATAGACGAGAAATTTATTCCTTTTGATATTATACCCTCAAACAATACTGATTTTTTTCACTCAATAATTGTTTCTTTAAATCCAAAAGATAAAAGCATAATAGGGGTTGCGATACTATTTTCCAAAATAATTCATGCTTTTAAGCTCTCTACAAATTATGAAGGAGATGTCGCCACCACCTATATCTATAATTGTATGCCGTTAGGAATTGGATCAAATCGGACAAAAATATTAGAGAAAAATGGGCCTGTTTTTAAAGTTTCAGATATGAAATCGAGTACAGACCCTCAATATATTAACAAAAAAATTAAGACAAATTTTAATAAACTTTTTAACGACCTTAGCTCAAAAGCAAGAAGCACATACTTTGTTAATAGAATGCAAAAATTTTTTGATATGCACCCTGTTCCTAAAGGAAAGGTGTGTGAACACATAAATGAAATTGAGACGGCTTTTTTTTATATCCTACAAGACTTTGCGTATGCAATTCATCAAGATGTTGTTGTTTCATATGCTCCAATCACAGATCTTATAAAATTTGCTTCAGCACGACTTGCACATGAGATCCCTATACATCTTCAAAATAAAAAAGTTAGTCAACTTCAAATTCAATTTGGATTGATCGCATTTGAATATTTTAAAGAAATGGAGCCTTTTATTCGGGATATTTTAAGGACAAAACGTACAATTCCAACATCTTGATTGAAAAGGCGAAAAAAGGGAACGGATTTATTTTTATCTTTCCCAACAATCCTGTTAAATCAATATATAATCTCAACTCAGAGCCCTTTATTTCAAATACCTGATAATGGCCCTCCATTGCTTATTTCAGTAGGAGAGAAGGAATCTAATGAGTTTAAACGTCAATCAGCTGATTACCATGCTTCTTTAATTGAAAATGGATTTGAAAGCAATTTACTCATACAATCCCAAAAAGATCATTTCACCTCTTTTCGTGATCTTAATGATCCTGATAGCGTATTTATCGATACTGTTATGAAATTTATAAAAAATTGTGAAACGCAACAATTAAAAGAACTTAACAAGGCAAATTAACTCGGATGAAAATTCCGCAACGCTCCATTTGCAACGCTATATTTCCTGACAATTTTAATCAAACCGATATTTCCAGAGAGTTTTATATAATTTGGTTGAAAACAAATCCCCTCGCAGGACTGTTCAGCCATCTCCCCCGGTGGGCGATGAAACAGTCAGGCCGAGGCTTTCAAACCAGACCAGGGCTTCCGCCTCATCGGAAAAGGCTTGGGCCTGGAAGCGGTTTTTCCCTTTATCGATCCGGTTGATGGTAAATTTTTTTAAACCGGAGTCCATGATCAGGGCCCGCGCCACCTGGCCGTTTTCCTGGGCCCAGTCGGAAATTTCTTCAAAAAACACAATGGCATCCGGGGTTCCTCCTCCAAACTGCCGGAGATCGCTCAGGACACCGAATTTTTTGAGATGGCACTGCTGAATGAGGTCCCTGTACCGGGTAAAAAAGGCCTTGGCGCCTTCCAGGTTCCAATCGTGGAAAAACCGTATGATCAAAATCTCCCCTTTGACGGAAAACTCAAATGTGCCGTGGGCTTCAAATTTCATAATGGTTGATCAACCCTGGATTTTGCTCATTTGGGAGTAAAACTGAATTTCTGGCCGCCGATGGCGGCTTCATACATCAGGCCCCCCTTGGTGTGGACGAAAACCGCCATGCCCTTGGTATAACTGATGTCGGCATGTTCAGCGGTCCTGGGGCCGGCGCTGGCGCCGGCCGTCACTCCTTCGGTGCCGGCTTTGGCCTGGGCGCCGGCGGTGATGGCCACGGCCGATGCAGAGGCGTCAAATTCAAAATTGCCGCCGGTGAATTCATCGTAAGCCCGTTTGTCCTGGAAAAAGATAATCTCCGAAAAGGCCTGGCCTCCCAGTTGGAACCCGACACTGAGCTTTGCCAGGGTAACGGTTCCGGTCATCTTGTTCTTTGCATAGACCTGGCCTTCACCATAGGCGCCGCCAACACCGATGCCGCCTTTTCCCACCGTGGGAAAAACCGCATAGCCATAGCTATTTTTAAAGAAAGGCTGTGTTGCGTCGGCTTGTTTGAATACCGAAATGGTATCGGAATAGCTGTCGGCAAATGAAATCTGCGGCAGGATGCCCGCCAGCAGGATGATCATTAAAAACAATGCAGATTTTAGATTTTTCATTTTGTCTCTCCTTAATTTAGGTTTCCGCTTATTTACAAATATAAATCACGTCATGGTAAATCTCAATATGGGAACCGGAAATAAGCTCAGGCGGCAAGGCTAAAGTCTTGCAGATCGGGAAGAATTCCGGTATTTTCCGGGAGAATAAAAAAGGAGTATTCCATCATGTTGACTGTTCTTATCACATATTGCGGTGTAGGCGTCATTGCCGGTTTTCTGGCAGGGCTTCTCGGGATCGGCGGCGGGCTTGTGATCGTGCCCATGCTCGTCTATGTCATGGGCACCCAGGGGGTTTCGCCTGAGGTCCTCATGCACCTGGCCCTGGGCACGTCCATGGCCAGTATCATGTTTACCTCGGTTTCCAGCTTCATGGCCCACCACCGCCGGGGGGCCGTCCGGTGGGAAGTGGTGCGCCGCATTGTCATCGGCATATTTACCGGCACTTTTTTAGGGTCCTGTATTGCCGCCGCCATGTCCACTGCTTTTTTAAAGGGTTTTTTCTGCGTCTTCCTTTACGGAGTGGCCACCCAGATGCTCATGAACAAAAAACCAAAGGCGTCCAGGGAACTCCCCGGAACACCGGGCATGTTTGCCGTGGGAAACGTCATCGGCGGGGTTTCAAGCCTTGTGGGGATCGGCGGGGGAACCTTGTCCGTCCCCTTCATGGTCTGGTGCAATATCCCCATCCATCATGCCATCGGCACCTCAGCCGCCATAGGGCTTCCCATTGCCGTGGCCGGGACGGCCGGGTATATCTATAACGGGTTGGGGCTGGGGTCCCTGCCTGCCTATTCCATCGGTTATATCAGCCTTCCGGCCCTTTTGGGAATTGTCTGCACCAGCATATTGACAGCCCCCCTGGGTGTGCGGCTGGCCCACAGGCTGCCTGTGGATAAACTCAAGCGGGTGTTTGCCCTGTTGCTCTACCTGGTGGGCACAAAAATGCTGGTGGGGCTCATCGGATAAGAAGGGGGCTCCCCGGTCATTCCATCACAGGGCGCCGGAGATGATCTGGCGGGTGGTATGGACGACCTCATCCAGCCGGGCCAGGTTGTAATCCGACATGTGGATGGGCCTGTGGACCACAACCTCAACGGTTCCGGGAACCAGGTCCAGGGAATCCGAGGGAAGAATGGATCGTGAATTCCGGATGGTCAGCGGCAGGATTGGGATCTTGGTTTCATGGGCAAACCGGAAGGCTCCTTTTTTAAACGGCATCACCTTGCCGTCCTGGCTCCGGGTCCCTTCTGCAAAAAAGAGAACGCAGGCTTTCCCGGAGAGGGTCTTTTTTGCAGCTTCGATGGATTGGAGGGCAGCCTCATGATTGCCCCGGTCCACGGTGATGCAGCCCAAATGGCGGCAGGCAGCCCCGAAAATAGGTATTTCCCCCAGTTCCTTTTTCATAATCCATTTGATATCCAGCCCGAGATGGCCGTGAAGAATCGGGATATCGGTCAGGCTCTGGTGGTTTGATACAATGACATAGGCGGTATTCCGGGTATAGTTTCTGGTTCCCCTGATGACGACTTTCAGGGGAATAACGGCACAACACAGTCTTGCCCAGACCTCGGCAATGATATTGACGGCATCCTGGCCCAGGATGATCCCGGTCAGGATGGCGATCAGCCCGGAGACAAAGGTAAAAATAAATATAAGGGGAAGGGCCAGAATCCATTTATAGGGTTGGTACGCTATTTTTAAAAGAGGGTTCACTCTTTCTGCCGGGTTTCCTTTTTTATCCCCAGGAGTTGTTCCATATTGGAGAGGATCTCCTTTCCATTGAACCGGCTCAGTTCAAAGGCATACTCGTTCATGGAGGAAATCCCGTTGATCTGCTCCTCTTTATCGCCTTTAAAGAGCATTAACTCAAGCCGGGTTTCAGTTTCAAGTATAATTTTGCCGAGGGGTTTGCTTTTTTCAAGCCCGGTTTTGTCCGGTGTCTCCAGGTATTGCTGACATTGCAGAGAGGACAGGGTGGACAAAAGATTGGCAAGCCCCTCATGATCTATGGGGCTCCCATCTTCGGAGGCCCAGGTGACGGAACCTTTTTCCTCATCCGGTGCCTCTTCTTTTTTTTCTTCTGTTGCCGCTTCCCGGGGAATCAGGGTTTTGGATTTTCCGCCGGTTTCAAGCATGATCCGTTTTAAGGAGGCCTCTTTAAATTCCAGGACTTTTTTGTCTCTGAAGTCTTGGACGGTTTTGCCGAAATCCGGTTTTAAATTGCCGTTGGCATGATAGATATTTTTGTCGTTTTGAATCATGACAAAGGTATGGTTCCGGGTGGGCGCCGTCTTGCCCATGGAGAATTCAAAAACAGATTCTTCTCCTTTCAGGGCTTTGACAATGATCCGGTTTTCATCATCCAGCTCATACCGTTTCACATCCTGTTTTTCCGACACAAGGGCCGACAGCTTGAAGGTTTTCAGGGCATCCAGCATGCTCTGGACCGAGGCGGCATCCGCAGGGTATTCCTTGTCCGTCAGGACCCATTGGTTGTCTTTCCGGGTAAAGCGGATGGCGCCGTCTTTTTTTTCCAGGACCAGGCCCGTCAATTGAGAGGTGTCAATGGCGCTGATTTCAGGCAGGGTATAATGGTCCTTGTTTTCCTTGTGAAGAAAAAGATAGGCGCTGAATAAAAGGATGAGCAGGATCAGTATCAGATATTCTTTTTTCATGGGGTCAGTCCTCTTATATATTAAAACGGTTGGCGATTTTCTTTTTTCTGGCGCGTCGTTTGACAAACACGCCGAATCCGAACAGAACCACCAGGATGGGCAGCCCGATAATATTGGCGGCCTTGATAACGCCCCGGTCAAAGGGTGTGGTTTGGGCAATGGGATTTAATGCCTGCTGTTTGCTGCGCAGCAGGGCAATGTCATCCTCGCCGTTCAGATGGTCGATGATATTGAGAATAAAGGTGGCGTTGGTGGACTGGCCTTCCGGGTCCAGCATATTGTCCTCCAGCATCTGGGAGCAGGGCAGAACAAAGAGCATGGCCGGTTTGGAAGTCTCAAGAAAACTGTGACCGGCCTGGAGGGCCATGGGGTTTTCTGCCGGTTTTTTTGCGGGATCTCCGGTGATGTCTTTTTCACCCAGTTCTTTTTCAGGGATGGGTTTGCCTTTGAAATAGCTGGTAAAGGTTCCCGAGAGAAGATAGGCCAGGTCATAGGATTTCATCTCCTCCTTTTTTTCCGGAGGGGAGATGAGCATGGGGTTTAGATTGATCATGCCTTCCATGAGCCAGGATTCATTTGATGAAGAAAACAGCTTTGTGGCGGTTATTTTTTCCTTATCAATATTTTCTTCCACCAGTTCAAGGGGAGAAATCTGCATGGCGATGAGGCCCTTGATATTGGTCATAAAGTCCGGCTCGGTATTGATGGAGGCTTCCTTCAGCATGGGGGCAAAATAGATGTTCTGCTCCCCTCCGCCCATTTCCTTTGGGGCCTGGTGCTTATAGGATTGCTTGTCCAGGACATAGGCCTTTTTAATATTGATGCCGTAATGGTTCAACAGCTTTTCAAGACCGGTGTCAATGGGAACCGGCATCGGCGGCATGCCCATGCCCCCGGCCTGGCCTTCCTGAAAAGAATCCGAGATAAAGGCAAGGCTGGTTCCCTTCATCAGGGCCTGGTCGATCTGGAACAATTCATAATCTGAGAATTTTTCAGTGGGTCTTGCAATGATGAGGCAGTTCAATCCATCGGGAACAGCCCCTGTTTTCAAATCCACGGGTTTGATGGAATACCGGGAGGATATCAGGGTATTAAAGGCTTGCAGGCCCTCGGAGGGCCTTCCCTGCATCATGGCCAACTGGTCCGGCATAAGGGAGAGGGAGCCGTGGCCGGAAAGGAATCCAAGATCTTTGTTAATGCCGATAAATTTTTCCACAACAGCCGTCATATCCCTTTCCAGAATAGCGGGATCAGCCATCTGATAGGTTGTCCCGATGATGGGCAGTTGAACGGACTGGATCAGGGGAAGGGTTGCCGTTTTTCCCTGATATTCAATGACGATGCCAGCGGCGCCGCTGCCTTCGGGAATGTTTTTGTCGGGAAGGGCAGGCCATGATAGCGCCATTAATTCGTATTTTTTTCCAAGGGCATCCAGTTCGGCTTTATCTGAAATATCAAACTGTTTGAAATCCAGGACACCCAGGCTTTTGGCATTGATCTGCGCTATGGTCTGGGCCACGGCTTTGCCCAATTCAGGCAATTGATCCAGGCCGATGAGGGGGGCGATGGTATTGAGGGAAGAGGATAAATACATGCTCACCGATACTTTTTCCTCCATCCGCAGGAGCGCACTGACCTTTTTGTTCATCTTCTGGATGGCGGTGGTGAGCTGATATTCAAGGCCGTGGGTTGAGGTGACGGCCTCGATTTTTTCGATGAGATCACCATGGATAATGACAATACCCATATAGGCATTTTTAAATTTGATCTCGTCGTTTTCCATGATCCTGATCTGGACCGGCTGGATTCCGTAAGATTTTGCCATGTCCCGGTTTTCATCGGCCTTTTGTGTCAAGGCGCCTTCTTCGGCAGAGACATTATAAAAGGCATAATTAAAATACTGTTTGCCCCGGCTTGCATATTCTTCCAGAAGATCCCGGAGATATCGCTCCGTATTGTTGTGGGGGGCAGGCAGGTTTTTTGAGAAAAAAACTTTAATGCTCAGGGGTTCCGATAAAGTTTCCACCACATCGATGCTGGCGGGTGAGAGGGAATAGATGCCGTCACGGGTCAGGTCAGCCCTGAAAAAGAGGGTGATCCCGGCTATATTGATCAAGACGATGACCAGAATGTATAAAATAAATTTAAAATATTTTTCTTTTAAAGAAAAGGTGCCCATTGTTTCTCCTTAATTCTTTTCATGCATGACAATATGGGTTGAAAATATGGAAATGAAGACCACGCTGACAAAATAAAGAATATCCCTGGAATCCACAATTCCCTTTGAAATAGTTGCAAAATGGGAACCGGCGCCGAGAAATTCAATGACCGGAAGGATGCCCGCCGGCATGAAAAACAAGAGTTTATCAAGGATGGTGAGGGTAAAGCACAGGGCCGTGCCGATGATAAAGGCAACGATCTGGTTCCGGGTCAGGGATGAGGCAAAGATGCCCAGGGAACAATAGGCGGCGGCAAGAAAGACGGCGCCGATATATCCGCCGATGACGGGCCCGATATCCACCTCACCGATGAGGGAAATAAACAGGGGGTAGGAAAGGGTGGGGATGAGCATGGCTGCCGTGAACATGGTGGCGGCCAGGAATTTGCCCAGGGCAATGTCGGTGAAAGACACCGGCATGGTCAAAAGGGTTTCATAGGAGCCCACGTTTTTTTCTTCGGAAAACAGGCGCATGGTAACGGCCGGAATGATAAAGGAGAAGATAAGGGGAAGCAGGGAGAAAAAATCCCTCAAGTCTGCCCGGTCGAAAATAAAAAAGGTTGAAAAGAAAAACCATCCCGTAACAATGAGAAAGAGGGATATCACGATATAGGCGATGGGCGAGATGAAATAGTCTTTGAATTCTTTAACCGCTATGGTTTTGATCTGCTTCATGGTCAGGCAACCTCCCTTGTCAGTTCCCGGAATATTTTTTCAAGGGCCTGGGATTCTTTGGCCAGTTGTACAATGATCCAGTCTGTTTCTTTGATTTTCAGGTAAATGTCGGACCGGAAATCCTGATCGCCTGAACTCCTCATTTCAAAGGACACCAGGTTCTCTTCAGCAGGGTCCACCAGGGTCACCTCAAGCCGGGAATCAATGGTTTTCAAAAGGGCCAGGGCCTTTTCCGGGTCTGCGCCCTGTAGGGAAATCCGGATCAGGCTGTTTTCCTGGACCCGCTTTTTCAAATTCAGGGTGGTGTCGTCGGCCACGACCCGGCCGTTGTTGATAATGGCGATTCTGTCGCATGTGGCTTCGGCTTCGCTCAGGATATGGGTGGAAAAGACAATTGTTTTTTCCTTTCCAATGCGTTTGATAATATCCCTGATTTCCACAATCTGATTGGGGTCAAGACCGGAGGTGGGTTCATCTAGGATGAGAATTTCAGGATCGCTCATCATGGCATGGGCCAGACCCACTCGCTGTTTCAGCCCCTTTGAAAGATCGGCAATGGGCTTGTCCATGATGGCGGAAAGGCCGCAGAGTTCGGAAAGTCTCAGGAGCCTGTCATACCGGGTTTCTTTATCGGAAATCCCTTTTATCCTGGCCACATAATCCAGATAATCATAGACCAGCATATTATGATACAGGGGAGCGGATTCAGGCAGATAGCCGATCAGGGATTTTATTTTCAAGACATCTTCAGGCATGTTCAATTCATTGACTTTGATGGTGCCCGAGGTGGGTCTCAGATATCCGGTCAGCATTCTCAGGGTGGTGGTCTTACCGGCCCCGTTGGGGCCCAGGAGGCCTAAGATTTCGCCTTTCCGGATGGTCATGCTGATGCGGTTCACAGCACAGAAGTCTTTGTAATACTTGGTCAGATTTTGAACTTCAATCAACGCTTCCTCCTCATGGTCTGTATGGGTTATTAAAATCCTTCTAAAACTTTGCTCTTCTCCAGAAAATCATTGATATCTTCTTCGGTTTTCCGGCAGGCAAGGAGTGCTTTTTCAATTCTCCGGCAAAAGGGATCATCTTCCCCAAGAATGGAAACCGCCTTCTGGTATAGCAATCTTCCATGGTCAAAATAGTCCGTTATTTCCTTTTGGAGGATTTTTCTCTCTTCATGTTTGAGTTTTTCAGAACTGATAATGGATCCAAGCTTTTGCACGGAATATTCAACCAGGGCGTCCCGGGGCATGCCATAGGTTTCTGAAATGGCTTCAAGGGCATCAATGGTTTTCCGGCTGAGGACATAGGTTTTCTGTTTTCTCTCGATTTGTTTGAATTTCCGGATCTGAATGGTTTGGGCAAGGGCGTCAAGGGCTTCCAGGTCTTCGATAATATGATCAAAAAGGGATTTCTGTTTAATGCCCATATGAACGGCAACCATGCCGATGGCGTCAATGGCTCTCTGGGAAATTTTAAACGTGGCCCTGACCGACTGCTTTCCTCTCAGGTTGAACATGGTGGGTCCGGGAAACGGATCTTCAATCTTCGGCATACGCTGCTCCCTTGACGGAGTTTTTATTATTAATTTTATACCATTCGAAATAGTAATGAAATTTATCGTGGCCGGATTTTACCCTAAAAGAGGTTGATGATCAATGGGAAAAATCGAAGATGACCGGAAATTAATCTTTTATCAGCACAGGAAAAGGCAGAGGCAGAGGGCAAGCGCTCCGAAAAGGAAAAGCGGTTCCCGGCCCGAGGGATTAAATTCAGGGTCGGTCCTGTCATCCCGGTAGCATCTGGATTCCATGGCAAGCACCAAACGGTCCGCCGACAAAACGGTTCGTTTGAGCAGGGGCAGAACAAGGCCCATGGTTTTTTTGACCGGATTTTTTTGAAGATGGGCGCACCGGGCGTTCCGGGCATCGGAGATTTCTTTTGCCTGTCTCAGGATGACGGGCAAAAAACAGAGGGCAAGACTGATCATGACGGCCACCCGTTTTTCCGGGACCAGGGGGACGGGTTTTAAAAACCATTGAACGGCGGCTTTGATGGATGAGGGCCGGGTGGTAACGGAAAACATCAGACCGGTCAGCATGACGGCAAAGAATTTAAAGGCGACCAGCCCCCCTTCTGTCACGCCTTGCCGGGTGAAGGCAAGGCTGTAAACGGAAACAAGAATATCGCCCTGGGTTGTCACTGCCCTTGCGAGAAAAATAAAAAAGAGCAGGACCAAAAACAATTTCATATGCTTCCATATGGAAAAAAAATGAAGGCCTGTTTTTTTAAGAAAAAAAAGAAGCATCAAAAAACAGATTCCCGTGGAAATAAATCCCGCACCCACCAGGGACACACTGATCAGGCTGACTATAAAAAATTTAAGCCTTGGGTCCAGAAGATGGAGAGAAGAATCTCCCGGCCGATAGGTAAAGGGGGTTATTTCTGCCATGGCCGGGGCTGCAATCCGAATTTGGAGAAGCAGGGCTCCCGGACCCCGTAGGATTCCAGGCAGGGGACAAGGTCCAGAGGAGCACCGTCTTCCATGATCCTCCCGCTTTCCATGATGATCATCCGGCCGGCTTCACAGACAATGGGTTCGATATCATGGGTAGCGATGATAAGGGTCTGTCCTGCGCGGTGCAGGTCCATGAGGGTGGACAGAACCTGGAGGATGCCGGGATAGTCCAGGTTGGAAAAAGGTTCGTCAAAGACAATGACTCTTGGGTCCATGACCAGGATGCCGGCAATGGCGGTCTTTCTTTTTTCACCTCCGGACAGGGTGGACGGATGTCTGTCTTTTAAATGAAAAAGGTTCAAGGCTTTGAGAACCCGGCTCACTTTTTCATTGATCAGTGCCCGGGGCTGTTTCAGATTTTCCGGGCCAAAGGCGACCTCATCAAATACCGTATCCCCGACCATCTGGGTATCCGGGTCCTGGAACACCATGCCCACGGTTTTCCGGGTTTCAATGAGATGCTTTGAAATTTCTTTTCCATTGACCCGGATCACGCCCGAGGCCGGCATTAAAAGTCCGTTCAGATGCCTTAAAAAGGTTGTTTTCCCGGACCCGTTTTTTCCGGCCAGGATGATGAATTCTCCCTGCCGAACGGACAGGGAAATCCGGTTCAGCCCGATATAGCCGTCGTCAAAGACGAAGGAGAGGTCCTGTATGTCTAGGATGGTCGTTGGCATTGGGAGGGCTCCGTCTTTGCAGGGATTATCATTTCATCAAAGGTCTGAGGGCTTTTGCAAGAAAGGCGGCGGCAACTATTTTCAGGGCATCTCCGATAAGGAAGGGAACCATGCCGGCCATGAGGGCTTTTTCAAGGCTCATGCCGGTCACGGCCTTGAGCCAGGGAACCCCTGCGCTGTAAACGACCAGGGAGCCCAAGACCATGGCAAGGATGTCAAAAACCGGCTTTTTGCCCAGACCCCTGGAAACGCTTGCCGTGATAAACACACAGGGCAGGTATCCCAGGAGATAACCCCCGGTTGGCCCGAAGAGTTTTCCCAGGCCCGAAGTTCCGCCGGCAAAGACCGGAAGCCCGGCAAGGCCGATGATGAGGTAGACGGCCACACAGGCAAGACCCCATAAAGGTCCGAGAAGGAGTCCGGCCAGAAGCACGAACATGTTTTGAAGGACAATGGGAACAGGTCCGATGGGGATGGCGATAAAGGCCCCCACGGCAATCAGGGCCACAAATAAAGATGAATATACAGTCATTTTAAGATCGGTTGAAGCGGTCATGCAGGGGTTCCTTTGTTAAGTATGAAAACAGTCTCCATAAATTATTTTTTGTATTTCACCGGAGTTGTCCCGGAGGATCAGGGCGCCGGTCTCGTCCACATCCAGGGCAAGGCCTTCGACAATTTTTCCAAAGGTTTCTATTCTCACCCGGCTGCCGATGGTGGCGGTCTGTTTTTTCCATAGTCCGATGAGGGTTTCAGGGTCCAGGGTCTGGATCTGATCCTCAAAATCCGAAAGAAAGGCTTCAAGGATGAACCGACGGGATACCTCCCTGTTCAAAACATCCTTGATGGAAATGGCTTTGGGCTCATATTGCCGGGGGTCATTGTTCACATTCAGACCGATCCCGATATTGAGAAATTCCGTCATATCCCCCTTTGTTTCCATTTCCGAAAGAAGTCCGGCCAGCTTTTGCCCGTTCAAGAGGAGGTCATTGGGCCATTTGACCTTGACATCAAGATCCCAGAGGCGGTTTAAGGTTCTTGAAAGACAGAGGGATGCGGCAAAATTATAGATATAGGACAGGACCGGCGGGATCTCGGGCTTTAATATCAGGGTGAACCAGAGCCCGCCCCTTGATGAAAACCATTTGCGCAGAAGCCGTCCTCTTCCCGTGGTCTGGTTTTCAGCGATCACCACACTTAAATGGGGGGCCTGGCTTTTGGCCAGTAATTTGGCTTGATCCATGGTGGATTCAAGTTCCTGAAAATGGAAAATTCTGTCGTGAAATCCGGCTTTAAAGCAGAAGGGCAACAGCAGATCATCCGGGTTGAGCAGGGCATATCCCCTGGGCCGGGACGCCACATCAACTCCGGTTTCCTTTAAGGCGGAAATATGTTTCCATACCGCCACCCGGGAAATGTTCAGCATTTCACTGAGCCGGACCCCGGACACGGTTTCCCCCTTTGCCAGAAAGAGGATTTTCAGGATTTCATCCTTTATGGAAATTTCTTTGTTAACCATTTCGAGACAGAATAGTTAACAGAAGATAAATTCAAGGTCAAGGAGAAACAATCGGGAACAAATTTTAATTGTTTTACCGGAGTGCAGGATTAAGAGCAGTTTTTATTGTTAATAGCTGTAATCAAAGGACATGGAAACATTGCTGGTCTTGGAATCCATGATCAGAGAGTCACCGGAAATCCCATAGGCGGTTGAGCGCTTATCATGTTCTCCCATGATGGAGAATTGAAGATTGTCGGTAAGATGGATCCCCAGTTTGATGGCCAGATCAAGAGAACTGAACCGGCTGTAGGGGGAATTCAGATCTTTAAAATCATCTTTTTCAGAATACTGAAGCAGCATGGACAGGGACCATTGTTTATGGAAGGGCAACAGAACGGTATTCAAGCCGAACAACCATTCCGGAGCGTTTAAGATCTCTTCATTTTCTTTGGCATAGTCATAATAGGTAATGGAGGGGGTGATGCTGAGCCAGCGGCTGGGTTGGAAAGCACCGGCCAGTTTGAATCCAAGCCTGTCAGCCGTGTCGTATACGGAATCATAGGCCAGATAACCGGCGTCGGAGGTATCGGAGCTTAATTCAGGCCAGGCAGTATAGACGTCGAAATTTTCATGGATGGCGCTCAGATTGATATCAAGGCGATCGGACAGGGAATGGGCATAACCGATTTCATGCAGATAATGCCGGGAATCATTTAAGCTCAGGGTTCCGGAGGCAGGATTATCCAAATCCTCCTGCAAAGATAGATCATCTGCGCTGAAATCGTCCCGCCGGTAGCTCATGATGCTTCCTCTCTCATGAACCGGGATTTGCAGCGTGGTCTCAAACCGAATTCTATCGGCATCAAAACCGGAACTCAGGTCCTCATGCCGCTTTGTTCCCATAAACCTTTTCTTCCAGTAGCTCTCATCCAGGCCGGATACTTTAATGCCTTCAGTGCTGCTGGCATGGATAAATCTATTGTCCGAGATATAAACCCCGACATGATTGATTCTTTTTTTCTTTGTATTGCCGAAAAAAATGAGATCCCCGGGCTGCATATCCCGTTTATCTATTTTTTTCAGATCGGAGACTCTGAACTGGGCCACGGAACTGTGGGGCAATTCAATACCGAAGATCTGATCATAGACCAGCCTGACAAAGCCGGAACAATCCAGGCCTCTTGTTGTGGTCCCCCCTCTGCGATAGGGGATGCCGATAAATTGTTTCAATCTGTCTTCAAATTGCTGATCCGTCAGGCCGACGGTGGATATGGGAGAAGAAGCGGTATTGGTTTCCACGCCAAAAGCAATGGAAGCGGACATGATGACAATCAAGCCATAAACAAACCAGGTACAAGTTTTCCGAAAAAGAAGGTGGAGCCGTTTGTGCATTTTTTCCCGTCAGTATGTGTTTGTTCGTATGAAACGGAATTTTGCCGTTCCGTCTTTCTGCCTCTCCTGCGTAAAAAAATCAACTCATTCTCTGTCCCGTCTTTTGCCCTATCCCTGATGATTAAGGGCATAAGACTTCTTCTTACCGTGAATACTTCCTGTTTCATGGGGAAATAGAATATTTTTAGGCCCCTTGTCAACCCAAAATTTCAGGTCGTCACAAATCGGACCCGGGAAGATTTTGAGACGGACAAAGAATCTATCGGTTCAGTTCTGCTATTGCATTGTGAAAAAAATCTGAGTACAAAGGTCCGGATCAGGGGCGATACCCCAAAAAAATGGATGGATATAAAAGGATGGATGCCATGACGACTCGGCAGATACTTTCAAATTCAAAGGAATTCAAGCTGTTTTGGAAAAATCAGGGGCCATTTCGATTTGCACTGACCAGCAGCGAATTTCCGCCGGTTCTGCTGGAACCCGAGGAATGGATTTTTTCCAATCATATGGAGGTTCTTTTAAAATCATTAATCCAATATGACAACCGGAAAATGCAGATTGTCCCCTCGCCGTTCAATCCCGGAAATAAAACCATATTCAGGCCCGAAGAGTTGATCCCGTGGAAGATCAGCAATTTTCCGGAAGAATGGAATGCCTCGGTTTGCGATTGCTTTATTCCGGAAGGCCATTTGACCCGTTATATTTTTGAAGGGCTGACCCTGTCTGAAGAGAAACCCACCCCGGAATTTGTTGAACGGGCATTTTTCCATTGTCTTGCAAATTGTATGGAACAGTTGGGCTATCTTTTGTTCAAACCCCGGGGCAATTCAAAATATGCGGATATCAAAAAATACCTGACCGAATGGGAAGAGGATGATATGGATGCAGGGCTTCTGTAAAATTTAGAGTTCGCCCTTAAGAATCAACCCTGCCAGCATTGTTTTATAATCAATACCGGCCGTATGAAATCCTTTTGTTCCATATTTCATATTGCCTTCCAGAACATAGGGCCGGCCCCCATGCATCACAATATCAATGCCCACATCATCCCAGCCGCAGCTTAAAGCCGTCCTTTCGGCAAGGTCCAGGGCCTCACGGGGCAGGGGGTCAAAACAGACGGCCCCACCCTGGGACACATTGGTTTTAAAATTGTCCGGGTCTCCGATCCGCCAGAAGGCCAACCTTATTCTCTTACCAATAATGATGATTCTCATATCCCTGTCAATGGGCAGATATTCCTGGATATAGGCAGGACTGTGGTGTTTAAGATAAACGGCAAGTTCTTCCCTGTTGTTTATCAGAAAAACGCCCCTGCCTCTGGCGGAGCCCCTGGCTTTTTTAGCGATAAACGGGAAAGAAAAAAAATCCAAAATGGTTTTTTTTTGCGTTTCCCCATAAAAAACCCTGGTTTTAGGGTGGGGAATACCGAGCATGTTAAAGATAGCCGTCTGTTTTATCTTGTCCATGGCAAATTTATAGGTATGAAAACTGGGAAAGGTCGGTTTTCCCATGGCATTAAAGAGATCTGCATAAAAGGCGGTGGGGTAATAGATTTTGTCCGCCTCCAGAATCTGCCTTTGTTCTTCGGGCGAATAGGCCTCAAAAACAGGTTTGAACCCCAGGGTATGAATGGAAGGGATTCCCCTTAATCTTGCCCCCAGGGCAACGGGTTTGATGTTCAAGGCCTATTTCCTTATTTGATCCAGGATTTGATCTGGGCGGGTTTTGGCGGGAACTCCCAGAGGGCGTTGACACCTGCCCGGTCCAGTTCTTTTTGGAGAAGGGGCTTATCCAGGTTCTTTTGAATGGCGGAAATGATGACCGGAACGTCTTCTGTTGAATAAAGGCCTCTGACTTCTCCGGCAAGGTCCATCCCGGTCATGTCATTGAGAAACAGATCGCAGATGACGGCAGCGGGTTTTTGGGATACCATGGCCTCAAAGGCATCCTGGGGCCGGCGAAAGGTCAGGCTTGGCCTTCCCGATGTGTATAGCAGCTTGCAATACGTGTTCAGGATGGATTCATAGGAGCTGATGACAATGACCCTGTCTTTATCCCGGCCGGCTCTTTCTTCCCGGATGACCCTGTATTTTCTTGCAGTGGATTTCAGATTCCTGTTTTCCAGGATTTCAATGAAGGTGTCCAGGACCTGAACCGGGGCTGTCCGGGTCAGATAATTGGAGGCCATATAGGAGAATGTGTCTGAAACCATCAGATATTCAATGAGATGTTTGGCCCGGGCATCTAAAAGTGTTTCAGCCAGGGCCTCTCCTTTTTTGGTTCCGGATTCGATTTTGTTTTTGATCTCGGCACAGACCAGATCCGACAGGTTTTTATCCAGAACCTTTACAGCGGCCAGGCGGACCGGCAGGCAAGGGTCTGAAACCCCTTGAATCAGCAATGCAGCCGATTCAAGTTCCGGAAAAGATTCAAGGGCCGTGTAGATTGCAAACCGGGTGGTATCCGCTGTTTCTTTCCGGCTGAGAAGGGAAAAAAGATGGCTCACCGCTTCCACGGGAAGGGTCCGTGAAATCAGACGCAGGATATTGATGGTCACGTCATGGTCCAGATTTTTTTTCAAATATGTTGCAAGGATGGAAGAAAGTTTGGATCCTTTTTCAGAAAGGGTGATAAAGGCTTTGAATCTTTGGTTGACATCAACTGATGAAAGCTGTTTAAGACCGGCCTCAATATCAGTGGAAACCGGGTCAGGGTCAAAAGGCTTTTTAGCGGTGTGTTTGAGTTTCAGAATCTCAAGGGTATCCAGGATATTCCGGTCGCATTTTTCAGTTTTTGACGCCTTCTCAAGCAATTCACAGGCCTTTGGTGTTCCGATCCGCTCAAGAGCCTTGACGGCTTCTGCTTTTAAAATCGGGTTATCATAAAAAATAAATTCCGCAATATCATCGGCCATGTTCTCCATCTGAAATTTTCCGGCCGCGTGGAGGATCTTTTTTAAAAGGTCCTTATCCGTTTCATTGGTCAGAATATGCTTAAAAAGGGGGCAGAGATTGGAAGCGGTTTTCGGGTCGGCGGTTTTCAGTAAAATCAGGACAAAGTGAAACTCAAGATGGGCCCGGTCCGTGATCAGCCGAATCAGCCGGTCGTGCATATCCGGATCATGGCGGGTTTCAGAAAATAAAAAGGATAAAAGCACAAAGGCGATCTTATCCGAGGCCAGGGCAAGGATTTCGAGCGCTTCCTTTTTCTCGGGATCCGGTCTTGAATCCATCCGGGCAAGAAGGGATTGCGCCTGTTCGAGGTTTCCGGTTTTGACGCTTTTTTTCAGGCTCCGGATATAGTCAACCATGATGATCTCTCCTTCATTTTTCCCGGCAGTTTTTCCGGAATCCGTTCGGATTTTTTCTTTGCCAGCGCCAGGTGTCCCTGCACATATCATCGAGTGATTTTTGGGCTTTCCAGCCCAGTTCATCATAGGCTTTTGAAGGATCGGCCCAGCAGGCGGCAACATCTCCGGCGCGCCTTGGACCGATTTTATAAGGGATTTTTTTTCCGCCGGCGTCTTCAAATCCCTTGATCATGTCAAGGACCGAATATCCCCGGCCCGTGCCAAGGTTGTACGTAACGATACCCGGCCGGGTAAAGAGTTTGGGAAGGGTTTTGATATGGCCCTGGGCGAGATCGACCACATGGATAAAATCCCGGACCCCGGTCCCGTCCGGGGTCGGATAATCATCGCCGAAGACATTGACTTCGGGCAGGGAGCCTACGGCCACCCTGGAAATATAGGGCATGAGATTGTTGGGAATCCCGGCCGGGTCTTCTCCGATGTCACCGCTTGAATGGGCACCCACAGGGTTGAAATATCTCAGGAGGGCAATATCCCAGGTTTCGTCGGAACGGTAGAGATCCTTCAGAATTTCCTCAATCATGAGTTTTGTCCGGCCATAGGGGTTGGTGGCGGACAGGGGGAAATCTTCTTTAATGGGAAGAGAGGCAGGATCTCCATAGACCGTTGCGGAGGACGAAAACACAAGATTTTTCACCCCGGCTTCGCCCATGACCTCAAGAAGGTTTAAGGTGCCGGTGATATTGTTATGAAAATATTTCAAAGGAATGAGAACCGATTCCCCGACTGCTTTCAGTCCGGCAAAATGAATGACGGCATCAATCTGATGATCCGCAAAAACGGCGGCCGTCGCTTTTTTATCCAGGAGATCGGTTTTATAAAAAGCAAGGGGCCGTCCCGTAATCCGCCTGACCCGGTTCAAAGATTCTTCCGAGCTGTTGGAAAGATTGTCAAGGACAACAACCTCATAGTCTTCATTTAAGAGTTCAACACAGGTGTGACTTCCGATATATCCTGCGCCGCCGGTAACCAGAATTTTCATAAATATTCCTCATAGGCTTTAATTTTAAAGGGTTTGTGCCTGGATGTGGTTATTAGAAGATTGCGGCATGTCGAACAGTTGCCGCAATTCTTTGAACAGGAGGTTAACACGGACAGGAATCCCGGATCAAGTTTTTTGTTGTCGATATGGATGTGGTCCGATAACCAGTGAGCCGCATCCATGAGGGAAAACAGGTTGCCGTCATAGGAGGCGTCTCTGTAGGCAATGATACAATTCATCAGAAATTTGGGTCCCAGGGTTCTGCCGCACAGTTTGACCGTGTCGGCCGAATTTTGGTAGGCGCTCACATCTTCCGGCCGGATAAAAGGAGATGAGAAAAAGCGTTCCGGGTTTTTAAAAAAATAGGCATGGCATCCCAGGGTCCTGTTGGTCAGATCATGGGTTGCCTTTGAAAGGCCCAGGTTGGAAAAGGAGATCTGGGCGTCATGGGTGAGTTTAAACGGGCAAAGATCAATGCACCCTTCATTGGCCAGGACCTCTATTTTTATGGAAGGATAACGGCCTTTGATTTCCCGGACGGTTTTTTCAAGCCGCGTGAAATCTCTGTTCAAGGACCGGTCCAGGGCTATCTTTCCGGGTGTTTTAAACCCGGCGTCTTCAATCAGGTTGAAAAAAGCAAAGGCTTTTTGGGATGAATCCATCATGCAGTTGATGCCCGGCACAGCCTCAAGATCCGGAATAATATCCCGGTTTGTCCGGGACAGGGCATTGAGAAAATAAGCATCGGAAAAGACAAAGCCGTTAATACCGGCATGAAGGGCTAAAAATTCAAGTTGATCCATGGTTCGGCTCAAAAAATCCCGGTCATGATAGGCCTGGGGATGAACGAACCGGGAATTGAGAAGGCAGTATTTTTTGATGGTTTTAAACGGCTTCAGCTCTCCGGCCAACTCATCCGGGCCGGCTTCTTTGAGCCTGATGCGTGAATCCAGGACCGGTCCTGAAACAAGGGGGAAATAAACGGATTCCAGGCACTGGATATTCTTTTTGAGAAAACGGAGATAGGACTCGTCCGGTATGAGGGGAACCGATAATTTCATTGGAGCAGTTTACAATACTCATGGGGGGTAAGGCAAGCCGGAATCAGTCATGGCCTGCCTTTCCGACAAAACAGGCTTCAAAGCATTGACAGACGGCATGGGTGTGTTTAGAATTATGGCATTCAGGCTGAGTCATCCTGAAAAAATTAAATATAAGGAGAGATATAACATGATTAATTTGACTGATCCTGCAAAAACTCAGATCGATGACTATTTCCAGGGGAAAACACCCACCCCGATTCGGATCTTTCTCAATTCAGGCGGCTGAGGCGGGCCATCCCTTGCCATGGCTCTGGATGAGCCTAAAGATACCGACGACACCTTTGATGTAAAAGGCCTGAAATTTGTTGTTGATAAAGAATTTATGGAAAAAGCGGAAACCATTAAAATTGATTTTACAGGAATGGGATTCCATCTGGATTCCAACATGGATCTTGGGAAATCAGGTTGCGGGAGCTGCGGCTCCGGCGGCTCCTGTGGAGACTAACTTCTTTTTGAGGAGGTTGAAAGGGTAGGAACCTCACCTACCCTTTCCAACCACAATGAAAAACCATTCCCTTTGTTTGTGTATTACAGGTATTGTTTGTGCACTTCTTTTCAGCAGTTGCGGAGAAAAAGAAATATCCCAGGCCGAACTCGCCCTAGGCAACTGGACACAAGAAAAAAACAGAGCCTATATCCTTTTGTATACCAACCCGAAGGGGGAATGGAATTCTTCTGTAAAAATTGCAGAGGGAACTTCCAAAATCGTTAAGTCCAAGGGAAATGCCAAAGGAACATGGCATATTGAAAAAGGGCAGATGATTTTTACGGTGATGGAGTCGGATATCGAAGATGTCTGGGAGAAGAACCGCACCCTGGTTTATGATATCGTCGAACTGACGGAAAACCGCATGCAGTTTAAAGATGAAAACGGAGCCATAACGGTATGGACCAGAACCCGGATGGAAAAATCCGCAGGTTCAGAACCTGTTCCGTTTTTTAAAATGCCAATGGAGCCGGTTGTTGTGAATTTAAACAAAAACCGGTCCAATGATAAGGACAGATACCTGTGCCTGAAAATGAATATGATCTTTAAAGAACTCATGCCGGGTCAGACAATCCCTCCCGTTCACCCGAAAGTCCATGACAGTATCATTATTTTTTTCAGCTCCCTGGTTTATGAAGATGTCAAGAGTTTTGATGATCTCTCGGCCCGGTGCCGGACGCTTGTTCAATTGCTGAATCCCTATATGGAAGGGATGATCAAAGAAATCGCAGTGGAAAACGTCATCCTTGCCGCCGATATGGACAGGGTTGAAGAATTTGTCATTGAACATACGCCGCCGCCGCCTCCTGCCCCCGGGGAAGAGGCAAAGGGTGGAAAAGAAAAATCAAAGGATAAAAAATCCTAGTCTTTTGATTGGATCACCATCAGGATACCTTCCCTGACCGATACCAAGACCGTGGTTTCTTTAAATACATTGCTGATGCCCAAAGAAGACCCCATTTCCAAAGTCGCATCCACCAAAGGATATTCAACCCCTTTGATCGTTATCCCAGCCGCCTTTTCCGTGACCGGGAGAAGGGATAAAAGATCACCCGGCCGGCCCTTTAATTCAATTTGGTCCGTCACGACATAAATGGTATTGTGTTTATCAATGATTCTTGCAGGGATGCCCAGTCCGGCAAGCTTTTTCAAAAGAAAGACATTGGCAAGGGTATGATCCAGCCGTGTGCCGGTGGCTCCCAAAAGAGTGATATCCGTTGCATGGTTCAAAAGAGCCCATGATATGCAGAGATCCGTATCGGTCTCATTTTTCCGGGAAGGATGGGAAATGAATTTAATTTTTTTTTCTTTAAAATATAATGTGTCTTCGGGCAAGGCAGAATCAAAATCACCGATAATGATATGGGGTAAAAGCCCGAGGGCTTTTAAATGCCTTATGCCGCCGTCGGCGCAGACCGCCAGTCCGGCCTCTTGGATAATGCCGATAATTTTTTCCGAATATTCAAGATCCCCATTGGCGATGATCACACATTTCATGGCATTTTTATTATCATGAAATTGACCTTATGGAAATCTAATCTTTGGTCTTGGCTTGACTAATTGCCCGCTACCTTATATTTTCCGTTGAAATGAAACCTTTATCCATTATAAACCGATATATTTTCAGAGAATTTCTTTCACCCTTTATCATCAGCCTTTTCTTTCTGACCTTTGTATTTCTTATGATGCGAATCCCTGAAATCACCAACAAGGTGGTGAATTTCAATGCGGATATGTCTTCCATCCTCCTTTTAATGGCTTATATGCTGCCCCGGTTCATGGAATTTACCATTCCCATGTCCGTGATGATCGCCATTCTCCTGACCTTTATGCGCATGTCCGGGGAAAATGAGTTGATCGCCCTGAAGGGAGCCGGCGTTTCCCTTTACAGCCTTTTGCCGCCGGTATTGATTTTTTCCCTGGCCGGTGTGGTTCTGACATCCATGGTCACCATTGCCGGAGTCCCCTGGGGCAGGCTTTCACTGAAAAATAAGACCCTGGAACTGGCCAGGTCCAATATGGATATGGCCCTTCAGGAAAGACAGTTCAACTCGGAACTGGAGAATGTCATGATCTATATTTCCCAGGTAGACATGAAAACCAAAAAATTAACGGATGTTTTTATTGAAGACCGGAGAACCAAAGGGGTGGTCAGTATTTCCATCGCTCCTTCCGGAGAGCTGATCCGCTCGGAAGGCGCTATATACACCATACGGCTCTTTGATGGTGTGATCAATCAGGTCAATGAGGATGAAGGGTCCGTCAACCATATCCGTTTCGGGAATTATGATATTAATATTGATTTGAATGACACCGGCAAGGGCGAGGTGCAAACGGCAAAACGCCTGAGTGAGGAAAGCCTCACGGATCTCATCCGAATGGTTAAAACCGGCGGGACCGATGACAAACTCCTGCGTTCGGCCCTGATGCAGCTCCATGAAAAATTCTCCATCCCCTTTGCCTGTCTTTCCCTGGGACTGCTGGCCTTTCCCCTGGGAGTTCAATCCAATTCCCTGCAAAAATCTTCAGGATTCGGCCTGGGGGTTTTCTTTTTTCTGCTCTATTATTTTTTTCTGGCGGCCGGATGGTCGGCCGGGGAAACCGGCAATTTCCCTCCGGGTATTGCCATGTGGCTGCCGGATATCATCATGGGCTGCGCCGGGATTTTTCTTCTGGTGAGAAATGCCAAGGAAAAGCCGGTGCTGATGCCGGTCTTTTTGCAGAAGATCATAACGGTTCTCCGAACCCGTATCCTAAGGAGGGCCTAAATCCATGTCCTGCTTAAACAAATACTGGTTAAAGGAATTCATCAAATATTTTTCCGCCATTCAATTGATTATCCTTGTCCTGTTTATATTTATCGATTATCTGTCCAGGATGGAAAGATTTTTAAAATCCGATATTTCCATGCTCGGCGCCCTCCATTATGTGCTCTTGAAACTGCCTTTTATGTTTGTCCAATTGACGCCGGCGGGCATCCTTCTGGCAACGATTACGGTTTTCGGGATCATGAACCGGAACAATGAGCTTTTGGCCATCCGGTCCAGCGGGATCAATGCCTATTTCCTGATTAAACCGGCAGTGTGTGTGGCCCTTTTTCTGGGCTTTATCATGTTTTTTCTAGGGGAAACCCTGATTCCGGTGTCCATGTCCAAGGTCTTTGAAATCGAAAATAATGTGATCCGGAAAAAGCACCATATGGCTGTGGCCCGGGAGGATGTCTGGATCAAATCCGAGAACCGGCTGATTCATATCAATTATTATGATCCTGTCCGGAAATCCGTTGCAGGCGTCACCATCACATCCCTGGGCGACCATTTCGGGCTTGAATCCCGCATAGATGCAAAGACGGGAGTTTATATCGACGGAGAATGGGTCTTTGAAACATTGATCGAGCAGGTCCATGCAAAGGATTCAGCAGACTATGCGGTAAAGACCCATGAGAAAATGAGCATCCCGCTGACCTTTAAGCCCGAAGACCTTGAAACGGTTGCCAAAAAATCCGAAGAGATGAGTTTTTCCGAACTGAGAAAATATGTCCGGAAAGTCAAAACGGAAGGCTATGACGCCACCCCTTATGAGGTGGATCTCAACGGGAAAATAGCCTTTCCCTTTATCTGTATCATCATGGTTCTGACGGGGGCGGCCACGGGAATGAGATCCTTTGCAAAAAGAAATCTGCCGGTGACCATTGCCCTTGGGGTTGTGATTGCCGCCCTGTACTGGATCATGTACGGGTTTTGCATTTCTCTGGGGTATGGCGGCATTCTTCCGCCCTTTATCAGTGCATGGATGACCAATATCTTTTTTTTCAGCGCGGGTTTGATTTACCTGATGCATACAGGATAAAAAATCGGGAAACCTGTCATGATGATGCTATATAGCCTAATGATGAATTTTTTCATGGCTGTCTTTGTTCTCTCTTTGCCGCTGATCTATCTGTTCTCGGAAAAAAGAAGGGCCAACCTGTTGTTGAGGTCTGGTCTTGGAACCGCCTGGAAAGCCAAACCACCGGGAGAAAAAAGAATCTGGATTCATGCCCTTTCCGTCGGAGAGGTCAGATCCGTGGTTCCCCTTGTCAAGGCGCTAAAAGACCAGTACGGGCAGGCCGGCATTGTGTTTACCGCTTCCACCCGGACCGGGCTTGAAACGGCCAGGCAATTTTTTTTAAAACCGGGGATGGTGGATCAATTGGGATATTTCCCCTTTGATTTTGGATATTCCGTCCGGAAAATCGCAACCCTGATTGACCCTGACGCCGTGATCATTGTAGAGACCGATATCTGGCCCAATTTTCTGTGTGAAATGAAACAAAGGCGGATCCCCGTTGTATTGATCAATGCAAGGCTGTCGGAGAGGTCATTCAAGGGGTATCTGAGGTTTAAACGGTTTTTTTCAACGGTGTTTTCCTGTTTTACGGAGATCATGGTCCAGAGCCCCATGGACGCCGACAGGTTTCAAGGCCTGGGCATCCGCCCGGAAAAAATTCAGGTCACCGGCAATCTGAAATTCGACCAGGCTGTGGAAGACTCCTTTATTTCGTCCATGGGGGCGCAGTTGAATATTCAGGCCCAAACCCTTGTCCTGGTTGCCGGCAGCACCCACGAGGGAGAAGAGGATATCCTGCTCAGGGTCTATCAAACATTGAAACCCAAATACCCAAACCTGATAATGATCCTTGCCCCGCGGGATCCCCGGAGGTGTCATGCCTTGCTGCCGCATATCCTATCCATGGGCCTTTCTGCCTCCCTGCTGTCACAGACGCCTTCATTGCCCGGCGAAATTGTTCTGGTGGATGAAATGGGGGCCCTTTCGGGCCTCTATGCCCTTTGCCATGCCGCCTATATCGGGGGCTCCCTGGTATCGGAGGGGGGCCATAACCCCCTGGAACCGGCCGCTTTTTCAAAGCCTGTTTTGTTTGGACCGGATATGTCGGATTTCCTTTTGGCATCCACCCTGCTGAAGGACCACGGCGGTTCGAAACAGGTCGGTTCTGAAACGGAATTGGCCCATGAACTGGGCCTTCTGCTGGGAAACCCGGATCTTCAAAACCGGATGGGCCGGTTGAATCACGAGGTGTTTTTGAATCATTCCGGTGCGGTCCAAAAGATTGTCCGGAATCTGGAGAGGCTTCATATTGTTTAAAAAACAACTGGACAGAATCAAGGACCGGGTTACGCAAATTTCAGGGCGGGATTATGTCCCTGTCCCCTTGAGCCTGGAATGGCTTCTGGTGGTCCTGTCCCGCCTCTATGGGCTGGGGGTCGGGGTCCGGCTGTGGCTGTATGAAAAAAAGATTTTGCGGCAGCGGTCACTGCCCTGTTTTGTGGTTTCCATCGGTAATATCGTGGCCGGGGGGACCGGGAAGACCCCCATGACCCTGTATACGGCCGAACTGTTGAAAAAGATCGGGAAAAAACCGGCGGTGGTCAGCCGGGGCTATGGGGGAACCTATACGGAAGATTCACTCGTGGTTTTTGACGGCTGCCATGTTTTTTCAAGCCCGGACGAATCCGGGGACGAACCCTTTATGATGGCCCACCGGCGCCTATGTCCCGTGGTGGTGGGCAAAGACCGGTTCCGGGCCGGGATGAGGGTCCTGGATTCTCTGGACCCCCGGCCCGAGGCCGTTGTCCTGGATGACGGGTTCCAGCATATGCGGCTGAAAAGGGATCTGGATATTTTATTGTTTGATTTTAAACATCCCCTGGGCAATACAAGGCTGCTTCCGGCCGGCCGCCTGCGGGAAAGGCCCCGGAGTTCGGGCAAAAGAGCAGATGCCCTCGTATTTACCAGATGCCCCGAGGGGGATGGGGACCGGGCTCAGATGGAGGCGGTATTGCGGTTTTATCCGGGCCGGCCGTTTTTTAAAACCCTTCACCAGCCCTATATTCTGCGCTGGATGAAAAAAGACAAGAAATCGCCGGACCCTGGATCAGACCTGGAGGCATTAAAAGGGAAAAGCGCCGTCCTTTTTTCCGGCCTGGCCCATAACCGGGCCTTTTATACCGCCATGGCGGAGCATGGCATAAATATCCTTTATCATCTTGAATTTAAGGACCATCACAGGTATAAGACAGCAGATTTTTTAACGATCAACCGGATGGCCGTAGAAAAAAAAGCCGACCTCATCCTGACCACGGAAAAAGACGGGGTGAAAATCGATAAGACTGTGGAATGGGCCGTGGATGTCCTGGTCATAGGCATCCGGATACGGTTTGAAGACCCGGAAAAATTTGAAGATTTTTTAGTCTCTAGAATGGAAAAATCATGACGGATGACAGGATATACAAGTTATTAAAACTGATGGTCTCTTTGATGGGAAGACTGCCGACTCCTGCTTTAACCTTTTTGTCAGACCTTTTCGGCCTGATCTGGTATGGGCTGGATAAACGGCACCGGACGGTTGTCCAGGACAATCTCAACCTTGCCTATCCGGGCGTATTCTCCAGGCGCGGGGCCGAAAGGATGGCCGTCCATATTTTCAAGAATACGGCCGCCATCCTGTTTGAGGTGATCTGGGCCTATCCCATCCCCAGGGAAAAACTGTTCGCTCATTTCACGGTAAAGGGTGGGGAACACCTGGAGGCGGCCCGAAAAAAAGGCCGGGGGGTTCTTCTTTTAACCTGCCATATGGGGAATTTCGAACTCCTGGTGGCGGCCCTGCCCAAAGCCGGGGTGGAAAAGCCCTACGGGATTTACAGAAAATTCGATTTTAAGCCTCTGGAGCGGCTGATGCGGGAAATGCGGCAACGGTTCGGGGCTACCCTGATCCCCATGCGCGGGGCCTCGGAAAAAATTGATGCCGTATTGCGGGAAGGCGGGGAGATGGGCACCCTCCTGGACCAGAATGTGGACTGGTACAAGGGGGTGTTTGTGGACTTTTTCGGAAGACCGGCCTGCACCAATAGCGGGTTTGCCAAACTGGCCCTGAGAAGCAGGGCGCCGGTGGTTCCCATGTACACCGTGCGAAAGGGCAAGCGTTTCCTTATCGAATTTTTACCCGAGGTTCCTTTGATTGAAACCGGGGATAAAATAAAGGATATTGAAATCAATACCCAGAATTATGTCTCTGCCGTGGAATCCATGGTCCGCAGGTATCCGGACCAGTATTTCTGGGTCCACAACCGGTGGAAGACAAAACCCTATTGCCCCTATCCCAGGGCTTGATCCCATGAAGAGAATTCTGTTAAAAGACAGTCCCCGGGCCCGGATTCTGATCCGGGCCGCCAACTGGGTCGGGGATGCCGTCATGACCACCCCGGTGGTCCGGGCCCTGCGCAAAAACTATCCCCAGGCCCATATTACAATCCTGGCCAAACCCTGGGTCATCCCGGTCTATGAAAACAATCCCTACCTGGATGCGATCATGGTCTATGACAATGAGGGCCGCCATACAAGAGGGATGGGGACCCTAAGGCTTGCACGGGATATCAGGGACCGCGGATTTGACCTGGCCATTCTTCTGCAGAATGCCTTTGAAGCAGCTCTCCTGGCCCTTCTGGCCAAAATCCCCGAAAGAGTGGGCTATAATACCGATGCCAGGACCCTTTTGCTCAACCGGAGTGTCCGCCTGGACCCGGCCCTGAAGAAAAAACATTTGATCGAATATTATATCGGCATTCTTGAAGGCGCAGGACTGAAATCCGACGGCAGGACCCAGGATCTTTTCATTTCAGATCGGGATTCACATTTTGCAGAGCGAATGCTCCATGAAAAAGGATTGGGCCAGGATAGACCTGTGATGGGCATCAATCCCGGCGCCACGGGCGGTACAGCCAAGCGCTGGTTTCCCGAACGGTATGCGGAACTCTGCCGTCTTCTGGCAAGCCGGTATCAGACAAAGACCCTGGTGTTCGGGGGGCCCGCCGACCATGCCCTGGGAGAGCGGATCTCTGCCCTGGCTCCCGGCGCCTGTGTCAATATGGCCGGAAAAACCGGGCTTGCCCAGGCTTTTGCCCTGATCAATGCCTGTGATCTCTTTGTGACCAATGACTCAGGCCTCATGCATGCGGCCGCAGCCCTTGGCATCCATCAGGTGGCCCTCATCGGGTCCACGGACCCGGTGGCTACGGCCCCGTTCAGCGACAGGAGCGTCATGGCAAGGGTCCCGGTGCCGTGCAGCCCCTGCCTGAAAAAAGAATGTCCGGACGACCATCAGTGCATGGATTTGATCCGGGTTGACAGGGTTTTCCAAATCTGTAAGACTATCCTGGATCAAAAAACATCAACCCCTGTTTCCGGAGAATAGCCCCCTGTTTGAATCCGTCCGCCATATCCTGATTGTAAAGCCCAGCGCCCTGGGGGATATCATCCATTCTTTACCCTTTCTCCATGCCTTGAAACGGGGGTTTCCCCAGGCCCGCATCGACTGGGTGGTGGCCCACGGCCTTCATACCTTCCTGGAAGGCCACCCGCTGATCGACAAACTCTGGGTCATCAAAAAGGACCAGTGGAAGGATATGGGACGTCTTTTTCTTTCCATCCGGGAAATCATGGCCCTTAAAAAGGGTCTGGCGCAGGCCGGCTATGATGTGTGCATTGATCTGTCCGGACTTTTCAGATCCGGGGTCATCACCTGGTTCTCAAAGGCCGGTGTAAAACTGGGGTTTAAAGAATCCGACGAAGGCAGCCCTTTATTTTATACCCATAAAATCCACGGCAGCATGGACATCCATGCCATTGACCGGTATCTGAAAATTGCGGAATTCATGGGCTGTCCCGTGGATGAAATTGTTTATCCCTTTGCTCCCTATGATCCCTCGCCGGCCATATTAAGAGAATTGCCCGAAGCCTATATCGTCATGAGCCCCTCGGCCGGGAAACCCGCCAACCGCTGGCATGCCCGTAAATTCGGAGAGCTGGCCGCCCGGCTGCCCCTGCCCTCGGTGATCATCAGTTCGGCTGCAGAGGCAGACATTGCCGAAGAAACGGTCCGGCATTCCAGGGGAAAGGCTATTTCAATTGCCGGCAGAACCGGGCTCAAAGACCTTTTGGGGGTCATCGGCCAGGCAAAGTTTTTTGTCTGCAATGATACCGGCCCCATGCACATGGCGGCAGCCCTGAACATCCCGGTGTTTGCCATTTTCGGCCCGGCCAACCCCATCCGGACAGGCCCCTACGGCAGCATCCATACGGTGATCCAAAAAAAACTATCCTGTTCACCCTGTTATGCCCAGCAACCCTGTACAAAATTCAAATTCCAATGCATGGAAGACCTGAGTGTGGAGGATGTTTATGGGGTCATCCATCAAAAAACGGGGTTGCCGTGAAGGTTTCCGTTATTGTCACCACCTATAACCGGCCCGAGGCCCTGAAAAAAGTCATCGTCGCGCTTTTCAGCCAGACCCGGTCTCCGGACGAGATCCTGGTGGCCGACGACGGGTCAGGACTCCAAACCCGTGAGCTCATGGCGGAACTTGGGCAGAAAGCCGGACCGCCCCTTTGTCATGTTTGGCAGGAAGACCAGGGGTTCAGGCTTGCCATGATACGGAACAAGGCGGTTCTGAATGCCAAGGGGGAATACCTGATTCTGATAGACGGAGACTGCATCCCCACAAGGTTTTTCGTAGCCGACCACCTGGCCCTGGCGGAAAAAGGATATTTTTTCCAGGGCAAACGGGCCCTGGTCAACCAGAAAATCGCGGACCGGTTTGATTTCAAGGATACCCTATCCTTTGCCCGGCTTCTTGGCCTTGCCCTGTCCGGAGGGATTTCCAATGCCCATCACATTGTCCGGATTCCTTTTTTCCCCTGTTCCCGGAACCGGAAGATGTCCGGGGTCCGGGGCTGCAATATGGGATTTTTCAAAGCGGATGTGGAAGCCGTCAACGGGTTCAACCATGAATTTACCGCCTGGGGCAGGGAGGATTCGGAATTTGTGGTCCGCCTCTTCAAATATGGGCTCAAACGAAAGGAACATCCCTTCAGGGCTGTCTGCTATCATCTATGGCACAGGGAAAGCAAAGCCGTCTGTCTGGAAAAAAACGAGATCCTGCTGGAACAGGCCCTGGCCTCACCTGCCTGGCGCTGCGAAAGGGGACTTGAAGACCTGAAAGGTCTTAGTCCTGAAATGTGGGACGGCCCCTCCGGATCTGGTGAAGGCTGTAAATCCGGATGATGTCCCTGCCCAGGGTATCCATGGTATGGTGCTTTTTTACGAAATTCCGGGCCGTTTCCAACCGTTCTCCGCTTGAATCCTTTTCTTTCAGGGTCTGAAAAATTTTATCGGCAAGATCCGGGGAATTGAATTCTTCATATACCAGTCCGGTTTTTTCATGGACCAGGATATCGGCTGCCGGGTCCGAGGCTGGTCCGATGACCGGAGTTTCACAGAGCATGGCGCAAAGCATGGATTGGCGTTTTTGGCTGAAATCCTCATCCTTAATGCTGAGACTGGGCAGGACATGGCAGTCCAGTGCCCTGAAAAAGGGCCAGGGGTCCTCTTTCTCCTCAATGAAATGGACGGAGGTTTCAATTTTCAAGCCCATGGTCATGGCTTTCAGGATTTTGAGGGTTTCACCGACGCCTTCTCCCGACATCACCAGGTGATATTCGGGGAATCTGGCGTTTACCGTTTGAAAAGCGGCCAGAAGGGTGGATATCCCCTTGTTCTTTGAAAGCCGGCCCGAAAAACCGATAAATTTCGTTTCAGGATTCAGACCCATCTCCAGAGCGAGTCTTTGGCGTGCTTCAATTTTTTCAGGAAAGATTTCAGGTTCGATAATCCCGGCAGGCATGGTAAAGGCCCGCATATCTTTGAGCTTAAAAAGCTTTTGCAGATAGCCCGTCGTATAACGGGAACCGGTAAAGATATAATGGCAAAGCCTGTTAAAGACCATCCGGTTCCAGGGGGTTTTCCTGATCCGGTAATTGCCGTGGTATGTAAGAATCCGTAAAGGGACTTTTAGTTTCCGGGCTGCATAAAGGGCGATGCGTGAATCATATTTTCCATGGGCATGGATGATGTCCGGTTTTTCATTATAAAAAAAATTTTTCAGGAATTGGTAATTTTTGAGAATGGAAAACGGTTTAAAATCAATCCCATACACTTTTATCCCATAATCCTTTGCCTTTAAAAAAAGAGGCGTGTCCTTGGGGCAGACCAGGATGAGGGTATGCCCTTTGTCGACCATCCAGATGAGCTCATTGAAAATTCTTTTTTCAGTGACACCCCAGCGGGTTTCACAGGTCGTGTGTAATATTTTATAAAATGTTCTCATCATGATATCAGCTCTGCAGAATCTTCTTTTCTATTCTTTTTAAATCCAGGGGAAGGTCGATTTCAGGAGAATCATAGGGGGTGATCACCACCTTGATCCGGTATCCGTATTCAAGCACCCTTAACTGTTCCAGTTTTTCAACGTTTTCGCAAATTCCTGTGGGAAGAGCGACCAGGGTGTCCAGGAATTTTTTCTTATAGGCATAGAACCCCAGGTGCTTATAAAAATCCGCCTTTGTGCCGGGGTCCCGGGGGAAGGGGATCTGGGCCCTTGAAAAATACAGGGCAAACCCCTTAGTGTCAAAGGTGACCTTGACATCCTTGGGGTCTGTGATTTCCCGTTCATCCACAATTTTAAAGGCAAGGGTGGACATGAGCAGTTCCGGGTCCGGGCCGAATGGAGAGATCAGTTCATCAATGGTCAGGGGGTTGAATACGGGCTGGTCCCCCTGGATATTGACAACCAGGTCATCGGGAGAAAGCCCCAGGATTTCAGCGGTTTCAGCCACCCTGTCGGTCCCGGACCGGCAGGCTTCCGAGGTCATGACGGCATGGCCGCCAAAGTCTTTGACAGCCTTATAGATCCGTTCATCGTCAGTTGCCACCACCACCTGGGTGACGGCGGCCGATTTTTTCGCCTGTTCATATACCCGCCGGATCATGGGCTTTCCGGCAATGAGGGCCAGGGGTTTCCCTTGAAACCGGCTGGAACCGTACCGGGAGGGGATGACTGCAAGGGTCATGGTGTCCCTTTTTATATTTTCAGGAATAAGGATCTTGCCTTATCCCGGGTCATGATGGTTTGCCAGTCTTTGCCCAGGCAGTTTTCCCAGAGGGGGGCAAGGCCCAGGGCCACGGTCACCATTTTTTCTATTTTTTCATCGTTCAGGTGTTTCACAAGACCCCGGGGCAGTTCGATTCCGCATTTTTTCATCATGGTGCGGAATTCCTTCACTCCTTCGGGATAAATTTCATCCAGGTAGTCAAAGGTGATGCAGCAGCCGATACCGTGATGGGTGCCGAGGACATAGGAGAGTCCGTAAGACAGGGCGTGGCAGGCCCCCACCTGGGAATAGGCAATGCTCATGCCGCCGAAAAAAGAGGCCATCATGAGCTTGTCCGCGCTGTCCGCATGATCGTTTAAAAACACCTCTCGGCAGAGATCCAGGGATTTTTCGCCGTAGGCCCTGGAGAATTCATTCAGATAAGTGCCCTGGAGGGATTCGATGCAATGGATATAGCAGTCCATGCCCGTATAAAAATGCTGGTCTTTGGGCACGCCCTTGGTGAGTTCCGGGTCCAGCATGATCTGGTCAAAGACGGTATAATCGGAATTCAGACCCAGTTTTTTCTCCGGCCCCGTGAGTACGGCGGTCCTTGAAACCTCGGCCCCGGTTCCGGAAAGGGTGGGGACGGCCATGTGGTAAACAGCCGGGTTTTTGATCAGGTCCCATCCCTGGTAAAGGGTGGAGGAGCCTTCATTGGTCAGCATCAGGGAGACAGCCTTGGCAAGGTCCATGCTGGAGCCTCCGCCGATGCCGATGACGGCGGAAGGGAGAAGGGGGGCAAAGGCCTTTACCCGAAGGGTCAGATCATCCACATATTTTGTTTTGGGTTCATCATCCACATTGACCCAGAGGAGCAGGTCCTTTCCATGCACGGGAATTCTCTTTTCCAGGGCTTTGCCTTTGAATACGTCATCAACGACAAAGACCACCCATGAATCCGGGGTGGTCCGCTGTTTTTCAACTATTTCATCGAGCTGTGCAAAACAGCCTCTTCCGAATATGATCTGGGGAACCAGTTTGAAATTTCGAAACATGTCTAATCCTTTTTCCTATCCTTTAAATGATTTGATGATGGCGCTGATCCTGTTTTCAATATCCTGTTTTGTCCATGAGAGCATGATCTGCATGGAAAGGGTTCGTTTCATGATACTGTCGGATTCTTCCAGGACAAGGGTCTTATAATCGGGCAGGCTGCTGCAAAGTTCAAAGGGGAGGGTTGCAGCCCGCTTCATTTCTTTCAGGTGATCCCATTTTTTATAATAATGCCAGTTATTGTCATACCAGAAGGCAGCACCGGCCCCATTGGCGGCAAGATTTTTGGCCACCTGCCGGGCCCTTTCTTCCGTGGGAAGGAAAAAGCTTAAAAAGGTGGCTGAATCGCCTTTGGCATCGGGGATATACCGGAAGGAGACCTCGGGCAGGTCGGCCATGGCGTCTTTGATGGCGCGTTTGTTTTCTCTCTGGATTTTCAGGATCTGATCCAGCTTCCGGAGCTGGGCAAGGCCCACGGCCGCGTTGAGTTCACTGATCCTGAAATTGGTCCCGATAATGGGATGGCCGTCGGCGCCCCGGTCCGGGCCCCCCAGGTGGTCATGGCCGTGATCGGCAAACTGGTCGGCCTTTTCATAGACTTTTGGGTCATCCGTGATGATGCCCCCGCCTTCCCCGCAGGTAACGGTTTTGACGGAATCAAAGGAAAAGCATCCGGCCAGGCCGAAGGTGCCCACGGCTTTGCCCTGGTAGGTGGCGCCCAGGGACTGGCAGGCATCTTCCAGGAGGATCAGGCCTTTTTTTCGGCAAACATCCTTGATTTCGTCAATTCTGGCCATGGACCCGCACATGTGAACCGGCACCACAGCCTTGGTTCTCGGGGTAATTGCCGCCTCAATGCAGTCCGGGTCCAGGCAGAGGGTTTCATCAATGTCACAGAACACAGGAACGGCACCGGCGGTCAGAACCGCTTCAAAGGTGGCCACAAAGGTAAAGGGCGGCACAATGACCTCGTCCCCGGCTCCGATGCCGCAAGCGGCAAGGGCCGTGGAAAGGGCGGCGGTTCCGCTGGAACACAGATGGCTGTATTTGCTGCCCGTGATAGTGCAAAGGCTTTTTTCAAATTCACGGGCCTTGAACTGCCCGTTTCTCACCTTTTCAAACCCGTATCGAAAAAGAACGCCGGTATCCAGGACATCGGCCACTTCCTTTTTTTCTTCATCTCCAAATATTTCAAACCCCGGCATGGTTACCTCCCAAGGATCGCAATCGGTTAATGGTTTTGTAAACCCTTTTTTCGAATCATGGATAAGTACCACAATAAACCCTAAGGTTTCAAGGTCTCGGAATAAGAAATTCCGGAAGAGGCGCTTCCGGGTCCGGAAAATTCAGGAAAGGGGCAGAGGCAAGGGAATTCCCGCTTTTCAAACCCATTGACTTTATACAGGTCAGCGGTTATATTTTTGCAGATTGCGGGTTCCGGCAGCTTGGAAGAAAAATGAACGGGTGGAAAATAAATGGAATTTAAACAAGGATGAGGAAAGGTCCATGGAAGAAAAAAGAAAGAAAACAGATATCTATGAAGGCTTTGAGCAGGGCCCCATCCGTCCCCCCAGTGAAGCCCACAGTCTTTTGATCCGGCTGACGCGGAACTGTCCCTGGAATCACTGCACCTTTTGCCGGGTATATAAAAAAAGGAAATTCTCCCTCAGGTCCGTAGACAATATCCTCAAAGACATTGATTTTCTCCACGGTTATATTGAGAGAATCCGGCAGATCATCAAACCCGGCGGTTTCATGGACAATGAGGTCATCGATACCCTGTATGCCGGTTTTGAGGAAAAAGACCGGGTGGCCTTTAATGCCGCCATGAACTGGTATGCGGACGGGATGAAATCTGTTTTTCTTCAGGATGCCAATTCCCTGATCATGAAGCCCGATGATCTGGTGACGGTTCTCTCCCATCTTAAAACCTGTTTTCCACACGTTGAAAGAATCACCTCCTATGCCAGAAGCCACACCATTGCCCGCATCCGGCAGGAGGATTTGAAAAGAATCGCCCAGGCCGGGCTGAACCGGATTCATATCGGGATGGAATCCGGTTCCGACAGGGTATTGGCGCATATTAGAAAAGGGACCACCAAGGCCGTCCATATCAAGGCCGGGCTCAAGGTCAAAGAAGCGGGCATGGAATTGTCCGAATATGTCATGCCCGGGCTTGGCGGCATTGAATATTCCATTGAACATGCCATGGAAACCGCATCGGCCCTGAACATCATCAACCCTGATTTTATCCGGCTCAGAACCCTTGCCGTGACCGACGGAACCGAATTATCCGCCCAGGTGGCCAGGGGAGAATTCGAAAAACCCGGCGATGCCATGATGGCCAAGGAAATCCGGCTGTTTCTGGAGAGCCTGGACGGGATAAATTCATATATTAAAAGCGATCATATCCTGAACCTGTTTGAAACCATTAACGGCAAATTGCCGGAGGATAAGGAGAAAATGATCTCCATTATCGACCGGTTTTTCGAACTGGCCCCCGAGGACCGGGTCCTTTATCAGATCGGCCGGAGAATGGGGTTTTTCAAAGGGCCCGAGGACATGGCGGACAGCCCCCACCTGGACCGGGTAAAACAGGCCTGCCGTTATTACGGAGTTACCCCCGTCAATGTCGATTCCGTTATTGACGAGCTGATGAAACGGTTTGTGTAATTCCAAATCCATATATATTCACATCCCTTTTTGCCTCAGAAAATGCGCCTATTGTGATTTTTATTCCGAGACCCGCCTTTCCCTGATCCCTGATTATCTGAAGGCCCTTGACCAGGAGATAGTCCTGAGGGTTCCGCTTTGCGGCTCTTCCGGCTTGCCTTCCAATGGCCTGGCATCTATCATTGACACGGTTTATCTGGGCGGCGGAACCCCCTCACTACTGGCTGTGACACAGATCGGGCAGGTGCTTCAGACCGTCCGGGACAATTTCCGGGTTTCCCCGGATGCGGAAATCACGGCGGAAATCAATCCCGGCACCGTGGATAGCGATTACCTTGCCGGTTTGAAAGAGACGGGAGTCAACCGTCTCAGCATCGGGGTCCAGTCCTTTGACGACGCCAAGCTCGTGTTTCTGGGCCGCATCCACACGGCGGAGGAAGCCCTCAAGACCCTTGACCGCGCAGAAACGGCAGGATTTGAAAATATCAGCCTGGATCTCATCTACGGCGTTCCCGGAGAAACCCGGGCCGCCTGGATCAAAGATTTGAAAAAGGCTTTGGGCAGGCGGCCTTCCCATATTTCCGCTTATATGCTCACCCTGGAACCGGGAACCCCCCTTGCAGACCAGGTGAAGCAAAGGGTCTTTATTCCCGTCGGCAGCGATATGATGTCTTTGCTGTTTCAGACGACCTCCCAATATTTAACCCGGAACGGGTTTGAACATTATGAAATCTCGAATTTTTCAAGGGGCCGAGCCAACCGCTCCAGGCACAATTCAAGATACTGGGATCTGACCTCTTACCTGGGCTTCGGGCCGGGGGCCCATTCCTATGACGGAGCCGTCAGATCCTGGAACCATAGAAGCATTGACGGGTATATCACGGATCTTTCTTCCGGCCGGCTGCCGGTGGAAGATCAGGAGACCCTGACCCTGGAGCAGAAAATGGCTGAATTTATCATGTTGAGGCTCCGCACTCTGGAGGGACTTGATCTGGACGAATTTCAGGACCGGTTTCAATTGCCCTTTACAAAAAGGTTTGAAATTATCCTCTCCCGGATTCTGGGCGAAAATCTGGGAAGCATTGAGAACGGCCGGTTTTCCCTTAACCTGGAAGGCAGGACCTTTCTGAACGGTATTGTCGAAACGTTTTCTGCGGAAATCCTCTAAACTTTCCGCCTCAACTGCCGGGTATCTCCCACCCGTATGGTCAAATTTGTGGAATCAAAATATTCGATGAGGGGAATGATATATTTTCTGGAGACGCCGATCATATCCTTGAAATCAGGGGTTGAGATGGACTCCTTTTCCTTAAGAAAAGAAATCAGCTTTTCTTCAAGCTTTTGGATTTCCCTGGCGTCAAAATACAGATCATCCTTGGTTTTGATGATGGATTTTTCATCCATCAGCATGTGGAGAACATCCGTGGCTGTTTTTTTATCCAGCTTCAGGTCCTCGCACACGGTTCTGAAAAAAGGCGGGGTCAGGCCCGAGTCCGTGTATATTTTTTTGATTTTTTCCTTGACCGCATGCTGATCCACCTGGAGTTCCACCTCATGGCCCGACAGCTTGATGATGTTTTTATCGATAAGGATGAGGTTTTCCTTGGTGAGCTTGGCAAACAAAAGGTTAAAAAATTTCACATCATCAATGTACTGGAATTTGGATTTCAGCTCCTGGGTGGGCATGCCTTCCTTTAGGGGGTTTTCTTGGTGATAGACAGCCAGTTTTTGAAGCAATTTTTCTTTAAAGGCGTCGAAGAAACTGCCGCTGATATAAATCTGTTTTTCCTTGTCCGTCAGGATGACCTGCTGTTTGGCCAACATTTTCTGAAGGCCGGCCGTCAGTTTTTTATCCGGGACATTGGTCATGACCCTCAGTTCTGAAAAGGACAGGCCCTCATGCTCCTTCAAAGACAGAAAATAGGCGATGGTCTGCTCGGGATCATCCAGGAGCAGGGATTCCAGCCCTTGGATCACGGCTTTGTCCGGTGTTTTGTGCTTCCGGGAGGCCGGGTTCAATATGGCCCCGCCGCCGATGGTCTTGACGGGGGAATAGCTCCGGATGACATACCGGTCGTCCTTGATGCAGCAGACCGGGGATTCCAGGCGGAACTGGACGCAGGCTTCTTCTCCGGGCATCAGTTCTTCCCGGTCCAACAGCATGAGATATCCCAGGATCTCGCTGGTGCCTGAATGGAATCTCACCCTGGTCCTGTTTTTGGCAGGCTTTCCATTGCTTTTCAGATAATGGAAATGGGCATCCACCATATAGCTTTCAATGAGGGTGTCCGGCGTGGAAAGGATGTCTCCCCGATTGACGGATTCCTTGTCCAGGCCCTGGAAATTGATGGCAGTCCGGGTGCCGGGGCCCGCAATGTCAACGCCGGAGCTATGAACCTGGATTCCCCTGACCTTTGACACGATCCGGCGGGGGTAGACCATGATATCATCCCCGACATGGATGCTACCCGAGGCCAGGGTGCCGGTGATGACGGTGCCAAAGCCTTTCATGGAAAAGACCCGGTCCACGGGAAGCCGGAAAATGGATGAAAATTTACGCTCCGGCAAATGGGCGCAGATGGATTCCAGGGTCTTGACAAAGGTATCAAGGCCCTGGCCCGTGACCGAAGAGACCGGGACAATGGGTTTTTCCTCAAGAAAGGTTCCCTTTACAAATTCATGGATGTCGTCCAGGGCCAGCTCCAGGAGGTCTTCATCCACCATATCGATTTTGGTCAGGGCGATCATGCCGTCCCGGATTCCCATGAGGTTGCAGATTTCCATATGCTCCCGGGTCTGGGGCATGACCCCCTCATCGGCTGCAATGACCATGGCCACCACATCAATGCCGCTGGAACCGGCCACCATATTTTTGACAAATTTTTCATGGCCCGGCATGTCCACGATGCCCACCCGCTGACCATTGGGAAGGTCAAGAAAAGCAAAGCCAAGTTCGATGGTGATGCCCCTTTCCTTTTCCTCCTTGAGCCGGTCGGTTTCAATCCCTGTCAACGCCCGGACCAGGCTTGTCTTACCATGATCGATATGGCCTGCGGTCCCTAAAATGATATTTTTTTCCACTTGTATAAAACCCCGAGAATTATTCTTGTTTCTTTTTTCTGAAAAAGACCATGGCGTAAGCAAGGGCTACCAGGATGAGCCCTGCCCCGACCCCATGAAAAAGCCCCCATTCCGGTCTGAACAGCCGTATGATGAGAATGCCGAAGACAAGGCCCAGGATCAGCCTGACAATAAAGATTAAGAGTGAATTCATGCGTATTTCCTTATCCATATAGTGTTATGCCAAGGATAATAGTCAAACAACGCTTTAAGGTCAATGACAAAAACCAGGGTCGCGGGGCGAAGATCTGCCGGGTGGGATCAGATGGGAGGTGACCTCCGAAATCAGGGCAATCGCATGTAACTTTTTGACGGGAAGTCTTTGTTCCGGGCAGATAGCAGGATGCATATCTATCTGGAAAATTTAGATAAATTCGTAACTAAAAATAACCTATTGAAATAATT
>Ga0208968_1000317_pt1 | contig 36361 bp, 30 predicted proteins | sample RifOxyA3_FD_184031 | JGI IMG/M metagenome (GOLD analysis project Ga0208968, IMG submission 184031) | Groundwater microbial communities from Rifle, Colorado - Rifle Oxygen_injection A3 (SPAdes) | ecosystem: Environmental > Aquatic > Deep subsurface > Groundwater | place: Rifle, Colorado, United...
ATGACGAAATTGGCCGTCTGAAACGCATAGCGCCTGATACGGCACTGCCATAGGCTTGCCGATTTTGAAGCCGAGCCGAAGCGATGCGAAACGAGCAGGCTCCAATGAACCTGTAAGTTGAGCAGCGCGATGGCGCAGTAGGGGAAACCGCAGTGCGGTGTCCACCTGTGGGTAAGCCCCGGAAAGGGTCCCGCAAAAAGCGGCAATTGCAGACGAAATTGCTTATGTCGGACAGGCTCCTAGTCTATGTATATAGAGACCCATTCCCACCTGAACAACAAGGCTTTTGATTCCGACCGCGCGGTCGTCATCGGCCGGGTTTTCAAAACCGGCGTGGGGAAAATAATAGAAATAGCCTGCGGCGCAAAAGAATGGCGGCCGGCCGAGGAGCTGTGCGGTGAATATAAGGGGGAAATAGCCGCCGCTTTCGGCATTCATCCGCATTATACGGATGACCTGACCCCTGAAAATCTTAAGACCCTTTCCGATTATCTTAAAAAGGACATTTGCTCCGGCATCGGAGAGATAGGTCTGGATTATTACTGGGATAACGCTAAAAAAGAGGCCCAATTAAAACTGCTGGAGGCCCAACTGGAGCTCTCTAACGCTTCAGGCCGGATCTGCGTATTCCACGCGCGTAACGGGAAAGATCCTAAAGCCGACAACTCCTACCTGGACCTGGCCCTGGAATTGAAAAAAAAATGGACGCTCAATAATAAAAAAAGGGCGCGCGGCGTTTTGCATTGTTTCGCCGGGAGCTGGGAGGACGCAAAGGCCGGCATGGACCTGGGAATGTTTCTGGGGGTCAACGGCACGTTCACGTATAAAAAAAACGATGCTTTAAGAGAAACCGTGAAGAAAATAGGCCTTCGCAATATAGTCCTTGAAACGGACTGCCCCTATCTGCCGGTGCAGAAGATGCGCGGAAAAAGGAACGATCCGTCCTTTATCCCGGAGATAGGGCTGGCTGTAGCGGAATTTCTTGGCGTGAGAGCGGAGGAGCTTGCTGAAGCCACCACCATCAATGCCTCGGAATTATTCCTCTGATCCCCTTATCCCGCAGCTTTACGAAAATACCGCCCGTTATTTCAGCATTCGCCCGCCGGGCCGGCGAGCGGGTTTTTCTGGTTAAACCATTATTTTATATACTTAAACGTTACTTTAAGTACCGGATGGGAAAAATGCGCACTGAAGAAAAACTACAGAAGCTTCTGCAAGAAAAGATCCTCATCTTCGACGGGGCCATGGGCACGTATTTGGGGAAATTCGGTCTTAAACCCGGCGACTTCGGGGGACATGAGGGGCTGAACGAATTTCTTTCCATCTCCAGGCCGGATGTTATAAAGCGGGTACACCTTGATTACTTAGAGGCCGGGGCCGACGTGGTGGAGACTAATACATTCGGCTGCAACCGCTTTGTGCTGGCGGAATACGGCCTTGAGGATAAGGTGAAGGAGTTGAACCTTGCCGCCGTGAAACTGGCCCGGCAGGCCGCCGATGAGACGTCTTCTCCGGACAAGCCCAGGTTCGTGGCCGGTTCGGTCGGTCCCACCAATAAAGCTCTTTTTGTCACCGGCGGTGTGACTTTTGACGAATTCACAGACGCTTATTATGCCCAGATGGACGCCTTAATGGAAGGCGGAGCGGATCTGCTGCTGGTAGAGACCGCGCACGATATTTCCAATATCAAGGCGGCGCTGGCCGCCGTTTCAAAACTTTTTTTAAAAACCGGCCGCAGACTGCCGGTGATAGTCTCGGTTACCATGGACCGCAAGAACGCAATGTTGAGCGGCCAGGACACCGAAGCCGTCTGCGTGACGCTGGAGCATTTCCCCCTGCTCGCCCTCGGTTTTAACTGCTCAACCGGGCCCAAGGACCTCGGACTCCGGCTTGAAACCCTTTCAAAGGTCTCACGATTCCCGATTTTCGCCATGCCGAACGCGGGCCTGCCGGACGAGAATGGAAAATATAACGAAACTCCAGAAGAATTTGCGGCAACGATGAAAAAGTATGCCGAGGGCGGGCTGTTGAACTGCGCCGGAGGATGCTGCGGCACAGGCCCCGGCCACATAAAAGCCCTGGCCGACGCCCTTAAAGGTTTGCGGCCCGGCTGGACCCCGGCCGCCCCGGTCTGGGCTGTTTCCGGCATCGAGGCTTTGTTCTATTCCGAGATAGAGCCCCCGCTTATGGCGGGGGAACGCAATAATTCCATAGGCTCAAAAAAATTCCGGGATATAGTGGCGGCCGGCGACTGGGACAAAGCCGTGGAAATGGCCAAGGCGCAGGTCCGCGCCGGGGCGCACGTGCTGGACGTCTGTCTTTCCAACCCCGAGAGGAACGAACTGGAAGACGCTGAAACTTTCCTGCCAAAACTTTTTCATTCCGTGCGGGTTCCAGTCATGATCGACACCACCGAACTGGCGGTAATGGAAACCGCGCTGAAGCTGGCTCCCGGCCAATGCCTACTGAACTCGGTGAACTTCGAGTTCGGGGAGGACAAACCGCGCGCCGTGGCCGCGCTGGTAAAACTTTACGGCGGCAAGCTGGTGGTAGGAGTCATAGATGAGGATAAAGAAAAAGGAATACCGCTTACCGCGGACCGGAAACTACAAATAGCCAGGCGCGCCCACGCCTTTTTCACTAAAACATGCGGTCTGAGCGACGAGCATCTCATTTTTGACGCGCTGGTATTCCCTGTGGGAGTCGGAGGCGAGTACGTCAAAAGCGCCAATGAGACACTTATAGCCCTGGACCGGCTGAAAAACGAATTCCCGCTTTCAAAAACCGTTCTCGGGGTGAGCAATGTTTCTTTCGGCCTACCGCCGGAAGGCAGGGAAGTATTAAACGCGGTTTTCCTGCATCACGCCATAAAGGCGGGCCTAGGCCTGGCCATAGTGAATATAGAGAAGCTTAAACGTTATTCGCAGATCCCCCCCGATGAAATAAAGCTGGCCGAAGACCTGCTCCTGGCGCGCGTGCCCGACCCGGCCGCGGCTTTCGCCGGTTACTTCCGGGGAAAAAAGAAAACGCCCGGCCAGAACACCGCGCCGGCGGGAGCTTCTCCCGAGGACAGGCTGTACCGCATGATCATGGACGGTTCAAAAGCGGGCGCGCGTGACGTTGTGAACGAACTTTTAGCCGCCGGCATGGCGCCGCTGGCCGTTATCAACGGCCCGGTCCTCAGGGCCATGGGCGAAATCGGCAAACTTTTTTCAAAAGGCGATCTGATAGTCACCGAGGTCCTGCAAAGCGCCGAGGTCACAAAAGACGCGGTGGCGGCCCTGGGGCCGGCGCTTAAGGCCGGCAATATCCCGAAGCGCGGAAAATTCCTCCTTGCCACCGTTAAAGGCGACGTCCACGACATCGGCAAGAACCTGGTGAACATAATCTTCGAATCCAACGGTTTTGAAGTCCTGGATATGGGAGTAAAAGTGGCCCCGGAAACTATCGTGGCCGCCGCGCTGAAGGAGAACCCCGATTTCATAGGCCTGTCCGGCCTCCTGGTCCGCTCCACAGAGCAGATGACCATCACGGCCAGAGAACTGGCCAAAGCCGGAGTATCGGCCCCTCTGCTGGCCGGAGGCGCGGCTTTGACCGCTAAATTTGTGGAGACCAATATGGCGCCGGTATATAAAGGGCCCGTTTTTTACGCGCCGGACGCCATGGACGGGCTCAACAGCGCGCTCAACTATATAGTTGAGCGGGATCATGGACCGGATACGGGAGACCGCATCCGGCAGGCCGGGGCGGCTTCCCCCGCCCCGGTAATTCCCGCCCTGCGGCCCGGGATAATAGCCGGAGATGCCTTCCGGCCGGAGGATATTCCCGCGCCTAAAGATTTTGAGCGGCATTTTTTCGGGACTTACGATCTGGGCGAACTTTTAGCCGATATCAACGAGGACTTATTTAATCTTCGTTTCCTGAAACTAAAAAAAACGGACAGCTCCAAGACAGAAGAGACAAAAAAGATAGTGGACGGCATAAAAGCGGATGTGCTGCGCGAAGGGCTTATCAAGCCGCGCGGCGTTTACCGGTTCTTCAGGGCGGACGCGGACGGGGACAGCCTGCTTTTATACGGTCCGGACGGCAAAACCCTGGAAACGATAGATTTTCCGCGCCAGCATGACGCCGAACGGCTTTGCATCTCCGATTTTTTCGCGCGGCACGGGGACAAAAAAGATTATATCTCGCTCCTGGCCGCCACCTGCGGAGAGGGCGTGGCCGAGTTTGCCCGGCGTGAGCGGGAAAAAGGCAATTATCTACGGTCCTATATAGTGGAAGCGCTGGCTTTAAGCCTGGCCGAGGCTTTCGCCGAGGTCCTGCATTACCGGATCAGGCAGGATTGGGGGTTTGCGGAACCCCGGGCCGGAAAGCCTTTGCATAAAGTCCAATACCGCGGCCGGCGTTATTCTTTCGGTTATCCGCCGTGCCCGGACCTGGCCAACCAGAGAAAACTCTTCGGCCTGCTGCATCCGGAAGACGACGTAAAAATAAAACTGACCGAGGGTTTCATGATGGACCCCGAAGCGTCGGTTTCCGCTTTCGTGCTGCATAATCCGAAAGCCAAGTATTTTTATCTATGAGGAATTTTTTCGAATTACGTCACAAGCCAAGCCCGGAAGAAATAGACGGGCTGGGACACGTCAACAATCTCGTTTATCTAGGCTGGTTCATGGACGCCGCCACCGGCCACACCGAGGCGTGCGGCATGTCGGGTTCGTTAATGCTGGAAGCGGGCGAAGGCTGGGTGGTGCGGCGTCATGAGATAGATTATCTAGCGCAGGTAAAACCCGGAGATTCCGTGGTCATTAAAACCTGGATAGAAACGGCTGAAAAAGCCTCCTCGGTGCGCAGGTACGAGATAGTCAACGCGGACGACGGCAGGCTTGTCTGCCGCGGGCTCACCAGATGGGTCTGGATCAATTACAGGACCGGCAAGCCGGCGCGAATCCCGGAAAAAATTTACGCGGCTTACGGCGTGTCGCCCGGCACAACAACGGAACGGCCCGCCGACGGCCTCTGACCGGTTTCGGATCCCGGCCCGCGCTATTTTCGCATTTTAGTAAAAACATAATTAAATAAGGAACCATATGAAAGATAATACCTCGGTAAATGAAACCGGCAACGAAGAGAACTTCGCGGAGATGTTCGATAAATCTTACAAGGAACCGGCAAGGCTGGAGCCGGGCCAGAAAATAGAGGCCCGTATCGTTAAGATAACGGAGGAATGGGCTTTCCTGGAAACCGGCGGCAAGGGCGAAGGCTACCTGGACAGGAAAGAATTGGCGGACGCGGAAGGTAAACTGACCGCCAAAGAGGGCGACACGGTCCGCGCTTATTTCCTGTTCTCCGAAAACGGCGAGATGCATTTTACCACAAAGATCGGCTCCGGCCCCGTCGCGCGCGCCCAACTGGCGGATGCCTGGCGCAACGGCATACCGGTGGAAGGAACGCCAGCCAGAGAACTGAAAGGCGGGTTCGAGATCACTATCGGCGGCGGAACGCGCGCTTTCTGCCCTTTTTCGCAGATGGGCGTCCGGAGGGAGGAAAACAAAGAAAATTACCTCGGCGTCCCGCTCCTCTTCGAGATCATAGAGTGCGGCGAACGGAATATAGTCCTTTCCCGGAAAGGGATCCTGGAAAAAGAGCGGCAAGCCGCGGTACTGGCATTAAAAGGATCTTTGAAGGAGGGTGATAAAATAAAGGGCGCCGTTACTTCCATCCAGAAATTCGGCGCCTTTGTCGATATCGGCGGCGTGGAAGGCCTGCTGCCCGTCTCCGAGATAGCCTGGAACCGGACAGAGAACGTAGGGGATATACTTTCGGTCGGCCAGAAGGTGGAAGTTATGATTAAAAAACTGGATTGGGCCAACGAACGTATATCCTTCAGCCTGAAGGACACTTTACCGAATCCCTGGGATACCGCCGCCCAAAACTGGCCCCCCGGCTCCTATCACACCGGAACCGTTTCACGGTTCGCCCCCTTCGGCGCTTATGTCACCCTGGGCGAAGGCGTGGACGGGCTTATTCATATCTCCCGGCTCGGAGGCGACAAGAAGCTTCAGCGCCCGGATGAAGCGCTTAAGGCAGGGCAGGCAATAGAAGTGAAGATCGAGTCGGTGGACCGGGAAAACAGGAAGATCTCCCTCGTACCGGCGGACGTCAGCCGCGAAGCGGAAGAGGACGCCGCCGTTTTAAAGAATTACCAGAAAGAGGAAACGCCTGAATCCCTGGGCATGGGGACACTTGGGGAAATGCTTAAAAAGCAGCTGGAGAAGAAAGGGCGAGGCCTGGAAAAATAAATCAACCTCCGGCGGCCGGGCCCGCATTCCTTTTAGCGAGTCTCCGGCATAAACGCGAGAAAAAACCGGCAAAATCAAGTTGCAACGCGAGCCCCGCGGCGAAGGTGGCTTTCGGAAGGTAATTTACCCAATCCGTCAGAAACAGATTATTGTGAAACACCGGGATTTTATCAATCAAAGCGATGAACCAGCGCGGAAATAAAGGGATCACCCTGTTCGGTTTTTTCTTGCTTATCGAGATATAGCTCCCGAGCATCAAAAAAAGACGTTGAAGGAATACGATCTCCTTCTTATTACTCTTCAGATCCGTCCGGATGTGCCACTGATCGAATCCTTTTAAAGATACCCCGTCCACGTCGTTTTTGGTTATCATTCCCATTGAAAGCAACTTTTCAGTGAGAGCTGTTTTGGGGTGATGCTGAAGCGAATACGTGCACATGCGGAATGGGCCCGGAAGCCGCATCATAAAATCCAGCGTTTTCCTGAGATCCGCTTCGGTTTCAAGAGGATTGTCGAAAATCAGGTCATACGAAGGGAATATTTTATATTTTCTGAACAGCCTTGCCGCGTTCATAATCATTGCGTCGGGCGTATTCCTTCCGTACACTTCGAGCCGGAGCCGCTCGTTCCCGCTTTGTATGCCCATGGAGATAGTTTTAAGGCCCATTCCGCTCAACGCGGCGATCTTTTCCTCGGTTACATAGCTCGGATGGATATCGCAGTGGAACGCCAGCCCGATCTCACGCTTGTATTTTTCAATGAATTCACGGAGCCATTCCGGGTCCAGCCCGAAAAGTTCGTCGTTGCTTGAAACCGAAGCAAGGTTCCTGAAGGCTCTTTTCGCGTTCGAGAGTTCGCTGATAACGCTGTCCACGCTCCTTTGACGAAGCCGCCGTCCTTTCCCTTTGAATATCGAATGAAAAATGCTGTTGCTGCAGAAATCGCAGTGGAACGGGCACCCGCGCCCCGTCATGAAATTGTAATGGGTAAGCGAGTCGTTGTAGAGCGGTTCCTTGTTCCCGCATTTATCATCCTCTATCACATACGAGCCGGACACGTCGCTGAAATCGGGCAGCGGCAGCCCGTCAAGGTCTTCGGTAACGGCACACGTCTCATTACGCGCCACGGTCCCGTCGGATTTCCTTATCCAGAGGCCGGGGATATGCGTGTAATCTTTTTTGTTTAAAATGGCGTCCGACAGCAGGGACAGCGGCCCTTCCCCCTCGCCCGCGCATACGATATCGGCGTAGCGGATACATTCTTCCGGGCAAATGATCGCGTGAGCCCCGCCCCAAATGACGGGGGCGCCAGTCTCCGTCTTGATCGCGGCGGTAATATCGCGGGCAACCGGGAAGAACGTAGAGCGCGTACTGACCCCCACAAGGGCCGGGGCCAGATCCTTTATCAGGTTTTTAAGAAGCTCATACTCTTTGGCGGTCGGCAGGGACATTTCATTGGTCTTATCACGCTTAAAAAAGACCATGCTTACGGTATGCCCGTTCTTCTTAAGCACATCGGACAAGATCCGGGCGCCGAAAGCCCCAAAATGATAAAGGGATATAAGGACAACATGCAGGCCGCCGTCCGCGGCCGCAGGTCCCGAACCCTGAATTTTTCCGTCCTTGGTATTGGTATCGGGCATATGAATATGAAAATCAGAATTTCATTATGTATTGTATTATAATTATGCGATTAGTTGCGCAGGGCCCGCCCCCCCCTTGACAACTGAATTGCGTCTGCTATACTATGGATGTCGGGGCGTCTTCGGACGGCTCCGGCCAACGGGCCCGCAGCTCTATTAAACAGAGATTATTGCGGGCTCCTTTTTTTGCCTTATTTCCGCAAGTATTCCAAGCCCTCCCGGTCTATGTAAAACGTCTTATTTTTAAGCACTACTTTAGCTAAACCGTCCTTAAAGCCGGTGATCTCGTCATATTTAAAAGGGATGGCTTCTTTCCCGGTTTTATCTATAAAACCCCATTTCCCGGAAAGGGACTTCAGGACCGGGGCCAGCCCCTCGCTGAAAGAAGCGCACATGAAATAAGAAAAAGGTATTTTCTCCACGCCCTCCGGATCAATGTAGCCGCACAGGTTAGAGACATCCGTCCGGTTTTCGGCATGCGACAGCCCTTCGCTCACCGGCCCTATATTAAAGAATTCTTTCGCCTTGAAAGCCTTGGTTTCCAGGCTGATGAAGCCGTACCGCAGACGCAGCCGGGCGGAGGCAAAGCCGTTCTGGAAGGGGAATGCTTCTTCGTATACCGGGGGGATGACCTCAACTCCAGCTTCGTCTATGTAACCGTATAGGCCTCCGACCCTGACCCGCGCCAGCCCTTCGCTGAACGAAAAAATTTCATCATACCGGGTGGGGACGAACCGCTTTGTCACGGTATTTATCAAGCCCCACCTCCCGTCTTTTTTTGCCGCGGCCCGGCCTTCGCTGGGCTGCATGGCTTCCTCGTATTCGAAAGGGATGACGGCTGTCCCGTCCTTTCCTATGTAGCCCCATGAACCTTTTGATTTTACCGGGGCCAGGCCCTCCCGGAAGCCTCCGGCCGCCTGGTAAACCGGTTTTATGACCTTATTACCCGAGGAATTTATGTACCCGTATCTGCCTCCGGCCAGAACTATTGCAAGGCCTTCGCTGAACGGCCAGGCGAAATCATAGCGGGGCTGGATGAGTGTTTTTTTTGCCTTGTTCACATAGCCCCATTTTGACCCCGCACGGAAAGGTATGGGCTGCGCGGAGTCTCTCTGGGCCCTGAGCGCACCCGGCTCCGCAAGCAATAGGCCGATAAAAATGGTATTACGAAAAAGTTCTCTGGTTCTCATGGTTTTATCTTACCACTTTTGTATAATAGTTTTTTAACGACAGGAGATTTAATGAAAAAGAAAATAGCCGTTTATCCAGGCAGCTTTGACCCCGTAACCTTCGGTCATCTGGATATAATAGAGCGCGCCTCAAAGATATTTGACCGCCTGATAGTCAGCGTCTTCGTTAACAGCGCAAAGAAGCCCCTGTTCACCGTGGAAGAGCGCGTGGCCATGCTGAAAGCAACGTTAAAGGGCAGGAAAAACGTGACGGTGGACTGTTTCGAGGGTCTGCTGGTGGACTATGTGCGGCGTAAGCGCACCAAAGTGGTGGTACGGGGGCTGCGGGCCATTTCCGACCTGGAACACGAATTCCAGATAGCCGGCATCAACCGAACGCTCTACCGCGAGATAGAAACCGTCTTTTTCATGCCGCGCCAGCGCTACGCCTACCTGTCCTCCAGCGTGGTGCGCGATATCGCCCATTTCAAAGGCGATGTTTCAAAACTGGCTCCGCCATACGTAGTGAAGGCTATAGAAAAAAAGAGGCTTGGACAGGGATAGTTCGGCGCCGGAAATCCAGGTTTCCATCGTTATTTTTTCAGCTACCGAAGCAAGCGCAAGCGATTGCTCATTATTGCGCAGTTCAATACTGCCGTTTCCGAATGCACGCTCCATACCGCCTCGGGCCGCGCAGCGGGCCCGCCGCATATTGCTATAATATTTATTGATCCGGTAAATTGCGGGGGAACCCGTTCTTAATTTAAAAACACTTGAGCTTAAAAAATCCACGCAACTTCCGGGGGCCGGTCCGTTTGTCCGACTACCATGGCCGCTAAGTTTGCTAATAACCGTTTTTGAGCTTTTTATCCAGCCGGCCAGGGAAGAAACAGAAAAACAGCCGGAACCTAAATTTTTAGGCTGCTAATTCAGCGGAGGCTTATGGAAAACAATGTTCCCGTCTTTGACTTTACCCCGGAAAGCATCAGGGCCCTGGGCGGCAGCGTAGTCAATGATTTTGAGGAAGGGGTAAAAGGCCTTATCGGTATTCCTAAAGAGAACCGCTCTTTTGAAAATACCATGCTGGCATTTGAGCGCGCCGCGAGCGATTTTGGGGAAGCCGTGAGCATCCCCATCGCCATGGCTTACGTCTCGGACAACGCGGAAGTACGCAAGGCGGCGCAGGAGCTTGAGCTCAGGATAAGCCAGTACGCCGTGGATATTTTCACCCGAGGAGATATTTTCAAGGCCCTGAACGAATACGCCGCCAAAGGAGAGAAGTTGGGCGAGGTGGAAAGCCGCCTTCTGGCAAAAACGCTGCTGGATTTTAAGAAAAACGGCCTTGGTCTGGAACCCCGGAAACAAAAAAAGGTCAAAAAGATCCTAAAGGAACTTATAGGACTGGAACTTCTGTTCTCCAAGAACCTGCGCGAGGTCAACGACAGCCTGGCGGTCTCCCTGGACGAGCTCAAAGGTTTGCCGGAGGATTTTATCGGACGCCTTAAAAAGACCCAGGAGGGCAAATATCTCGTCACCATGAATTACCCCGATTATCTCCCGTTCATGGACAATGCCGAATCGGACGCAGCCCGCAAACGACTGGAAGCCATGTTCAATAACCGCTGCGCGGCGGAAAACATGAAGCTGATGGAAAATGCCATCGCCCTGCGGCGCAAGATATCCAAGCTCATCGGCTACCCTAATTTCGCCGATTACACGCTGGACGACCGGATGGCCAAAAACAGCGCAAATGTCATAGATTTCCTGGAACGGACCTGGGCCAAACTTAAGAAAAAAGGCCGCAAGGAACTGCGGCATAGAGCGAAACTGAAAAACCGGCGTACCGGCGGCGCGGATAAGACCCTGAACGCCTGGGAATGGCGCTACTACAACAACCAGCTCAAAAAAGAGAAGTACGCGCTGGATCATGAAAAAATAAAGGAGTACTTCCCGCTGGAAACCGTCATCAAGGGGATGTTCGAGATCTTCGGCGTCGTGCTCGGCATAAAGTTCGTGCCGGCCGACCTGCCCGTCTGGCATAAAGATGTGCGCGCCTATTCGGTACTGAACGCGGACGGCTCCGCTGCGGCATATTTTTATTTCGACCTGTTCCCGCGCGACGGCAAATACAAGCACGCGGCCTGTTTCGGCCTGCGCCACGGGCGCGAGGCCGCCGACGGGACCTACATTCTGCCGGCCGCGGCCATCGTGGCTAATTTCCCCGGCGCCTCCGGAGACGCTCCTTCGCTGATGAGGTTCGACGACCTTGTGACGCTGTTCCACGAGTTCGGCCACGTTACGCACAATATCCTGACAACGGCGAAATACGCTAAATTCTCCGGCACCAGCGTGTCCCGCGATTTCGTGGAAGTGCCCTCCAAAATGCTTGAGAACTGGGCTTATTACAGTTCGGTTCTAAAGCTGGTTTCCGGCCACTATAAAAGACCGGACGAAAAACTTCCGGACGGTCTGATAAAGAAACTTATAGACACTAAAAATATGGATTCCGGACTCGTTTATCTTAGACAGATCTTTTTCAGCCTCCTCGACCTGAAATACCACATGGCAAAGGGCAAGGTTGATACCACCAAGCTTTATGAAAAACTGATGAAAAAGATCTCGCTCATCCCGATGAGCGCCGGAACGCATCCGCAGGCCGGCTTCGGCCACCTGATGGGCGGCTATGAAGCCGGCTATTACAGCTATCTCTGGTCGGAGCTTATCGCCGCCGACCTCTTCTCCGTTTTTGAGGAAAAGGGAGTTATGAACGCCGAGACCGGCGCCCGCTACCGCGACCTGATACTGGCCCCGGGCAGAAGTTATGACGAGGCCGGTCAGGTGGAGAAATTCCTTGGCCGCCCCGTCGCGGAAGCGGCGTTTTTAAAAAGCATAGGAGCGGCGTAGCGTCAGGAAAAGCCGCGAGATTCTAAGGACGGCGATCGCGCGTCCGGACTTTTAAACCCTGAAGCAGGTTATGAAAACCAGAATATCCATTTTCGGCGGCCTGGCTGTCAGCGCGGCTCTGCTCTATTTCGCTTTCAGGAACGTGGAGCTTGAAAAACTGGCGGAGATCTGTTCACGCGTTAATCCGCTGGTTATCGCGCCGGTTTTTTTCGTGGTCATGCTGGAACTGGGGTTCAGGGGTTTAAGGTGGAAACTTCTGCTTGATCCGGCCAAACCCGTGCGGTTATGGGACGCTTTCCGGCTTGAGACCGCCGGCCTGGCTTTGAACAACGTTCTGCCGCTGCGCCTGGGAGAAATAGTCCGCGGCACTTTCGGGGCCGGGCTTTTCGGCATCCCCGTGATGACGGTGTTCGCCACCATCCTGGTGGAACGCGCGCTGGACGCGATAGTGCTGGTCATTCTATTCGTATTGGCGGCCAGATTCGGCGGGGTCACGGCGGGCTTTCTAAGCTACGGGGGGTATTTCTGGTTCGTACTAGTGGGCGTCCTGACGGGGCTCCTATTCCTGGTTTTCCTTGACGAGATCATGGCGCACCATCTCTTCTCTGGGTTTTTCAAAAAGTTCCCGCGGCTGACAAACGGGCTCCGCCATCTCGCGCTTGGCGTCAGGGCTTTCCATTCTTTCAAGACCACGCTTGCGTTAGTCTCCCTGGCCGCGGCCCAATGGATACTGGACGCGCTTAACTTATATATCATCGCGCGCGCTTTCGGCATGGGAGAAATGATAGACGGCTTTAAATGCATGATTCTGCTTTTCAGCGTGGCGGTTGCCGGATCCATCCCGGGCGTCCCAGGGGGGTTCGGGAATTTTGAGTTCGCCATAACCAAAGTCGCCGGTTCCTGGGGAGTGGCCGGGGAAATGGCTTCCGCCTATGCCATCGGCCTTCATTTGCTTACTTACCTCATTGTAACCGTGGCCGGCCTTGTATTTATCTACCAGATGGGTCAGTCGATAGGGAAGGTATGGGCACAATTCTCCGGCAAAAAAGAGAATCAAATCCTCAACGGTTAAACTCATGGGTACAGGAATAAATTCCGTTCTGATGCACATCCAGACCTTCTATCCGGCCATAGGCGGCGCGGAGAAACAGGCGCTTGAACTGTCGCGCTCTCTGGTTTCAAGAGGGATACGGGTGACGGTGCTTACCCGGAGGACGGGGAACAGCGCGGATGAAGAGAATATGGACGGGGTCCGCGTCGTAAGGCTGCGGACATGTTCCGGCGCTTTCGACGCTTTTTCCTTCATGGTGCTGAGTTTTTTCTATCTTTTAAAACACGCCCCGGAATACGATCTTGTCCACGTTCACCTGGCCTCCTCCCACGCCGTGGCGGCGCTGCTTGCGGGAAAACTCACCGGCAAGAGGACTCTGGTCAAACTTGCCGACGGAAAAGAGCAGAACGAAATAACTCTTTCCAGAAAAAATATTCCGGGCCGCATGAAACTCAAATTCTTCGAATTCGCCAAACCGCGCCTGTTAGTGCTGAACGGAGAGGTCTTTGACTGGCTGAAAAAAGACCTTCAGTTCGGGGATCTGCCCGTTATCCAGTTTCGCAACGGCGTGGACACGCGGAAATACACGCCGCTTCTTTATCATGAGAAGATAAGCGCGAAAACGGCTCTTGGTTTTGAGAACGTTCCGGTTTTTCTTTTCGTGGGCCGGCTTGACCCCAAGAAAAGAATAAAAGAGTTCGTAGAGCTCTGGGCCGAGATCTTTTCCGAGGAAATGGCGAGGCCCAAAATACACCTTGTCATAGTCGGAACGGGGCCGGAAGAGACACCCATAAAAGAAGCCGTGGCCAGCCTGGGGCTGAAGGAAAGCGTTACGCTGGCGGGCCTTCAACAGGACCTGCTGCAGTATTACCGCGCGGCGGACATTTTCATCCTTCCATCCATAGCCGAGGGACTCTCCAATTCCATGCTGGAAGCGATGTCCAGCGGCATGGCTATTATGGCCAGCCGCGTCGGCGGGGCCAGGGAAGCGGTTAAGGAGGGAGAGAACGGTTTCCTTTTCGACCCCTTCAACCGGGTTGAGATCAAAGAGTGCCTGCGCAGGCACATCGCCGACAAAAGCCTGGCCGTAAAGATGGGAGAAAGATCGCGCGAAATAGCGGTAAAAACCTATTCCATGGCCAAAGTCACGGATGAACTGCTGGCTATTTATAACGAATGCTGATCTTGATTTAAGAGGATCGACCATGTGCGGGATCTGCGGAAAATATAATTACGCGACTACCGAGCCGGTGACAAAAGAAGAGCTCGGAAAAATGAACGATCTCCTTATCCACAGGGGGCCGGACGACGAAGGCTACCATACGGACGGCAACGCCGGCCTCGCCATGCGCCGCCTCTCCATCATCGACCTTTCCACCGGCCATCAGCCTATCTGCAACGAGGACGGGTCCGTGTGGATAGTCTTTAACGGAGAAATCTATAATTTTCAGGCCCTGCACGACATGCTCGTGGCTAAGGGGCACGTTTTCAAGACCAGGTCCGATACGGAAACGATAGTGCATCTCTACGAGGAAAAAGGCGCTGATTTTGTTAAAGACCTGCGCGGGATGTTCGCCATAGCCATTTTGGATAAAAAAAGAAAACGGCTGCTGCTCGCCCGGGACCGGATAGGCAAGAAACCCCTGTATTACTCAATGAACGGGACTTTTATCGCTTTTGCCTCCGAATTGCGCTCCCTTCTCGCCTCCGGAGGCGTTTCGCGCGAGGTGGACCTGCGGGCCGTGGACGCTTACCTGACCCTGCAGTATGTGCCGAGCCCGCTCAGTATTTTTAAAAGCGTCAAAAAACTTGAACCCGCCTCCATCCTGGTTCTGGAGAACGGAAAGGCCGTTATCGAAAAATACTGGGACCTGCCGCTGAACGCCGAGAAACTGACGCTGCCGCTTCCGGAAATAAAAGAGAGGCTTTATGACGGCCTGCTGGAAGCAACGAAGATACGCATGATCTCGGAAGTGCCGCTGGGCGCTTTCCTTTCCGGGGGCATAGATTCCTCCGTGGTGGTGGCCCTGATGGCCGAAAGTTCCTCCCAGCCGGTCAAGACTTTTTCCATCGGTTTCAAGGAAGCCGAGTTTTCCGAACTGGCTTACGCCCGCCAGGTGGCGCAAATGTACGGCACCGAGCACACAGAGTTCATAGTAGAGGCCGGAATGGCCGGAATACTTGAAACGCTGGTCCGCCATTACGGCGAACCTTACGCCGACTCCAGCGCGCTGCCCTCTTATTTCGTCTCCAGAGAGACCAGGAAATCCGTCACCGTGGCATTGAACGGCGACGGCGGCGATGAGAATTTCGGCGGCTATCTGCGTTACGTGGCCATGAGAGTGGATTCTTACTGGCACGTGGTGCCGACAGCCGTTAAAAAAGCTCTGCTGAACCTGGCCTACCTGTTCCCGAAGAAGGCGCCTTACGGTATTTTCTGGCGCGCGGCGAAATTCATGAAAGCCTCTATGCTCCAAAACCAGCCGCTCCGTTACGTCTCAACTATCTCCATGTTCGGACCGAATGAAAAGCGGGGCCTGCTCAGCGCCAAATTCGAGAACCGGCTCGGCGGCGGCATTAATTACGGGGAAAGATACATAACGGACCTGTTCGAAGCTCCGGCCGGGCAGGATCTTATCAACAAACTTTTGTACGTGGATTTCAGATCTTACCTGCCCGAATGCCTGATGGCCAAGATGGATATAGCCGCCATGGCGAATTCTCTTGAGGCTAGGTCCCCTTTCCTGGACCATAAAGTGATAGAGTTCGCCTACCGCCTGCCCGGGAATCTCAAACTCAAGGGGATAAATGGCACCAAGTGGATATTGAAAGAAACGTTCAAGGACTTTCTGCCCGAACGGATATACAAACGGGGGAAAATGGGGTTTGGAATACCGCTGGGCGCCTGGTTCCGGGGCGAACTTAAGAATTATTGGGCCGAAACCTGTCTTTCACCGAAGGCGCTGGGCCGCGGCTATTTCAACAAGGAACATCTCTTCATGCTGTGGGATGAACATCAAAGCCGGGCGCGCGATCACGGATACCGTCTCTGGACGCTTTTAATGCTTGAGCTCTGGCACAAAGAATTTGCCGATGACTTCAAGATATAATCGCTATGCGGCTGGACAGCCATAAGATCTGCAAACCTTAAAAAACCGCCGTGCCGTCAAGCCGCCTCGCTGTTTAGCAAAGATTATCCATGAAAATAGTTTTAATAAATCCCGATATCCCCTGGAACGCCGGGAATATAGGCCGGACCTGCGTGGCCGTCGGCGCCGAACTTGTCTTTGTCGGGAAAATGGGTTTTGCGATAAATTCTAAAGAGGTGCGGCGGTCCGGGCTGGATTACTGGCAGTTCCTTAAGTATTCCGTACACGAGAACTTTGAAAATTTTTTAAGCACGCTGGGACCGGCCCCCTCGCTTATCTTCCTTTCAACCCGCGGCACCCCCCCGTACTGGGAGGCCCCTTACGTCAAGGATTCCTGCCTCATATTCGGCAGCGAGGGCGCCGGACTTCCCGACCACATGTACGAAAAATACGCCGACCGGCTTTACCGCATCCCCATGTGGTCCGACCATGTCCGTTCCCTCAATCTCTCCACTTCCGCCGGCATAGTCCTATACGAGGCTCTCCGGCAAACCCGGATCCCACAGTTCTAATTCGGGGCTTTATCTCCGGGGTTGCCGGCAACAAGCGGTCACGGCCGCGATTTTAGCCCAACCAGCCGGACGGCTCTTTTAAAAAAACGTAGTCGTTGCAGCCATGTCCTCCGGAAGCTCTCATTTTAAGCATCGAAAAACCGCGCTTCCGATAAAAAATCAAGATATCTTCCGGCTTGGCCGCCTCAAAAGGATAACCTCCGACCCAATCCACGACATCATGCCACGGAGACATCCCCCGTTCTCCGGCGTACTTTTCCCAGGAGGCAAAAGGACGCCCTTTCATTAAGTCCCGCAAGAGAGCGGGGCCCCACAGACGCGCGAACAAGGGCGCCAAGATAAATGTTTTCAACGCGCCCGGAGTTTTGTTGTAGATCTTTTTTATTATTTGCCAGCGGACCGTAGCTTTTCCCTGGTCGTTGTATATTGAAATAAACATTTTCCCGCCTGTCTTGACAGCGGAGCCGGCCAGGTCCAGGGCTTTAAACATAGCCCCTGTATGGTGCAGAACCCCGTAAGAATACACCAGATCAAACCGGCCCAGCTTCTTAAGATATGCCTCGCTCAGGACATCGCCTTTTTCTATACGCCACAAAGCATCCTCCGGGAAATACCGGCGTTTCATTTCCAGACAGCAGGCCACCGAATGCGCGTCATAATCGAAGGAATGCACCTCCGCTCCCAGACGGCGGGCGGAGAGGGAAAACAGGCCGCTTCCGCAGCCTATGTCCAGGAATCGTTTCCCGGCCAGCGACTCCGTTTCAAAAACTTCCCGCAAGGAGCTTTCAGCCCTGGTTATCCGCTCTTCGTTGACAACTTTCAAGAAACGGGTCCAGTTCTCACCAAATTCGAAACGGAGCTCTTTTTCCATTATCGGGTGTCCTTATTCTTGCAATCTGTAGTTTTTTAAATTCCACGCATGCAGGCGCGCGCAAAAGAATTATAGCGGATATTTCCAAAAACTTGCAATCTTCAGTATCCCCCCCCCAACCGGAAGTTTCGGCTCAAATCCAGCTCCGGACGGCACCGGACCGGAATTTTAAAACCGGACAGGCTCTTTCCGCAGGACATGGGCAAGGCTTGGCCTGAATCCCGCAATCCAAGTCTGTTCCCGTTGGGAAACCGGCGGTCGGAGCATGAGAACAAGAGCGCGGCTATCAATATAAAGATATCAGGCCCGCGGCATGAACGCCCTAATACGAAAACGGAACTCGGAATGCCCCCGCGCAGCGGCCTATTCGCAATAAAAATCGTGTTCCGCGAAAGTATTCAAAGATATTTTGTAATCACCTCGGATGCGCAGTACGGTCCGGGGAAGTTCTTTTTTGTCGTTTTTCCGATGATATGCGGAGAGGGATAAGACAGGCTTATATTTTTTTATTATCCCGGCCGCGCCGAGAAGCACCTTCTTCTCATAGCCTTCCACGTCCATCTTTATGAAACCGATCTTTCCTTTAATCAGCGCATCCAACGGGGCGATCCGGACTTTCCGCCGCCCCGAGTAAGTCACACCCCGATTCACTTCTCCGCCGCAAGGTATCATAGCCGAACCCTCGCCGCGTGTCTGGTACATTATTTCAGCCGAGCCGGCCTTTTCCCCAAGCGCTATATTGACCGCCTCTATTTTACAACCGGCGCGGTTCAGTGCCAGGTTCTGCCTCAATATCTCAAAAGTTTCCCGGACGGGCTCAAAGGCGTAAATCTTCTTCGCGCCCAGGGCGTAGGCGTACAGCGAAAAAACCCCTATGTTAGCCCCGGCATCAACCAAGGTCCTCCCTCGCAGGACGCCGGCGTTATACTGATCCCGCAATATTATATCGTCTATAGTGCTGATAAAATTTCCGGTGTCATCAGGGACGAGGAAAAATATTTTTTTCCCGTTCCAGAGGCGCAGCCCCATTTTAACCGGCGCCAGACCGAGTATTTTTTCAAAAGCCCGGGCCCAGAGCACAGGCTTGCCGGGAAGGGCGTGCTTCACCCGAAGAGCGGCTTCCAGGCCTGCCGGAGTCAGCGCGACCGGACCACCGGCCGCCCCATATATGGAAATATCTATCCCGCGCCCACGCCTATCCTTTATAATATCCATAAAATATCGCGGCCCTTTAGCATAAGAAACGACAAATATAATAAAAAACCCGCGCTTTTAAAAACGCAGGCTTTTTATTCGCAAAACAACCCCGTTACCGGACCAAAGGCACTATCTCGTCCGCGGTAAAACCGGCCTCGGTCATATAACCGCTTATTTTCTGCGCATCCAGCCGCATCCCCTTAAGCGATTTGTAAAGCCCGCCCGCAAAAAGCACGCGCCAATACTGGATGGGTTTTGCCTTCAAACTATCGTAATAAAACTTCGCCTCCTCGCGGAACGCATCGGATAAGAACACCCGCGGACGATCGGCCTGCCAGGCGGCCTCGCTGATATCAAGCAGTTTTTTTATCTTAGGCACATAAGAATTTTCGGCTCTGAGCGAAAAAACCGCGGCCTGCACGGTTTTCCGGAACTCCGGCAGATCTCTGGCTTTTGCGATGTTTTTTTCAAGGGCGTTACGCTGTTTATACAAGGCGTAAGAATACATCTTGGAATAATAAATCACTATTTCGTCAAGCCCCGCAGCGGTATCGGCCTGTTCCAGAAACCCGGCTGTTTTATTGACAAAATTGCGGCACATTACTTCCCGCTTTCTGTTACGTTTATCCTTTTCAACCGCCTTCGAAATAAAATATCCCATGTTGGCGCCTAAAAAATCGAACGCCAGGTCGCCGCAGTCAAACCCCGTGACATCAGTCATCTCTTTCGCCAAACCAAGCGCCATCGCAAACCCGACGCTTCTGGCATAAAGGTCTTTGTCGCTCAAAGTCAGCTGGCCGGCTGTCGCGGCATAGGCAAAAGTGGCCAACCCCGCCGAACCCACAAGATGCTTTGTGCGGCTGGGATCGCCATATATCGCAGGGAGGGGCTTATCCTGGAAAGCCAGCGCCACCTCGTAAGTGCCCGCCGCCAGAAGCAGCATCTCCCTTGCGCCCATATCTATGCTATGATCTCCCGGCCGCCCTTCGTTAATCTCCCGTTCCGCTAATTCAAGATTGCTAAGCTCATACGGAGCCAGCGATGCCGGATCATAATGATAAAGAGAAATGGTTCCCGCTTTTTCCTGCTGCGCGAAAACAGTTATCCCCTGAATAGGGAACAGGCTCAGGACCATAAATACCGCCGCTATCTTTCTTTTGCTCATAAAGACCTCCCCCTGCGTTCGGATGCTTTACCGGAAACCCCCGGCCATGATAATAGTCTAATGGACTTCCCCCTGTTTTTCAAGGGTTAAAATAATTTATTTTAGAACCTTCCACGCTTTAAGTTTCCCCCGAGAAAGGAAAATCTCTCCGTCACAGGAAAGCGCATCCGAATCCCGGCTTTCCCGCGAGATCATCATTTCCGCGCCGGAAGAGATACCACGCTCCACATACTTTGCAAAAACCGCCGGGCTCATGACGCTGAAGTATGAGACATATTCTCCAGTGGCCAGGTTTTGCACCGCGATATCGGACATTGAGGAACCGATATTTTTAAGCCCCAGTTCTTCTCCCGCCGAAACTTTGCCACCCCGCTTAACTCTAGGATTCACATGAAATATCATCACTCTGAAACCGGGATACGATTCCGGCCTTATACGAAGCTGCCTCCCCCCCACGCGCTCGGCAACGATCTCTTCCACGATTCCGTCCACGGGCGAAAAAAGTTTTATAGCCGCCGGATCGACAAGCGGCTTGGGCTTGAAATAATGCTTCATGCTTCTGCATGTTTCACCCCCGCCGCTGTAATCATGCCCTTCGGAGGAACGAAACAAAGAAATTTCCGCGATCTTGTCCAGTTCTATAAAATCGGAAACGACAAAAACCGGAGCGGTTTCTTTCTGCGCGGAACAGCCTCCGGCGCCGGACAATAAAAGCAACCCGATAAGCCGGAGAAAAATCCCGGCCTTAAAAACAATTTTCATAAAAATCACAGTATCGCGCGATATTCAACCCAATTACAATCACAGCAATGAAAGGGCCTCTACCGTAGCAGGCAAACCACAAGCCACGCACAAACAACCTTCGCTCCGGCGGGATGATCCGGGACGGAATCCCGATCTCGGCGCAACGGCGAATTACCGAAAAGGAACCGGCTTAATAGTTAAAATATACGGGATTGGACAGAGCGCTGATCCGCTCGGAATGCATGCGCCATACTTCCGCGCGGACAAAATCCCGGCCCTGCACGGGGATCATAAAGGCCGCCGTGCTCAGCGCCGAATGCCGCACCGGGATTTTAAGCGCCGGTATCCGCACGGAAGCGGAAGTATAGATAAGAATGAAATAATCATCTTCGCGTTCGCAATCACGCTGATCAAGGATCACCTCGAAATTAACCATGCCGGAAACCGGCGCGTTGGCCCCCATCTCGTACACCGTGCCGCTTTGTATCGCCCTGATAAAAACTTTTGGAGAGGCCGGGCGCAGCCGCAAGGACACCCTGCCGCCGCGAATTGCCTCAAAAACCTTTTCCGGAGTATTATCCCCGGCAAAAACTATATTTGCCGGGAACAGCAGCATTTTCCACTTATCCTTGCCTGGCACGTTAATATGGAAATCCGCCCCGCCCACCGCGGTATAACGCCGCCCGGCAACCAAGGCTTCCTGCCATAGTCCTATGGCTTTAGAATTAGTGTGATTTGCGAATTCTAAATTATTGCTCCAGACTTCCACAGCTTCGGCATTCCCCCATCCCTGCCAAGGCCATTTATAACCCGGCGCGGCGGGATGATTTATTATCCGTATTTCCGCCGCGCCTTCTGCGGCTTCCACCTGCGGCGCTTTTGCATAGTCGGAATGCCTATCGAGCATATCCCAATGCGGCACTTTAAGTCCTATAAGAGAAAGATGCGTGCGGTCGCCCCATTCAGCGCTGCGCACCGCTATAACCCTGTCACCGGCCTTCCCGGCGGAACCGTTTTTAAGCAGATCATCGAAAGCGTAGTCATTATTATGGTCGGTCGTAACGAACAACCCTTTTGCGTTCAGGGTGCTTAGATAATAATCGACGTCGTTTTTGAGATGTGTGGGGCTGAAAGAGGGCAGGGTACCGAAATCGTTATTATGATCGCTGTGTATATGGTTCAAAAAATACACGTTCGGCGGGAGATCTCCATAGGAGCCGACAGAGTATTCCTGTCCATAAACAACGGTGAAGCAAAAAGCCGCCGCACAAAGAGTGCTGGAAATAATTTTTTTTATATTGGAAGCGTTCATTGGATAAACTAGTGTATCAATAAACTGAGCCCCGCCCGAATACTCACATACATATTTAGTTTACATCGGGGCGGCGCGCCTGACAAGCGGCAAAAGGCCTACTCAAACGGCTATTAAGACCCATATGAAAAACCAGGCCTTTTAACTCCGCGTGAAACGCATCAAGTAAGCTTACGGGGCATGACGGCGGGATTAGCAGTCTGCTGAAAAACCCCCTTTCGGGGTCTTTTGGCCGATTTTTGCCTACGCCTTTGCGCTGCTCAACTCACAGTCCCTAGTCGAGAATGCTCGTTTCGCATCGCTTCGGCTCGGCTTCAAAATCCACTCAAAATACCTCCGAGTAGGGTTTTTCAACAGACTGTTAGAATTCTATTCCCAGCGATATGCGGTAAGTTGTCCCCAGATCGGTGAATGAATTCCAAGCGTAGTCAAGCCGATAATGGCCCCATTCAATCCCCATGCCGGCGGTTAACCCTGAAAGCGCGCCCAACTCCTTTACGGTTTCGTCCTTATACCCGGCCCTCGCCGCCAGGACGAGCGCGCCGAGCGTATGCGTGTATTCGGCTCCGGAGTGGATATGTACATTTTTTTCCGAATAGTTCAGATCGGACGCCACCAGTAAACCTTTAACCAACTCCAGAGCTCCCCCCATACGAATTATCACCGGCAGGGTATTTTCTTCGGACACGTATTTGGCCTTCGTGCCCACATTCTGCACCGACAAGCCCACACCCAGCTTCCTGCCCCATGGCCGGAAACCGCTGTAGAGCGCCCCCATGTCGGCGGCATAGGAGCACATGCGTTCTTCTTCTATGTGCGAGGATATGTATTTTAAATTAGCGCCCAGCGCAAGGCTGCCCCATCCGCGGGCATAGGAAACAAGCCCCATAGCGTCGGACATTGTGTAGTTCTCGGCAAGCCTCAATCCCGTGTTGTCGGCTTTCTGGATATCGCCGGCGCTAAGCCTGTTGAATCCCGCGCCTATGGCCCCTCCCAGCGCCGGCCGACCGTACGCGATATTCGAATAAGTGATGTCCTGAAGCCACACCGCGTGCGTCATGGATAATTCAAGGCGTTCAATGCGGGCAAGCCCCGCGGGGTTCCAATACACCGCGTTAACATCTCCGGACACTCCGGCAAAAGCCTCGCCCATTGCCGCCGGCCTGGCTCCTACGCCCAACTGAAGGAATTGATACGCGCTCGTTCCGCTTGCGCTCCCCGCAAAAGCATAACTGTAACGGCATAGCATTACCAATGCCACCAATACTTTTCCCGTTATATATTTTTTTTGCGCCATTATCTTATAACCGCGAATTTACCTTTTGCCTTGCCGCCACCGGGAGACGTCATAAAATAAAGATAAACGCCGCTCGCCAATTTCCGGCCATCGCTGTTTATGGCGCTCCATTCGTAACTATCAACAGTCCCGTCGGTCTTGTGAAGCTCCGCCACCTGTTTACCGGTTATCGCGAATATCCGGATCCTCACATCCGCCGGAAGGTGTTTAAAAGTGATCTTGTCGGACTGGAAGCGGCCCGGGCTGTTCGGCTTGAATGGATTGGGATACACATAGGCGTCGCTCAGATTAGCGGCAGGCGAGTCGACCGCTGCCACGACCGGGTTTTCAAATCTGCCTGAATTTTGGTAATTGGAGCTTTGCGCTCTTCCGGGCACTCCCTGCCCGAGTATACCGGTTTGGATCTTATAATTCGGTGAGGTCGTATTCGCGCTACCATTGACCAGAACCGGGATAGAAAGTTTATATTGGGAACTTATCAGCGCTCCGGCGCACACCAGTGAACCGGCTAATAAAGTCATTGCCGTTACCCACCGGCTAATCCGCAGTATTACTTTCATTTTTTGAACCCTTAAAGACATCCAGAATAAGTATATCCCCTCTCTGATATGCGGTCTATTAGGAGTTATACAGGCTTAATGGGTAATATTACGGAAGCGGGATTTAGGTGGAAAATACGGAGGCGAGTGCTATGCTATCCAACCAATGGTTATACCATAACAGACGCTATGCGCTTCAGACGGCCTATGACGGAGAAAGAGGCCTCAGTAGCTGTCGCGGAAAAGACGAAAATATTTTTTAAGCTTCAGAAAGTTGGCCACGCTTGGAGAAAGAGGTTGAGGAACCCTGCAGAAAAGCACATTACCGAGGCGCGGAGAAAATTTTGCGCAAGACCAGATGGGTTGGAAGAAAGACCCCCAGCCACAACGCGCCAAGCCACAATATGACATAAATGTTTTGATTAACCCAGGTTTGCGATTGTTGATTGTTGAAACCGTAAACATAATTGAGATTGACCGGTATATTAAGGTTGGCCGGATGGGCGCCGGCGGGCGGAGTAAACAAATAGCAGACCAGCACCAACCCCGCGGCAACTCCGGTCCAGGCCGGCAAAGCCCGTTTGTCGTAGCCAAGACGAGCCAGAAGCCAGACCAACAACAAGGGCAGCCAGCCATGAAAAAGCGAAAGCCCTCGGGTAAAAAGCGGAAGCCGGGGATCGAACATGTAACCGGTCAGGCCTATAAAATGAATCCCCATAAGATTGCCGCCAAAATCCGCGAGCCAGAGGCATTGCGGGATCAGAATGCCCACGGAGCACATGCTGATGAGGAGCGAGCTTTCCAACCACATGCCCGCCGCCGCAAGAATGAGGGCGGTATCGCAGAACCATAAGAAATTTGTGGGCCCGTAGATGCGCAGATAGATCGGAATGAAAACGGCGAGAAAAACGGTAACAGCCGCCTTGGCACCAAGCGGGATCCTGCTTTTTTGAACCACCGGCCGCTCCCCGGCGGCAACCGGCGCCGCATGAATGCCGGTCGCTGAAGTTTTATATTCCATATGGAGGTTACCGTAGTTTTTTAGCTTTCAGGTAGTTTATCAGGTCGGCCGGATAGTCGGTTATAATGGCGTCCACTCCGGCCGCTATGGCAATGTCCCATTCTTCAAGCGTATTGATGGTCCAGGGGGCCACCTGTATGCCCGACGCGTGCGCTTCCCTGATAGAATCAGCGGTGATCCACTTATAATCGGGGCTCCAGATGTCGGCCTTGGCGCTTTTCAGGGCCGGCACAATATCCACCAGTTCCTCTCCGGTCAGCTGTGATGTCTGTATTTCCGGTGCGATTTTTTTTATTTCGCGCAGAGTCCGCACATCGAAAGACTGCACTATGGTCCGCTTTTGCATCCCGTTCTTTTTAATGATTTCGGCCACCATTTTCGAAAACTCGGCTGGAGCGGGAGCAAGCTGCGGTTGGGCCGGAAAGATCTTGGTTTCCATATTAAACTTGACTTTGGCCGCTGCGGGGTATTTGGAGGCCGCCACCATAGCGAACAGTTCTTGTAGTGTGGGTATCTTTGTGTCGCGTACTAGTATCTGCCGCGGGAACTTGGGGTTGGGCAGCGAACCGCAGTCGTATTTTTTCACTTCCGCAAGAGTCAAGAGACGTATAGGCTCCTGTTTTTTAATTTTTTCGCCGTCGAAACCAAGGCAGCGCTCCGGGGTTACGCAGGGCTCATGGGAAATCACCACCACATTATCTTTGGTAACCACCATATCCAGTTCCAACACGTCCGCTCCAACGCGCAGCGCCTCTTCAAAAGCCGGCAAGGTGTTTTCAGGCCTGGTCCCGCGCGTACCGCGGTGGCCGTGTACGGCAATGTACCCGCCTTCCTGCGCGTTTAATGCTGAAGCGCAGAATAACAGCATAAAGAGAAAAATATTATTCACAAATCTCCATATAACTAATGCGAATATTACCTATGGCCGCGCGTATAACTCCGTATTGTGGCCGAAGGCGCGGTAGGGTATTATATCAATATGAAGGTGGAACGGAATTCCGTATTTGCAGGAGAAATAAATATATGAATAAATTACTGGTTTTGATTTGTCTGCTCACGGCCGGAACAAGCCCGGCGTGGGGACAGAAAGCCGGCGACCTCGGGGCTGGTGTCATTCTCGGTAATCCCACGGGCGTGACCGCCAAGCTCTGGCTTTACGACAGGCAGGCCCTGGATGTCGGCGTTGGGTTCAACGATCACTTAACCCTTTATAGCGACTACTTATGGCATAGCTGGAAAGTGCTGCCTCAGCCCTCCGAGGGCAGGTTGCCTGTGTATCTGGGGGTGGGTGCCCAGATCAGGACCTCCTCTGATGAACTAGGCCTGCGCGTGGTCGCCGGAATTGGCTACTGGCTGCCGCACAATCCTGTGGAGCTATTCCTTGAGATAGTTCCGGTCTTCCGCATGTCCCGCCACAGCGGCACAGATCTCGGCGCGGGTATCGGCCTGCGATACTACTTCGGGGTGGGTTAGTCTCTATCACGCCGCGCGGCTGTCCGTGCCGGAACTTCAAACGGTGGATCTCTGTCGGGTGAGTATATGGAAAAAGCAATATATCGGACTTTAGTTTTCGCGTTTATGGGCGTGTTGTTTTCTTTTGCGGGCTGCGCAAGCCTGGCGAAAATACAACCGGTTCCCGTTCCGGTTCCCAGAGAGGCGTCTGTTCCTGCTAAAAAAGCGGCGGTCGCGGCGCATAAAACCGGCCTGTCTCTGTTCATTATCGAGCGTAACAAGAACGCCAACATAGTGCGTTATGACGCCAACCTCACAACCGATGGCAAGCTGGACCCACGGCAGCCTGTGGCAGCTTACTGGGTTCTGCTTGCCGAAGACGGCCGCCGGAAAAACCTCAACTGGCTGGAAAAAAAGAAAGCCTACGGTATAAAAATCAAGCCGGACCCTTCGAATAGCGGCTACATACTAACCTTGGCGGCCGCTCCATGGATGCCGCTGGCGGTGAAGAATATCGGTGATGCCGTGCGCGCGGAGGCGGTCATAAACGGTCGGCCCGCTGCTTTACAGAAGATGTTCATTCAGGCCCGCGACGGACTGATGGGGCCCAAAGTAGAATATATCGAACTCTACGGGAAAGACCTGCAAACAGGAGAGGACTGCCGCGAAAAGATAGTCCCCAAATAACCCGTCCGGACGAATTGTGCGAATATTAATACCAGCTTTTATCGGCGTTCTTTTTTTTAACGTAAACTCCCGCGCAAGCGAGTCTCTTGTACAAGCCGGCTCCGCTACAGCGGTCCAACAGGCTGACATTACGGTCATAAGACAGGATGTTAATAATCCCGAAAACGCTCTCCCCACTGAACAACAGCTGAAATCACCTCAAAGCACATGCTTTGGAGGGAAAACGGATCGGCCTGTTTCCGCGCACAGGGTTAATTATTTTTCTATAAATCATTGGCCCGGGGAGAACAACGCGCAGGTCAAATTTCAGCTAAGCATGAAGTTCCGATTGCTGGAGCCTGACTTATATATCCTCAAATACAACCTTTTCCCCGCCTATATAGCCTATTCGCAGAAGTCACTCTGGAACGAAGGGCAGCAGTCAATGCCTTTCGAGGAAAGTAATTATAACCCGGAGTTTTTTTTAGAGTATCCGGTCAACGCCGCGCTCATCGGCCCGTTTAAGCTGCGAAGTATAGTTATAAGCCCCATTGAACACGAATCCAACGGCCTCGCCGGAGTCCAGTCACGAAGCTGGAGCAGGCAATATGTCCTGCTCAAATTCGGTCTGAAGTCAAAGGAAGAATTGGGGATAGCCAATTCCTTTCTGTCGGATAAGGCGTCGTTGTATGTCAAACTTTGGCACGCCATGGGCTACTCCGACCAGGATGCCTATCTTCGATCTATCGGCGACACCGGTAAATTCCTAGACTACATGGGTCGGGGAGAGATAGGAGTAAGCGTCAGGAACTTTATCTGGGGTGGAAGCTTAAAGAACCACCAAGTGGATATAAGAACACCGATATTCCGCGATAAACGCAGGAAATCTTACGAATTTGAATTCCGCCAGCAGCTTCCCGACATGAATTTCGCGATTTATCTGCAATACTGGTATGGCTATGGAGAAACCTTGCTGCGATTCGACCGGTTCCAACGCAGAGGTTTTGCCGGGCTCTCATTTTCTTATTAACAGGGACAGCCTAGCTGTCCCTGTTTCCATATTTTCTATTTCCCCTGAGCCTTCAACATTTCGGCGTCCTCCTTAAGATGTATTTCTCTTCCGCCGCCCATCGCTTCACCCGGCTCTTGAAGCCTGGAGACCCTCTTTACACGCTGCTTCGCCGGCTCCTTAAGCCCTTCTACCTTTTCCTTCAGACCGGCGTCTGTCAGCGCGAGGCCCTCCTGTGTTTTAAGCGCCGAATCCCAGATACCAGCCGGCGGGCATATTTTGAAGGGCGTTTGGGAGAACCGGCTTTTTTCGGAACAGTCCATACCTTCAAGCTGGCCGCGGCCAAACAGCCGCAGACCTCCTTCTTTAACCAGGCCGGGAGTCAAGTCTCCCGCCGCATAACTGATCTTGTTCAAGCCTGCCCTGCCGTAGTTCTCGAAAGACTCCGCCGTCACCGCGCCGGGACCGCCCACTTTTGCCGCCCCGGCCAACTGCGGGGGGATAACCGGGATAGCGGCGGTGTCAAGCGGGCTGCCCAGAAAACCGAGCACGATCGCGAGTTTAAATAAGATATCTAAATTTAACTTTTTCATATATTCTCCTCCTGCCTATACTAATAGTATAAGGCAGGGGCCTACGGGAAAGCGCATATACTGCTCAGATCATGCTCATATATAATTTACAGCCGACGTTATACGCCGCCATAACTTTCTTGCTTATATCAAACTCCACTGAGCGCCGGGTTATTCCAACCAGAACGGCACATTCCGCCTCTGGCGGCGGAACGGATGAATTTCTCAACTCTATGGGGCGGGGAAAGATCGGGATAAACGTCAGGGACTTCTTCTTAAGGCGGGAGAATGAACCCACTCCCCGGCCTAAAGGCCAGGGTTTCAGGCCTCTCGCATAGCCGCTATGCGAAAATGGCCTCCGCGTCGCTCCGGGCTGCCATTCATCCCCGGGCTTGAAAGCCCGGGGATTTCTGGCAGATTGTTAAAAAAACACCAAGCAGATATAGGAGCACCGATATTCTGTGATAAACAAAAATTATTTGTGGATTTAAATTCCGGCAACAGCTTCTCAATATAAACTTAGCGCTTCATCCGCAGCGCTGGTATGGGTACGTGGAAACGTTACGGACCTGCCCGGTGCATCCATGTTAACGTTCGTATACGCGTGACAAAGAACCGGCCGAAAAGCCGGCGATTATCGCAAGAAATATCTAGAAGTGGACAACAGGATCTTTAATGGTTCATTCCCACTGCCGGCCATTACGTCTGCCCGCCGGCAGCTATCATACATCCCGAGGCTTGAATTACAACGGGTCTATGGTCATCCGGTTCTTTACGCGCTTCACGCCGGTGACGCCCTGGACGACTTTGGTTACATGGTCCTTTCCGGCCGCATCTTTAGCCCGCCCGTCCACCGTTACAACTCCGCGCCTTACCACGATCGCGGTGTCGAGGCCGCTGGTAGAACGACGCACCACCAGAGCCATCCTGACCAGAGTGGCAACAGAGGCGTCATCTATTTTTTCACGCATTGTCCGGGGTGATATTACTACGGTCGTAGACACGGTCATCTCATTGTTTACTTCTTTGACCCCGTCCACGTCTTTGGCGCATTCGGCCGTGGATTCTTTTTGCGCCTGGCTATCAGCGACGCCCCGCAGGGTCACGATGCCGTCTTTGACGTCAACCTCGGCCTTGCCGACGCTCTCGCTACGATAGAACATGAGCGTGATCTTCAATTTATCACCGAGCCAGGCATCAGAGTTCGCGGTAGGCGCGCCTGTAACCTCCAGCCTATTATCCACGGTCTTAACGCCGGGGAGATTTGTTACGGTATCACCGGCCAATGATTTGTGGGAGTTTTCGGTGACGCTCCCCGTCAGGGTGACGTCGCCGTCCTTAGACCCGATCTTGATATCATCGTCCTTGAGGTAGGTCCTGAACACATGCGACTCCTTGGCGGCTAATTCTATGCGGCTGTCCATTTTCAACGCGCACACAGACACGCTTAGCGTCAGCAGGACCGCCGCTGACAACGATACGGAAAATAATGTTTTCATGGTACGTTCTCCTTTTAATGCCGTGATCATCTTGCGTCCCCGAAACCGGCGTGAGATAAGTATACCCCATCTCCGGTCCGGCGCCTATTCGGAATTCTGCCTGAGCTGTTCCGTAGTAATACGTAAGACCTGGGAGTTACTCGAACCTGTAGCCATAGCCGATAACGCTTAGTATGCGTGCGGCAAGTTTAACGCCGATCTTTTTTCTTAAAGAGGAAACATGCGTTTCAACCGTGTGCGGGTTATTGTAGGTGGCGACATCATAACCCCAAACCGTTTCCAGGATGTACGGCACGCTAAGCACGCGGCCTTTTTTTTCCAGCAGCAGCGTCAGCAGGTCGAATTCCTTGCGGGTGAGAGAGGTCGGTTTGCCGGAAATTTTCACAATGCGCGCGGCGGGGTCCAGCTCCACTCCCTGCTCTTTTATTTTGCGCGCGGCGGAGCCTGAGTTGGCGGAATAGCGGCGCAGAACGGCGCGAATCTTGGCCGCCAGCACCGAAAAAGCGAAAGGTTTGGTGAGGTAATCGTCCGCCCCCCTGTCGTAACCTGACACTATATCCGTATCCTTGATCTTGTTCCCGGAAATTATTATCACGGGTATCCTGGCGGTATCGTCCGAAGCTTTTATAGCCTTGCACAAGGTGAAACCATCCAACCCCGGCATTTCAACGTCGGTCACTATTAGATCAGGTTGGGAATCATGCGCAAGCAGCAACGCCTCGGAGCCGTTATCCGTGAAGATCACTGAAAAATCATGATTTTCAAGGTAGTATCGCGTCAGTTCAAGCAGCTTACGATCGTCGTCCACCAAGAGTATTTTTTTAGGCATACGGCCCTCCTATTATTTGTGACGCGGCATTTTTCTTCAGACGCCCGGGGCGCCCTTTCAACAGATCTTTGATCTCGGCCGGAGTCTAAAGCGTAAGCGCTTTTTGCGCCAACTCCCGGCACCCGGAGTAGGAAAGCGCGCGAATAGCCCGCCGGACGGAAAGAATGTTTGAAGACCCCGGGATTTTCCATAACCATACTATTCCTTATCCGTTTCTTCGCTCGGCTCCGGACCGTTCACCGGCAGTTCGAACCAGAATGAGCTTCCCTTTCCTTCATCGCTGTCCACCCCGATGCGGCCGCCATGCGCTTCCACCGCCAGCTTGCAGAAGGTAAGCCCCAAACCTGTGGAATATCTCTGATGGCCGGCACGGAGTTCTCCCTGGGCGAACTTATCAAATATCTTCTGCCTGTACTCAGGAGCGATGCCGGGCCCGTTGTCCTGAAAACTTACGCGCACCCGGTCGCGGGAAGACTCAATGCCCAGCCGTATAAGACCGCCTTCGTGCGGCGTATACTTTATCGCATTGGCCAACAAGTTCTGAATGACCCTGAAAATAATATCGTGGTCCGCCATGACCGTTACAGGGATAGCAGGCGGGGAAAACCGGACCTCCCCGCCTTCAAATAGCGCCTTCAGCCCCAAAACGCACTCTTCCACCATGCGGCTTAAGTCGCATTCGGCCGGCCTAAGCTTCATCTGTCCCCCCTCCATCTTGCTGGCGTCCAGAACATCGTTTACTATCTGGATCATCTGCTTAGCCGCCTTCATAGCCTCGCCAATTAAGCGGGTGGGATTAACCAAAGGGAGTTTGCCCGCATTTTCCTCAATAAGTCCAAGAAAACCGTAGATAGAAGTCAGCGGGGAGCGAAGGTCGTGTATGACCATGTGCACCAGACTATCGCGCAGTTTTTCAAGTTCACGCAGTTTTTCGTAGTTCTCCTGCAATTGGCGTTTCTGCCGGCGCAGTTCCAGGTGGGTCTCGACGCGCGCCTCCACTTCCTCGAATTGGAAGGGTTTAGTAATGTAATCCACGCCGCCAACGCCGAAAGCTTTTACCTTATCCATTGTTTCGCTGAGTGCGCTCAGGAAAATAATGGGGATATCCTTCAGCTTTTCATCGGCCTTGAGTTTCGCGCACACCTCGTAGCCGTTCATTTCCGGCATGGTGATATCCAGAAGGACAAGGTCGGGCGGATCGTTGCGGATGGCCCGCAGCGCCAGTTCCCCGCTGACGGCGGCGCGCACCTTATAGCCCCGCCCCTTCAGCATCCCGGAGAGCAGCTCCAGGTTCGCGGGCGTATCGTCCACCATCAGGACGCTTGGCTGGTTTTGGGTAATAATAGGGTCATTCATGGCTGGTTTCCTCCGGAGTGATCGAGATAACTTCCACGGTCTCCTGTATGTTTTTAAAACGCACCTTTCCTTTGGAAAAGAAAGATACTGCGCAGCGGCTGCCGTCCGCCGCAGCTTTGCCCAACGCCTCATCACGGGTAAACGAAGTGGTAAGCGTTTCCCCGGCCCCGGCGGCGCCGCACAGGCGGCTTGCCAGGTTTACCACATGGCCAAGGGCCGTATACTCCATGCGGGTACGCGTTCCGTAGGCGCCCACTACTGTTTCGCCGGCGGCCAAGCCTATCCCCAGCGGCCGGTACGGAAGCCCCCCGGCCGAACGTTTTTCCATCCACTCACGATGCGCCAGTTGAATTAAAACAGCCGTGTTAACGGCGCGCCGGGCGTGGTCACCCTGCCGGAATGGCGCTCCGAACAAGGCCATAAATCCGTCACCGAGAAATTTGTCCATCATCCCGCCCGCTTCCTGGACACGGGCCACCATAACTTCAAGGAAAGAGTTAAGGGTCTCCTGGACCTCTTCCGGCGTCAGTTCATTGGCCATGGTAGTAAAGCCGCGCAGATCCGCGAATAATACCGTAATTTCAGACCTTTCCATTTTAAGGAACTCGCTTATCGGCATTTGTTTCATGGCTTCCACGACTTGTGGCGAGACAAAGCGGGAGAACGTGTATTCCAGGAACCGGTGTTTATCTTTCAGGTACTCCCTTGCGGCTTTAAGCGTCAAATGTGTCTCTATGCGCGCTTGGACTTCCTCTATCTGGTAGGGTTTGGTTATGTAATCCACGCCGCCGACATTAAAGGCTTTAACCTTATCTTCCAGCTCGTCCAGGGAACTCAGGAAAATTACCGGGATATCTTTCAGTTTCTCGTCGAGTCTGAGACGCCGGCACACCTCATAGCCGTCCATCCCCGGCATGTTGATGTCCAAAAGGATAAGGTCGGGCGCTTCATTACGGACGGCCTGCAGCGCCAGTTCGCCGCTGACGGCGGCCCTGAGCTTGTAGCTGCGCTTTTTCAGCATTCCGGAAAGCAGCTCCAGGTTCGCGGGCGTATCGTCCACGACAAGGATATTAGGAGCGTTCTGCTGACTAGGCGTGTTAACTATCACGTGGTCGATCCTCCTGTCTTCAGCCGGCGCCTTCCGGGACATGTTCCAAGATCCCGGAAAACCCGGATTCTATGGCCTTGAAGGCATCTATCACCGCGGGGTCAAAGTGGCGGCCGGTATTTTCCAGGATGATCCCGCAGCTTTTCTCGTGTGAAAAGGCGGGCTTATACGGGCGTTTCGCCCGCAGGGCGTCATAAACATCCGCTACGGCCATGATCCGTGCGGCCAGCGGAATGGCTTCGCCCGCCAATCCGTCGGGGTAACCTCCACCGTCCCACTTCTCATGGTGCGAGCGCGCAATGGCGATTCCCATATTGAGAAAGACGCTCTTCGGATATTTGCCGCGCGCAGTTTGCAGGGTATTTGCCCCGATAATGGCGTGGGTCTTCATGATCTTTATCTCCTCCGGGGTGAGTTTTCCGGGTTTCAGGAGTATGCTGTCCAGGATGCCGACCTTACCAATGTCGTGCAGAGGGGCGGTGTGGTAAATGCTTTCGATAAAGCCTTCGTCTATACTGCCCTCGTAGCGGGGGTTGTCCCGCAGTTTTTTTGCCAGGACACGGGCGAAGGTCCGCGTGCGTTCAATATGGTCGCCGGTATTGCCGTCCCGTGATTCCGCCAGCTTTGTCAGCGCAACGATGGCCGCCAGCTGGGAATCGGAGATCTCCGCGACCTTTTCCTTGACCAGTTCTTCCAGGTGCAGATTGTGCTTCTCCAATTCAAACTGCAGCCTTCGCAGGCGCAGATGAGTTTCCACGCGCGCATAGACTTCCTCGAAATGGAACGGTTTGGTTATGTAATCCATGGCGCCTACGCCGAAAGCTTTTACCTTGTCCATAGTTTCACTGAGGGCGCTAAGGAAAATAACTGGGATGTCCTTCAATTTTTCGTCGGACTTAAGTTTCTCGCACACCTCGTAGCCATCCATTTCAGGCATGTTGATGTCCAGAAGGATAAGGTCGGGCGCTTCATTACGGGCTGCCTGCAACGCAAGTTTCCCGCTGATGGCGGCTCTTATCCTGCAGCGGCGTTCTTTAAGCATTCCGGAAAGCAGCTCCAGGTTTGCGGGCGTATCATCCACAATAAGGATATTCGGAGCATCCTTCCGGTTAAACATGTTATCTGTCACGGGTCAATCCTTTCCTATCAGGTCAAGTATGCGCTGCGTGTTGAACTTGCCGGCGAGCGCGCGCAACTCCCCGCCAAGGTGTATATCCTGGGCTTCCACGCGGCCCGTCAGATCTATCAGAAGGTGAAAATCACCGTTGATGGCGGCTTCGCGGAGCTGGGAGATCAGCTCCGGCGGCAGGCAGGCCAGTGCCCCGGGCTTCAGCGCCCCCATTTTCCCCGCTGCGGCAACCGCGGCCGGAGCGTTTTCCTCGTAAGTATATTCCGCGCCCAAAAGGTTCCGCATCTTCTCGAACAGTTCCGCTTCCCTGAAAGGCTTAAGGATCAGTTCGTCGGCCCCGGCCCCGAGCGCATCACGATTTATTTCTCCAAAGATGCTGGCGGTCACCGCTACAACCTTCACCTTTTTTCCGCCGGCTCTGGCCCGGATGCGGCGAATGGCCTCATAGCCGTCCATCACCGGCATTCGCAGGTCCATCAATATGATCTGCGGCATCCACGCTTCAAATTCCTTAAGCGCATCTTCCCCGTTAACCGCCTGATGGACATCGAACCCGACAGGCCCGAGCAGTTGGGCCAGGAATTCACGGTTGTCTTCTTTGTCATCTACAACCAGCACCCGGTACCGCGGCTGGCCGGGCTTAAGCTCTTTCACCTGGCGCGGCTGGGGCTTTCCGGCGGCAGCCGCGGGTGACGCCTCCTTTAATGCGACGTCGAAGCTGAAAACACTCCCCTGGCCCGGCTGACTTTTGACAGTGATATTCCCGCCCATCAGACGCGCATATCCGCGGCTTATGGCGAGCCCGAGCCCCGTGCCGGTACCGCCCGTCTTGCCCGCCTGCGCCTGCTCGAACGGATGAAACAGGCGGTCTAATTCCTGGGACGTTATGCCAGGGCCCGTGTCTTCAATCTCCGCCGTCAACTGAAACCCCTGACCCGCCCCGGGCCGGGCGCCCACGCGTAAAGAGACCACGCCTTTCATGGTGAATTTCACGGCATTGCTGAGCAGGTTAAGCAGGATCTGCCGGAGTTTGCCCTCATCGGCTATCACAAAGCGCGGCAATCCGGAGCTCCGCTGCAGTTCCAGCCGCAGGTCTTTGGCCTCGGCGCGCGGCCGCAGCATCTTTTCCACGTCGTCTATCAAAGCGTGAAGGTCGAAGGCCGACGGGTTCAGCGTCGTCCGGCCGGCTTCCGCCTTGGCCATCTCCAATATGTCGTTTATAAGCGACAGCAGATGTTCCCCGCTGCGGTTTATGGTCTCGATCTGCTGTCTCTGTTTGGGCGTGGCCTCCATGTCGCGCCGCAGCAATTGGGAAAAGCCCAGGATGGCGTTCATCGGAGTCCGTATCTCATGGGACATGTTCGCGAGAAAGGCGCTTTTGGAACGGTTCGCAACCTCTGCCGCTTCCTTGGCCTGACGCAGATCGGTCTCGAAGCGCCTGCGCTCGGTGATGTCCTCGATGGCGAGCAGAATAATCCTCTCTTTTCCCAACACTCTTTGAATTTGCCGGGCATTTAAAAGCATTATGCGTCTGCCGATGGCGGCAAAGTCGTGTTCAACCTCATAGTTATCGAAGGTCGCCTTTTTGGGAAGGATGGTTTCCAACAGCTCCCGGAGCTTCGGGATATTCCACTGTTTATTGCCCAGGTCGTAGATAAGCTGCCCCACGGTCTCTCCGGGGTTTACTTTAAAAACTTCATAGAAGGAGCGGCTGGCGGAAACCACCCTTAGGTCCTGGTCCAGGGAGATCAATGGTTCGCGCACGGTATTAATGATGCTGTCCGAGTATTCGCGGGCCGCGTCTTCCGATATTTTTGTAGCCGCCAATTCCTTACGGGCGTTTTCCAGCCCGTCCTCTATCTTCCG
>Ga0208968_1000324_pt1 | contig 35898 bp, 33 predicted proteins | sample RifOxyA3_FD_184031 | JGI IMG/M metagenome (GOLD analysis project Ga0208968, IMG submission 184031) | Groundwater microbial communities from Rifle, Colorado - Rifle Oxygen_injection A3 (SPAdes) | ecosystem: Environmental > Aquatic > Deep subsurface > Groundwater | place: Rifle, Colorado, United...
CATGAAACACGCCGTTTTGTTTTGCGCCCAGGCGGTAATGGATGCTTGCGGCATGGCGTTTGGGGCTAGATAGGAAACTTTCCTCCCGGCTCCACATCATTTTGACGGGGATATCGGGGCAGGCCATGGCGGCCAGCCCCAGGAGGGATTGGACCGTGATCCCGTCCTTGCCGCCGAACCCGCCCCCGCAATAGGGAGCGATAATTCTCAGCTTTTCCGGTGAAATGCCTATGGCCTGGGCTGTTTCGGCCCGGTCCCGGAAAGGGGTCTGGGTGGAAACCACAATGGACAATTCGCCCTTTTCATAGACGGCCTCACCACATTCGGTTTCCAGATAGGCATGCTCCTGCCGAGGCAGATCAACGGCATATTCGACAACGGCGTCACATTCTTCAAAGGCCTCAAGCCCTTTTCCCGAAACCAGTTGCCCTGAAAGCAGGCAGTTGCCGCCCGGATGGGCCGGATGGATCAGGGGAGCGCCGTCCTTAAGGGCCTCTGCCACGGTAAAAATGCCGGGGAGGGCCTCATATTCAAAGGAGATCAAGGCCAGGGCCGCTTCCAATGCCTGGGAGGTCTCTGCAATGACCAGAGCAAGGGCATCCCCGCAATGGCGGATCCGGTCATCCACCAGCACGGGCTGGTCCTTTTGGATCACGCCCTGGCGGTTGGAGCCTTTGACATCCGTATAGGTCAGGATTTTTTTGACGCCGGGGACCTGGGCGGCAGCTTCCGTGGATACGGATATCAACCGGCCATGGGGGATACCCGCCCGCTTGGCCCCTGCCCACAGGTGACGAGGCCCGTAGTAATCGGCGGCAAATTTTTCATGTCCCATCACCTTGTTAAGCGCATCCGGCCTTGCCTGGGATGCGCCCACCGATGGGGATGTCTTGGATATCAGATTCATTTTGTCCTTTGGGGTTCAACCGTGAACTCCCCGGCCTCCTACCTGAAAATTCAAAAAAAAGAAAGTTTTTTCCTAAAACTTAGGATAAACTATCCCCCGGCCCTGGTCTTGTCAATGGATTACTGTGGCGGCCCGGGAAATTATAAGATCATATAATAAAAAAGGACCAAGGGAAATTTGATCAAAGATTCTTATACCCATAGGTTTAGTTTTCGATTGCCTTTGAATTCAGATTATCAATTTTGTAAAGAAATCGGTCATGAAGGATTAAGGCCCTATATTGAGAGACTTAGGGGATGGGATCAAGCCCTGGAGGATGAAGGGTTTAATGCCCATTGGGATATCGCAAACATCAAAATTATACAGGTCAAAGACGAGGATGTGGGCTATTTTAAAGTTTTAAAATTTGATTCTCATGTTTTCCTTGAGGGGATCTATATACACAGGTGTTGGCGGGGCAAAGGGTTAGGCCGGGCTGTGATCCGAAAGATTATGGATGAAGCAAGGCTTCCCGTTCGTTTAAATGTGTATAAAAATAATCCGGCCCACGACTTATACAGAAAACTAGGATTCACACTATCTTACGAGTCGGAAACAAAATATCATATGGAATGTCCTTATCCGCCTGTACGGCATATGGAGTAGCAGCTCATCAAAATATCAAGAAGAGGCTATAGCGTTCTTTTGCGTAGCCAAATAATATAGACCAGCACCAGGAGGCAGAACCACAGGGCAAAGGCAGCGGGAAACCAGGAAAAAGTCCGGACAAAGACCTGGTTTTCAAGGTCCGGGCCGGAGATGCCGTGTTTCTGTGTTTTCAAGACAAGGGCATAGAGGACACCCAGGACCCCGTAAGATATGTTATAGGCCAGGCCCTTGAAACTGAGGACCGTGGCCCTCTGGTCCGAGGCAGCCAGTTGGTTGATATAAAAGCTGACGAAAAATCCGGTAAAATACATGGCGCTGAAGGTCATCAGGGCCGGGATCAGGCCGTAATAGGGCCAGAAAAAACTCATGCCGGCGAGCCCGGTAAAGGTCATGAGCGCCGTGACCCAGAGGGCGAATGAGGGGCTGTGTTTATCCGTGATGGTTTTGGCTAATTTTGGAATCACCAGCCCCAGCAGGGCGACAAAGGAGCCGATGAGGCCGAAACCCGATTCCGGCAGATGGATCATCCGGTAATACTGGCTGGCCAGGGTGATGACCATGCGGATGAGGCCGTCAAAGAGCATGCCGAAAAGGATGACGGAGAGGGCAAAGGGGGTTTTGGAAATCCAGAGCCCGGCCCTGAGGGTCAGGCTGAAGGCTTTGCGGACCTGGGACAGTTCAAGGCCGGGGGAAGCGGCCTTGCCGCCCGGATCTTTCATTTTCAGGGTGGTGATGAGGGCTCCGCAGGCCAGGAGAAAGGTCAGGTAAAGGGGAAACCTCAGGGTGGTTTCCTTGGTCAGGGTGATCTCGATTCCAGAAAACCGGCACAGGGCTTCAACAAGGGTATGATCGTAGACGGCGGCCCCAAGGGTCATGGCAATGATAAATCCCAGGGATTGAAACCGCATCAGGACCTCAAGAACCCTTCCCCACTGGTCTTTCATGCCCTTTTCAGCCAGGGAGTCGTAGGCCAGGGCCTCGTCGGCGCCGCTGGCGGCGGCTTCGGCCAGGCCGCTGAATATCCGGTTGACCAGGAAAACCAGGAAAATGAAATGGGGGCCGGTGTTGGGAACGAAACTGATCATGCCGATTTCCAATACCATGACCAAGGAAGCAAAGACCAGGAGGCGTTTCCGGCCCACGACATCGGCCAGAGCCCCGGACGGGACCTCGGCCAAGACGATGGTGGCGGCCCACACGGCGTTGAGGATGGAAAACTGGGCCACGGTCAGCCCGAAATCCAGGAACAGGATGGTAAAGACCGGATAATAGAACCTTGAATTAAACAATACCCGAAAGGCGATGAACAGACGGATATTGGGGATGGAAAAGGGGGAAGGTTCGGGTTGGTTCAAGGCGGTTCCTTCCGGTATGGGATTTGTCTTTTTCATGGGGATGAGCATAGAGCATTTGAAGGGATTTTTAAAGGGGAATTCCCAGGGGGCGGCATCCTGGCTTTGACCTCCCCTTTTTGACCTTTGATATTTTGACCGGGGCCTTGCCTAAAGCCCGGGGAGCTGATAAACACCTTTTGAACCCAAAAGGAGAACCCCGGATGAAAATAGCCCTGATCGCCCCGCCCTACCCCCTGGAAGAAATCCCGTCACCGCCCCTGGGCCTGACCTATATTGCCGCCGTGTGCGAGGCCGCCGGAGCCGAGGTCCGGATTTTGGATTATATTGTCCGGGGATATTCGGAAGCCAAGATCAAGGCCGAACTAAAGGCCTTTGGCCCGGATGTGGTGGGGACCAACAGTGTCACCATGAATTTTAAACGGGCCGCCGGGATCCTGAGAACCGTCAAACAGGCTGACCCGGGGGTGATCACCCTGATGGGAGGCCCCCACGTGTCCTTTGACAGCGAGGCCACCCTGACCCTTTATCCGGAAATCGACATCATCATCAAAGGCGAGGGGGAGGCCACCCTTGCCGAACTTCTGCCCGTGATCCATGACCGGCTGGCCTGGTCCGGGGTCCTGGGCATCGCCTTCCGGGAAAACGGAAGGATCATGGACACCGGGCCCCGGCCCCTGATCCAGGATCTGGACGCCCTGCCGAGACCGGCCCGCCACCTGTTGCCCATGGCCCGTTACCAGGCCCTGGGCTACCCGGTCAGCATCATCACCAGCCGGGGATGCCCCAACCAGTGCATTTTCTGCCTGGGCCGCCGCATGGTGGGGCAAAAGGTGAGATTCCGCTCCCCCGCCCTGATCGCCGATGAAGTCCAGGACCTGATCGCCATGGGCAGCTCCTATATCAATATTGCCGATGACCTGTTTACGGCCAGCAAACCCAGGGTCCGGGCCCTGTGCCAGGAATTTTTAAAACGGAATCTGGATGTGCACTGGAGCGCTTTTTCACGGGTGAACACCGTTGATGTGGAGACTCTGAGCCTCATGAAAAGCGCAGGCTGCCATTCCGTGAGTTTCGGCATTGAATCCGGAAACCCGGAGATGCTCAAGCGGGTGAAAAAGGGGATCACCATTGACCAGGCCAGAAAGGCGGCTATGGCCTGCCAAGAGGCCGGGATCAGGGGGCATGCCTCCTTTATGGTGGGCCTTCCCGGTGAAAATTGGGAGACCATGCAGGACTCTTTGGCCCTTCAAAACGAACTGGGAATCGAATCGGCCTATCATTTCCTGGCCCCCTTTCCCGGAACCGAGGTCCGGGAGAAGATTGCCGATTATGACCTGGAAATCCTCAGCCGGGACTGGGATGAGTACAACGCCAACCGGTCCATTGTCAGGACCTCGGCCCTTTCGGCCAGGGACATGGATGATTTTGTTCACGGGGTCCACGGCAGGGTGGAGGAAGTCTGGGAGGCCCTGAAACAGAAATATGCGGACAAGGCCGCCACGCCCGAAGAACAGATGCAGGTGGGCGGTTTTTACCGCATGGAGATGATTTTCAAGCTCCTTACCCAGGATGTGATTGAAAACCATTCCGTCTACCCTTTGGATCAGGGCCCGGCCCTGGAAGCCCTGTGCAACACCATTTCAGGCCTGACCGGGCTTGACCGGGATTTTGTTGAATTCAATATCAAGGATCTGATGGGCAAGGGATATATCCGGGCTGCGGAGAACCGGGGGGAAACCTGTTTTTCCTGGGCCCATCACGTTCAACAGACGGAGGGCCCGGCCCATGGCGATTCCCATGCCAGAGAGTCATAAGCCGCCGGTTCATGAACCGGGTGAGCCCCCCCTGGCCCTGGCCTGGCTGATCTGGGGCCTGGGTGCCCTGTTTTACCTGGCCGGTTTTTTTCAGCGGGTGGCGCCGGCCGTCATGACCGAAGAACTGATGCGGGATTTCCACATCTCGGCCTCGGGGCTGGGTCATCTGTCCGGGCTTTATTTCTACGCCTATGTGGCCATGCAGATCCCCACAGGTATACTGGCGGATACCCTGGGCCCCCGGAAGCTACTGACGGCCGGGTGTCTGGTGGCGGGTCTCGGAACCCTTTTGTTTGCCCTGTCCCCCGGCTTTGCCGGGGCCGGGCTGGGGCGGCTTTTCATCGGCGGGTCCGTGGCCGTGGCCTTTGTGGGGCTGCTCAAGCTCGCTTCTTCCTGGTTTCCCAAAAAATTCTATGCCTTTGTGGCGGGCAATGCCTTGTCCATAGGGCTCATGGGTGCAGTCTTCGCCGGGCCTCCCCTGCGGTTTTTAATGGATATCTTTCCCTGGCGCGGCGTCATCAGTGTCACGGGCGGGATGACCCTGCTCCTGGGCGGGGCCGTCTGGCTGGTGGTCCGGGACCGGCCCGAGGAAAAAGGGTATAAGGGTTTCGTCCCCGGGATCCCCCGGCAGGCCGCCCTGTCCCTGAAAACCATCGGGCAGGGCTTTGTCCGGGTGGGCCGATACCGGAATACCCGGCTTTTGTTTATCATTCCCGGCGGGATCGTGGGCTGCATCCTGACCTTTTCCGGCCTCTGGGGGGTGCCCTATTTGGTGTCGGCTTATGGTTTCAGCCCTGCCATGGCCGCGGGCCTGACCTCGGTCCTGCTGGTGGGCTGGGCCCTGGGGGGACCGTTTTTCGGGTGGCTCTCCGACCGGACCGGGAAGCGGAAACCGTTGTATATGGCCGGAACCCTGGGGCTGGCTTTGGGGTGGATGCTGATTCTCTTTGTCCAGGGGCTTTCCTTTTTCCAACTGGCGGCCCTCCTGTCTGCCGTCGGGTTTTTATCCGGGTGCATGATCATCGGTTTTGCCTTTGTCAAGGAATCGGTTCCCCTGTCCCTGTCCGGAACCGTGTCCGGCTTGACCAATATGGGGGTCATGATGGGGCCCATGGTTCTTCAGCCCGTGGTGGGCAAGATCCTGGACCTCAACTGGTCCGGCCAACTGGCTGACGGGGTCCGGCTCTATTCCGTCCAGGCCTATGAATACGGGTTTATCCCCATGATCGGATGGGTCTGTTTGTCCCTTGTGCTGCTGGTGTTTACCAAAGAAACCCATTGCAGCCAACGGGCGTAAATTCAGGAGGAATCAGTGATGGAAACCTTTGGAGACTCTCCCCGCCGGCTTTATTTTTTCATGGCCCTTCATGTGCTTTTTGCCGCCGGCACTTTTGTCTTCAGTAAGGCGGCGGCCCTCAGTTTTGCCGATCCCTTTATCCTGACCGTCTGCCGGGGCCTTGGCTGTGCAGCCCTGTTTTTGGCATTCACAGGTTGGAAAATTCCCTGGCCTGATTTTTCCCTGAAAGAATGGGCAAGGCTCCTGGTGCTCGGGATCCTCCTGGTGCCCCTGAACCAGTATTGCTTTTTAAAAGGCCTTCAACTGAGCGTTCCCGGCCATTCGGCCCTTCTCTACGCCCTAACCCCCCTGGGGGTGCTGCTGCTGTCGGCCGGGCTTTCCCGGAAAATGCCGTCTTTCCCCAAGCTTTTCGGGGTTTGCCTGGCCTTTTTCGGGGTGATCATTGTATTGCGGCCCTGGGAATCCGGGGCTGAGGTGAGCGAGCTGAGAACCGGGGATTTCTGGTTGATCCTGGCGGTGCTGAGCTGGATTGTCTATACGATCCTGGCCAAGGAGATCTGCAGGCAAAAGAATGCCGTGGTGGTGACGGCCTGGAGCCTGATCCTGGGGGTTATCGTCATTCTGCCCCCGGCGGTTCCCGCCCTGCAAAAATTTGATTTTTCAGTTGTATCAACGGCCGGATGGCTGGGGCTGGCCTATATGGTTCTGATCACCAGCACGGCCATGATGATCATGTGGAATATCCTGCTCAAATACCTCACCCCGGTCCAGGTGGCCATCACCACCAATGCCCAGCCGCCGGCAACCACCCTTTTGGCGGCGATCATGGCGGCGGCAGGTGTCCTTCCGGGCGATCAGGACTTGGGAATTCTGTTTTTTCTGGGGATGATCCTCTCCCTGTCCGGCGTCATCATCATTCAAAAATCCAGATAAACAGGTCTTTTTCGAATCTTCAGCGCCGGTTCACCAGGTAGATGCCTGCTCCCACCAAGACCAGGGCTCCTAAAAGAAAAAGGGTGATGGTCTCATGTAAGAGCAGAGCCCCGGCTATTACCCCGAAAAACGGGGTTAAAAATGTGAATGAAGCCATTCTTGAGACCGAATAATTATTGATGAGCCAGAACCAGGCAATATAGGTGACAAAGGCGATCCAGAACACCTGGTAGAAAAGGCTTCCGGCAATGAGGGGGGTGACGGCGGTGATCCCGGATTCCCCGAAGGCCAGGGCGGCGACAGGCAGCACCAGGGCGGACACGGCAAGCTGGTATAACAGGGTTTTGCTGGGGGCGATATAGGCCAGGGGGCCTGCCTTGATCACAATGGTGGTGGCTCCCCAGAGGACCGCCGCCGCCGTGAGCATGGCATCGCCCATGAGCATCTGCCGCGTGGGCAGGTTCAGGGATTCATGAAAGGCCAGAAGGATGCCGATAAAGGCCAGGCAAAGACCGGCCACTTGGGTTCTGCCCAGGGTTTCCCCGGGGATGAAAAGCCTTGCCCCCAGGGCCACGACAAAGGGGGCCGTATTGATGAAAATAACGGCCCGGGAGGCGTGGGTGAATTCAAGGCCCCAGTAGATCAGGATAAATTCCGCGGAAAACAGAATTCCCACCAGGACCCCCCACCAGAGGGTCCGGTCCTTTGAAAAAACCGGCATCCGTCTGAAATTCATCCAGATCAGGACCAGAAGCGTCGAGCCTATGGAGCGGAGCCCGGCCTGGAGAATGGGGGAGATGCCGTCAATGGCGACCTTTATGGCCACCTGGTTCAGGCCCCAGCTTGCGCAGATCAGGATCAGGACCAGGATGCCCTTCATGTCCAGGGCTGTATTGTTGGGTTTCATGCTCTATTCATGCCTCTGAAATCAAAAAAAAGCAATAGGATTCATTCACCGGGATTCCGTCGTCGGAATTGTGCTTGCCTTCGGATTCCGGTGCTGGTAATCTAAAGACAAGGCCAAAAGCCTTTGTAAAATCAGGCAGCCATAAGGAGGAAAAGGTGAGAGAAGTCATTATATTCCGTGGCGAAGATGGCTATTGGGTTGCTGAATGCCCAAGCCTTCCCGGTTGTATCAGTCAGGGAGAGACAAAAGAAAAAGCGGTTGAAAATATCAAAGAAGCCATCAGTCTTTATATTGAGGCTCTAAAAGAAGATAACCTTCCGATTCCGGAAGAAACCTTTGAGGCCATGGTTGTGGCGGTATGACAAAACTGCCGAAAATTTCCGGCAAGGATTGTATCAAGGCTTTATCAAGGGTTGGATTTTATATCAAGCGTCAGACCGGCAGCCACATTGTCCTTAGGAATGACGACCCCTTCTGCCAATTGGTTGTCCCCAATCATAAGGAACTGGACAGGGGAACACTGAGGGCTATTCTGCGTCAGGCGGATTTAAGCGTTCATGAATTTGAAAAATTGCTCTAATCGCACTATCCTTTAATCATGTGATTTAATGCATGGCCTCGGCAATGGACACGGTCCGGTCGCCCAGCATGTTGACGTAGCCGGCCATTTGCCCAACAACCTGACGGTGGAAAAATCCGGGCAGGCAATTCCAATATCCGGAATCCGATTCTGGTTTCTTTCGTGTCTAAAGGTCTATTGCCATACCATCTTGGCTCAGGCATCAAACGCGCCCTGGACAAATGGTCTGAGATCGATTTTTTGGACGATCACGACGGCTGTCTGTTCACGGCAACCGTTCATCGAAAACCGTTAGAAGATTTGAAGTTGGTCGGCGACTTGTACAAAACGCCGGTAAAAACGCCGGGGCTGGTTTTGATGACCTTAAAGGCCAACCCTTATCTGACGCTGGCCGAGGTGGCAGAGACCGTTGGTAAATCCCTCAGTGTTGTTGAAAGGGCTGCTGCCAATCTGGTCAGGACCGGAAAACTGAAATATGTAGTGCCGAAGAAAGGGGGGCACTGGGAAGTGCTTGACAAATGATTCAGGGAATTCCAAAAACAGTCGGAATTACCCAGGCCACCTTGTCACAAATGGAAAAAGCGGACAATGAACTGAGGGCTGCAATTCTTGAAAAGCTGGCAGGCGCAATGGGGTTGAATGTTGAGCAGTTGCAGGATTAACGGGAAGAAACCCTTGAGGCCATGGTTGTGACAGTATGACAAAGCTGCCGAAAATCTCCGGCAAGGATTGTCAATCGTTTTGGCTGTTTTTGACATACGTGACCAATTTCAACTTCACCTTAGGGCCACGTCATTTTACCTCCAATTAAGAAAATTTTGGTAATCCTTTCAGGATAAACTATCTTTTTACAAAAGCTGATTTGTTGAAATATATTTACAGCCCTCAAAGATGTTGATATGGATTCCCAGAATGTATTTATGATTTATTTGATCGGATATCATTCAAAATTGCAAGATACACAGAACCACACATGAACTTGTTATGGCGCAAGGAGCGTGAAATGAAAGAAATTTTCCCAGTCATGTTCGGGGTTCTTTTTTGTTCAGTGTTTGTCTGGTTTTTCCTCTGTTACCGTTTATTTAAGATTTTGGAAACCCGACATCCGGAAAAGTACGAATCCATGGGCAAGCCCAGTCTTATCATGAATAACTCGTTATCTACCAATATCACGTTCATGAAGTTCCTCTTTAAAAGGGAGTGGCGTGAGCTGGGTGATCCGGGGTTGGCATCACTTAGCAAGTCTATGCTGGTGTTCTTTGCTATCTATACAGTAGGCTTTTTTACCTTGTTCTTCTCGGTGCCATTAGGCTATGCACCATAATAAATCAATCAACTACGCGCCTTCGGCGCCGGACGGCTTGCACTGCGCTTCGCTTCGTTTCAGCCGCCGGTTATTGAGGCGTTAAATGCTTGAATGCGATGATCGAAAGAACTAAACAACATATTGGAAAAGCAGGAGAGCTTCTGGTTCAATATAAACTTGTGAAGTATGGTATCGACTCGTCATCAATGACCACAGACTCGGGCATTGACTTGGTAGCTTATTCTCCGAGAAACCTGAAAGCATACACAATTCAGGTAAAGACCCAAGAAAAGCCAACTCCAGGAGGAGGAAAAGGAAAACTGGCTATAAGCTGGTATTTGAAAGAGCATTGTCCTGCTGATTTAATAGCGGTAATCGACCTATCATCCGATTCTGTGTGGTTGTTCACGTATATCGAATTCGTTGAATTGGCTCAACAATACTCCGCCAACGGGGTATATCATCTGTACATGTATGTCGATGAATCTGTTAAGACCAAGAAGGCGGTCGCATTGAAGCGTCAGTTTTCCAAGTACCTGCTTGAAGAGAGGGTGAAGACATTTTTCTAAAATCGTATTTAACCAAGGCTTTCACGGGATCGCAGCAAAGAGCGCCGCTCCCAGTGAAGACTGCCGTTATGACTCTTATACAAAATCTTGAGAAAAGGATTGATCAGTTAGCATTTAAAAAATACTGATAGCTTTATCATGGATGGAAGTTTTGATCTAGTTTACGGGGTTTGGTTTTTAATGATAGGGATTGGATTTTTCTTTAGACACAGGAAAAAAGGGAGTACGCCCAATGAAAAGGAAATGCATAAAAAAGCTGAATTACTTAGAAGCGATCCCTTGTCGAAAACCCTTATGGTTATAACAATCTTATGCGGTTTATTGGTAGCGATACTGTCAATAATCTAATGAACAATAATATTTCGAAATCGAGCCATAGCAAGACGTTGCAGCGGACTGCAAGGGGCGCAGGCCCTTGTTCCATCAGCTTCGCTCGGCAGCCCCTGAACTCCAACGTTTACCAATATTGTCTGCCAATTGGTTGTCCCCAATCATAAAAAATTGGACCGGGGAACACTGAGGGCTATTTTGCGCCAAACGGATTCACGCATTCATGAATTTGAAAAATTGCTCTAACGGCACTACCCTTTAATCCTGTGATCAATTGATCAGTGCATGGCCTCGGCAATGGACACGGTCCGGTCGCCCAGCATATTGACGTAGCTGGCCATTTCATTGTCATACCAGCCGTAGATCACGGCCTGGGTGACCTGGATGCTGGCTACCTGATCCTTGATCTGGTCCAGGATGGCCTTGTCGATTCCCCGGACATGCTCCAGATGGATATTGATGGCACCGGTCCGGGCATGGGTTTCATGGCCTTCGATCACGGCGGCGGCCCTGGGGGTGCCGATGATGTCCGAGGACACGTTCTGCTTGTCCGTATAGATGAGATACCCTTTTGTATCGGCCTTGGCTGCCGAATCATAGATGGAATTGATAAGATCCCGGCGAATGGGCTTTTTATTGAGTTCTTCCTGGAAATTCATGACCAGGATGATGAGGGAGCCCGTGGCCGTCGGGATACGGACGGATTCGGCGATGAAGCCGATGGTGGCCATCTCCGGGATGACCAGTTGCAGGGCCTTGGCAGCCCCGGTTGTGGTGAGGATGATATTGTTCATGATGGACCGGCTTTTTCTAAGGTCCTTGGCATCGGTCTTGGGCAGGCGGTCTAGGACGGCCTGGGAGCCGGTGGCGGCATGAATGGTGGCCATGGAAGCGGAAAGGACCCGTTCAACGCCAAAATAATCCAGCAGGGGTTTGATCATATGGGAGAGACAGGTGGTGGTGCAGGAGGCATTGGAAATGATCGTGTGTTTCAGGGGATCATAGACCTTGTCATTGATCCCCATGACCGTGGTGACGGCATCTTCGGGCATGGCCGAGCCTTCTTTGAGCTTAAAGGGCGCCGAGGCGATGACCTTTTGGGCTCCGGCTTCCAGATGCCCCCGGAGGGAGCCCTTGGGGGCATTGGCGGGAAGAGTGGGGTCCAGGAACTGCCCGGTGGTGTCCACGACAAGTTTTGCACCATGGGCCGCCCATTCAATATCTTTCGGGTTTCTGTCTTTTTGAAGAAATTTGACGGTTACGCCGTTGATATTTAAAGAGGATTCTTTTTCATTCACTTCGCTGATGACGGGTTTTGCCTGGTATCCGAAAAGAAAGGAATCCAGTTTTCCATAGGTTGAGTCCCGCTCAATATAATGGATCAGGTCCTCAAGGGATTTTCCCACTTCCCGGCCCGTATTGATGATGATCCTGTCAAAGTATTTTCTGCCGGCATGGTGCCACAAAGAAAGTTTTCCAATTCTGCCCAGTCCGTTGATTCCCAAAGTTTTTAGATTATTTGAGTTCATCCCTGACCTCCTTTTTACGGTTAGCCTTAGGTTGGTTGATTGATTTTTATTGCGCCTTTATATACAGAGCCTTTCTGGCCGTTGATGCTGATATAATCTCCGGTTGTCATCCGGATATTGTTCAACATACACTCTTTTGCCGGTTCATTGCAAACAAGATTTTCACATCCCACGATACAGGTTTTTCCGAGGTTATAGGTCACCACGGCCGCATGGGAGGTGAGGCCGCCTCTGGCGGTCAGGATGCCGTCGGCGGCGTCAATTTCAAGAATATCATCGGGTACGGTGTCATTTCTGAGTAAAATCAGTTTGGCATGCGGGTCGATTTTTCTAAAATTATCGATTTCTTCCAGGGTAAAAACGATCCTGCCGGTCATGGCTCCCCCGCTGACGCCGATTCCCTGGCCCAGGTAAGCCTCTGCAAGGATTTCAGGGCCGGCATCAAAATCCACAATCTTTTTTCTGTCCCTTAAAGACATTTCCCTGGCCTGGAGGATAAAAAGATCTTCCCTTGATTCCCCTTCAAAGGTGAACTCGATTTCCTGGGGATTCCAATCTTCTTGAAACAGGAGCTTATAGATGATTCTTTTAAGCTCTGCATAGATGGCAGGGAAGCTTTCTTCCAGGCTGATTTTTGACTCCCGTTCTTCCAGGTCCCTCTGGATTTCTGAGATGGGAAGGGTTTTCACCAGTCCTGCCACCACGTCTTCTCCCTGGTTGCCGATGGTAAAATCCCCCCAGAGCCTGGCCGCATCGCCGGGGAGTTTCGGGCTGTGGCTGAACACCACGCCTGAGCCGGATTGTCTGGACAGGTTTCCGAACACCATGGATTGAACCGTCACGGCCGTACCCCAATCATCGGAAATCCCCATGATCCGCCGGTAATCCTTTGCCCTTTTGGATTCCCAGGAAGAAAAGACCTGGTCAATGGCCAGATAAAGCTGATCAAAGGGGGATTCGTTCAGCCGGATATGCGAGACCTTTAATAATTGTTTATAGGCCAGGGCCACTTCCTTCATCTGATCCCCGCTGAAATACCGCTTCAACTGAACCTTGTATTTCTTTTTCTTTTGATCAATGATCTCATCAAAGGTATCCCTTTTGATACCGGAAGCCATGCCGTAGACCTGGATAAACCTGCGGTAGCTGTCCCAGGCAAACCAGGGGTTTTGGCTGGTTTTGGCAAGGCTGGAGGCAATCTCCTCGTTCATGCCCACATTGAGAAAAGAATCCATCATTCCGGGTTGAGAAATGGAGGACCCGCTTCGAACAGACAATAACAGCGGGTTTTCCGGATTACCAAAGCTTTTGCCGGTTCTCTTTTCCAGAAGGGTGACCATTTTGTTGACAAATTTTTTAAAATTGATATTGGCCGGTCTGTACTGGTTGATGATCTCCCGGCATTTGAAGACTTCCGTTGTGATGATGAATCCTTCGGGGACGGGGATTCCCAGGTTTTTGAGCTTGATGAGGTTCAGTCCCTTGTTGCCCAGGAAGATGATATTATTGCTGATGGGGTCTTCGCTGCCGATTTCAATGACCGAGCATTTGGGATCATAATTGAGCAACCGGCTCAGGTGGACAGGCGAAAGCTTTTCCGACTGCTGAATCAGGGTGTGGAGGATCCGGTTCAAAAACACATCGATCTGCTGGAGCCCGATGGAGGTGGCAATGCGGTCCATGAAAAACACCTCGGCCACCCTCTGGTCCAGTTTTGATTCCTGCTTTCCCGGTTCATTGGGCAGATATTTTTTCAGGATCTGGTTTTTCCCTATCCTGGCTTCAATATGAAACAGATTGGCGGAATGAATCGTGTTGAAATGGTCGTTAATGATGTCCGCCACCGACCGGAGAAGGCCCTTGAAAATGTCCAGGTACTGGCTGATGGTGCAGGTTCTGATATCAACGGAGGATTTCAGGAAATCCATCTGGACGTTTAACTGGTTGGAGTTGATGCCGTCCAGGGCCAGGGCCGTCAGAAAAAGGCTCAGAATGTTGTAAATCCGCTTAAAGGTGGATTTGGTGATGACCTGGAGGTCAATGCTGTTGATCAATTCTTCAAACAGGACATTGAGAATGCTTTCAACCCTCAGGGTCAGCCCCATGGCATCAAATTTTGCCTCATTGTAACTGCCGTACATGGAAGGGATATCCACGGCAAAATGGCGTTTATGATAGATGGCTTCGTTGACCTCATAGACCTTGTCCGACAGAATGATATCCTTTAAATCCTGCATATAGGAGAGAAGGGCCGTGATTTTATCTTCCAGGTTTTTTTCTTCCAGGGCCGAGACAAGTTTGCCCGTATCCGGCAGGTTTTCCGTATTAAAGGAAGACAGGTATTTTTTTATTTCCAGATGATCCATCCGGTATTTCTGGTTTAAAAGCCTGTAAAATCCAAAGATCATTTTGACCCTGGACCGGTCAAGATCCGACACCCCTTCAACGGCATCTATGAGATGGTGGATGGCCTCCTCCGTATGAATGAGGTTGTCCTCGGGGAAATGGATTTCTTTAAATTCAGGCGAGTTCAGGATCATCCTGGGTCCGTCCACAAAGGGCCCTGAGGCGGTGATCTCTTCATAAATCGATGGCGGAAGATAGGTCTCGAGGGCGGTTTTATCCCCTGTTTTCCAGAAAAGGATGACTTCCCGGATAAAATCCACGATCCGGCTGGAGGATTCCACATGGCATTGCTTTCTTAAAAAATGAATGAGCCGGTCTTTTCTCTGGCAGGACTCGTCCAATTGTGTGGAAATATCCCTTAACCTTCCTTCGGCCCCGATTTCATTGAAAAAGGCGGGCAGGAGCCTTGAAAGCTGTTTGACCAGGTTGAAGACGGGGCCGATATCGGAATTCAGAAATTTGGTGATATCCCTGGGGAAAAGATCCGTATCCTTTATGAATACCCCTCCAATGGAAAGGGAGATGATGAGGGCGGATAAAAGACGCCTGGATTTTTTCGGGTCCTGGCTGATGAGATCCAGGAATACCCGGATATTGTTGACATGGGCCGAATTGCTCTTGATCTGCCAGTCCTCGCCGGTTCCCTCGATCATGGGAAACTGGAACCCGTGGTCCACGGCCCGGTCTATAAAATGATGGATGAGATCGATTTTGGATGTCCGGTAAACCGCCTCTCCTATCTTATGGATGCAGTCCAGAACCGTTTCCGGGTATTTTCCCTTATGCTCTTTGAGCAGAGAAAAGGTCTGGTTGATGATATTGACGTCTTTTTTAAAATCTTTATCCCCGATGAGCCGGGTCAGGGTGGTGTTGATGTCGCGCAAGGCCTGGACATGGATGGCGGAAAGCCCTGGAATATGGATGATATAAAACAGAAAAACGAGTTTCAGGTACCGGCCAGCCGTCTCGTTGCCGTTTTTGTCCATGATTTTCTGGGGGATGGCCCAGATCCGGCTGACAAAGTCCTGAAAACTCACCAGGCCGGTCAGTTCTTTCGTTGCCCGGACCGGGTCCTGATCCAGGATCTGGATAATGGACTCAAGATCTTTTTGCCAGGAAAGGATGCGGCTGTGGGACACCTCGTTTAAGATATCCTTTAATTCTTGATCCAGTTGCCCGATATCCATGCTCTGGCCGACCCAGGCCAGGGGGTCTTCCTGGCTGAGCCAGTAATGGAATGAACCATCGTGGAATTTGACCAGGAAAGGGTTGATGGATTTAAAAAAGGCGGCGTCTTCATTTTTCAGGCTTTTTAAAAGGGCTTCTGCGATTTTGTCCGGCTGGTAATAGGATTTGATAAAATAATAAAAGGAAGCCTCATCATAGGTTTCGATTTTCTCGATGGTTTCTTTAATGACATGGAGGAACCGATGGAGATCAGGGCCGGATTCCTTGACAACATGCTGTAAAAACAGCATGAGGTTATCGGCGGCCTCAGTTTTCAGTTTCGGGTTGGAATTGGATTCAAAGGCGGTGATATAAATGCCTGCAAAAAGAGAGAGGGCCTTATCCCCGTCCGGGTCCTGCCTGAAAAGGTAAAAATTCTGAATGGAGAAATACCGGGTTTCGCTGACAATAAATCCCCAGTTTTTATAGGGGTGGGACAATTCCTGTAAAAATATATTCATCCGGTTGAGGATGCCCACATAGGAGGACACGATATTTAAAAGGACGGCATATTTTTCATCAATTCCGACGTCGACCTTTGTATCCGACAGGTTGATCTCAAGGGCTTTGGACTTCACAGGGGATCCTTTCTTGGTATATAGGGCGAGTCGCCCTGCTTCGGCAAATTAGGGTTATTTTATCACGTTGACGGGGTTTTTCAATGTTCTTTATGCCGGTTTCCGGTAAAGCGTGATTTTCCGGTAATCGGGCAGAACGTCAAATACGGTTTCAAAATCCGATACATAGGGGCTTTTTCCTGCCGGAGCCGTATTGATGGTCTCAACAAGGATCTTTTTCAAGGGCTTGACGGGCCGGGTCAAGAGATGGTTCAGGCAGGCCAGGTATTCTACCAGGCTGTCATCTCCGGGTTCTGCATGAATTAAAAGGTCTTTGCCGCTTCCCAGGGAAACCAGTTTAAGTTCCCGGCCCTTAAAAACCAGAAGGGTTGTGGGCAGGCGTTTGGGAAAGCGCTGTTTTACGGCAGGCAAAGGAATGCCGCAGACGGAAGCAGGGTCAACGGCATTCATGAAATAGACCGCATTTTCGGGCAGGGCGGCCTGAAGTTTCTGAAAGGCCCTGGGCAGCATGAACTGGAGGCCGGGGATGTCGTTAAAAAAATGGCCTGACAGGATTTCACCGGATAATTCCATGAGCCTGAGGGATCGGAAAAGAACGGCCCATTGAAATTGCGGCAATTCCTTGTGCAGGATTTCCCGGAAGAGTATCCCGTACCGGTCCAGCAAAAGCCTGACCCTGTCCTTATGGAGGTCTTCGGTTTCCATCTCATCCAGGGGGTCCGGCGGCAGGGCCGGTTTATATCAGTGCCCGGCAAAGGGGAGGGAGCCCCGCCATTGGGAAAAGGAGGGGCCGGCTTTGGACTGCCGCCTTCCGAACCGTCGGCCGGTTGGCGGTTTTATGGTTTCAGGGGCCTTGTATCCGGTTTCAATTCCCTTTCTTAATGCAGAAAAGCCGTCATTGGACAGTTTTCCCTGCCAGACAAGATTCCATATCCGCTCCGACAAGGTTCTCGAATCGCAGGAAAGCAGGTTCAGAAGGCCGGAAAAATCATGGCGGACACCTCCCGGATCAAAGAGGGATTCAAGCTCCGGGTCTTGTTTATGGGCGGTTTTTCCTGTTTCAGGGCCGGACCCTTTGGCCGAATGCAATAACAAATCCATATCCGGTTTGAAACAAAAGGCCGACTGCTTTCTTGCAAAGCCCATCCATTGGAGGCCTCCCTCCTGCATGAGAGTATCCAGAAAGGAAGGGTGGTAGGGGGATATCCGGGCCGGCAGGATATCCGATTCCCAGGATTCAGCCGGAAGCGGGAGGCAGGAGAGCTGTTCCAGGCGGTCAAACAGGCCGTCGATATGGTCCGGCCGCTTTGTGAGCCCCTGATAATGGGCCAGAAATAAAGGCAAAACATCAATTTCCAGGGCATCAAACCTTGGTCTGGCCATGGACCGGGAAAGCCTTAAAAGAATTTCGTAATTATCACTGTCGCAGATGTCTGTATCAGAACCCTTATCAACCAGAAGCCCCACAATGACCCGGCGGTCTTCAACAAGGGCGTTGATCAAATCTTCAAGCCTTGATTTTTCAATGCCCAGGGAGTTTCGGATAAAATCAAGGGAAACCGGCCCGTAAAAGGAAAGCCACTGGCCCAAAAAAGAGGCCCCGGCTTCCTCATCTTCTTTTGGTCCATAAAATGCACCCATGAGTTTGGAATCCCATTCACGGGAAACCATAAGCGGACAATCAATTCCTTCAGGAGAAAGAAGGGTCAGTTTATCCCGTGTCGGATCGAGGATCGTTTCCATTGAATCCAAGGTTTCCGTTTTGATTTGCTGAAGCAATGCTTCCCATTCCGTATGGGGAATGGCAATGCGTTCCTTTACCCAGTCTAAAAGATCCTGCGGTGTCTGGGGAGCATATCCGGGTGCCAGACGTTGCCGCTTTTTTTCAAATTCCTTTACAAGGGTTGGGGATACGGCAGGCCTCAGATTCGGGGAAAAGACAAGGTCCCGCAGGAAATTGCCGCCAGGGGCCGAAGCGGATGAAGCTGCCTCATCCTGCCTGTACATATACTGGTTGATCTGGTTCCAGGCCATGCCGGCGGCAAAGGGGCTTGGCCGGGAGGTAAAGGCGGCGGACCAGGAAATTTCTCCGGTTTGGATCTCATCCAGCATGAGTTTCAGATGGATGAGGTCAAATTCATCCTGAAGACAGGTACGATAGGTTTCCAGGAGAATCGGAAAATCCTTGTAGGGGGTTATGTTTTCCAGGAATTTTTTGGATTTCAGCCGGGTCATCCAGAGGGGCATCCTCTGGTTGATTTTATTTTTGGTCAAGAGCAGGGCCCGGGCCGCACATTCCCTGAAACGGGCGGCAAAAAAGCCCGTGCTTTCCATTTTCCGTTTTAAGAGGGCTTCCACATTGGATGCGGTGACAAGGGAAAGAATATCCTCCGGTTCAATTTTATGGGGAAGCTGGATGACAACGGCATCATTGCCGGGAAAGATTTCCGGTTTTTCACCAAACCGGTCTTCCCAGGCCGCTTCCAGGGCAATGGCATAGGGCCGGTTCACCCGGCCTCCGAAAAGGGTGTGAATCACCAGCATGGAGCCGGGGCTGCCGTCGGGCCCTGATCTGACATATTCCAGGACAAGGTGGCGCCGGTGGGGCAGGGCCGTGCCGGTGGATTCTTGCTGCTGCTTTAAAAACCGGATCAGTTCCGTTGCAGCCGTTTCGTCCATATGGTATTCCGTTTTCAGGAGGAGTTCGAATTCCGGCCGGGTCAAATTGTCTTCCGCAGTTTCAAGAAAAGTCCGGATGAGCCCTGAAAAATGAAAATCCCGGTTCATGGCCTCGGCAATCCAGAAGGGGGCGTCTATATGGCTGTTTCCCACGGGAAGGGCAAAGACATCATTGTGGGTGATTCTCATGATTTTCCAGTTCCGGGTGCCCATGGTGGCAACCTGCCCGATTTTTGCCTCCCAGACATATTCTTCATCCAGTTCGCCGACTTTGGCCTGGGTGTCATGGTGGCGGAGCTGGTAATAGCCCCGGTCGGGAATGGTCCCGCCGGAGGTATAAAGGGAGAGGAGGGCCCCTTTTTTCCCCTGAACCGTATGATCCAGACGGTCAATGGAAATTCTCGGCCGGAGTTCCCGGATTCTTGCATCGGAATATCGCCCGGCCAGCATATTCAATACGAGATCATAGCTTTCCCGGCCGAGGTTGTGGTAGGGCCGGCTTGTTTTCAGGAAAGCGTAGAGTTCATCCATGTCCCAGGTTTCAAGCCCGGTCATGGAAACGATGATTTGGGCCAGGACATCCAGGGGGCAGTCAATGGGATGGACAGGTTCGATATCCTTTGTATCCATGGCCTTTGCCAGCACTGCGGCAGCGATGAGATCATGGGAATGGGCCGCAAAAAGGGTGCCCTGGCTGACTCCTTCAATATGGTGCCCGGCCCTTCCGATTCTCTGTACGGCCGAAGACACGGAGAAAGGAGACTGGATCAGGATGACCTGGGAAAGCTCGCCGATATCGATGCCCATTTCAAGGGAGCTTGTGGCCACAATGGCCCGGAGCCTGCCGTTTTTCAGATTCTGTTCCACATTGAGCCGAAGCTGTCTTGAAAGGGAGCCGTGATGGGCATAGGCAACGGGTTCCGCAGACCGTTGATTGATTTTATAGGTGATTTTTTCACAGAGCCTGCGGCCGTTGGTAAAGATCAGGGTGGATCTGTTCTTTTCAATGATGTCAAGGCATTCTTTGGCCAGAAGATCCCAGACCGGGGCATCGGCCGGTTCTTCCTCCCTTTGTGGATATTGCACCGAGATCCGGTAATGCTTTTGAATCTTGGATTCGATTTTTTCAACGGGCCGTTTGGCATACCGGGGATGGGGGCCATGGCCGTCCATCCGGTATCCGCCCACAAAGTCTGAAACTATATCCAGGTTTTTCAAAGTGGCGGAGAGGGCAATGCGCTGAAATTCTCCGGACAGCCGGACCAGCCTTTCCACCGCAGTGATGAGGTGGACCCCGCGTTTATTCCCCAGAAGGGCATGGATCTCATCCAGGATCACGGCTTTGAGCCTGCACAGCATTCCCCGGCCGGAGCGGGAGCTGAGCATGAGATTCAGGCTTTCCGGGGTTGTGATCAGGATCTGAGGCGGATGGCGGAGCATTTTCCTGCGATCCTCCGGGGAGGTGTCACCGCTCCGGGTCATGACCCGGATATCGGGAAACGGTTCCCCCTGTTTTTCAAAAAGGTCCTGGATTTCTTTTAAGGGCTGATCCAGGTTTTTTTTGATGTCATTGTTCAAGGCCTTCAGGGGGGACACATACAGGACAAGGGGGTGGCCATGGGCTGTCCGGTTTTGCGTCACCAGTTCATTGATAAACCATAAAAAGGCCGTAAGGGTTTTCCCGCTTCCCGTGGGCGCCGTGATGAGAACATGCTTATGGGCGGCAATGAGCGGCCAGGCCCTGTCCTGGATATCCGTGGTGCGGGCAAATTTTCCGAAAAACCATTTTTCAATCAAAGGATGAAAATATTCAAAGGTGTTTGTCACGATTTCTCTTCCCTGAAAACCATAAGATGACCTATCCCTAATGATGCTTTTTGCATTGATGGGGGAGATTTTACAAGTTTTTTTTCCGGCCACACCCTGATTTAAGACAGCAGGGCGGGAAGCAGGAAATACAAATTGACAATATCCATGTACATTGGTATTTAAATATGAAGATAATTTTTTAAAAGAATAAATACCAGGAGAACAAATACAATGATCAATCGGAATTTTTCGCTGCTCTTAACGGGCCAGTTGGTTTCCCAGATCGGGGATAAATTTCATATGATTGCCCTGTCCTTCTATGTATTGAAGACAACAGGATCATCCACCAGAATGGGGGCTGTGCTGGCCGCTTCTCTGATCCCTTCCCTGGTGTTGGGATTTTTTTCCGGTGCCTTTATCGACCGGTATAACCGGAAAGCCATCATCGTGGGGACGGACCTGATCCGCGGGGTGATCATCGGGATTTTCGCCCTTTTGTTTTATTTTGAAGCCATGAATTTTTACGTCATTTTGCTCATGCAGGTGCTTCTTTCCGTCAATGCTGCATTTTTTGATCCGGCCGTTCCTGCGATCATCCCTCGGATTGTGGAGGAAAAGGACCTGGCTGCCGCCAATTCCGGGCACCAGTTTGTCAGCGGTTTTTCCACCATAGCCGGTGCGTTTTTAGGGGGGATCATGGTTTCGGCCTTTGGGTATTTCTGGGTGTTTGTCATGAATGCGGCCTCCTTTATTTTCTCTGCCGGTTTTGAATGTTTTATCCAAATCCCGCCGGTCCCCGGGAAAGAAAAGATAGAAAAGCAGCAGAGACTTTGGGAAGATATGAGGCAAGGATACCGGTATATCCTTTCCCGGCAAGAGCTTGTCGTTCTTTTATTCATGGTCCTGGTCATTCATTTTTTTGTCGGTTCCATTGAAGTCATCCTGCCGGTGATGGCGGATACTGTTTCTTTGGAAGGGGCCAGAACCCTTGGCTTTTTTCAGACCGCCTTCGGGCTTGGCACCCTCATCATGGCCGTTTTCCTCAGCATTCGGACCATTTCAGGAAGGGAAAAAGCAAGCCTTTTCAGCAGTGTTTTTATTATCGGGCTGCTTTTTTTGGGAACAGGGATGGTCAACCCCGGGGAAATGATCAGTTTTTATCTGTTCATGATTTTTTTGTTCGGATGCTGTATTATCTGTGCCGGGATTTCCTTTCGAACCCTTTTACAGAAGGGGGTGGATAATGCCTTTGCCGGAAGAGTGTTTGCCGTGGCAGGTTCCATCGGAAATGCCGCCATCCCCAGCGCCATGATCATTTACGGGGTCTTGCTGGAACGCTATTCTTTTCAAGGATTGCTGATGGTTTCAGGCCTGGTACTGATGCTGCTCAGCATGGTTTCATTTGTTTTGTATAAGGAGAAAAAATTTGGCCGCACAGAAAAAATCCTCTCTAAACCCGGCACTTAATGTTGAAAGGGTGCAGACCGGAGTCAGGATTGAAAAAAGGATATTAAAAGTATTGAAGGGGCTTGCCGAATATCATGATCTGACCCTTGGCGACCTGATTGAGGGAATCGTCCTCCATGCCTTTGAAGGCAAGGCCCCTTTTGATGAGAAAAACCTGAAAAAAATTGAAGAATTAAAGCGGATCTATGATTTGGATCTGACCAGCCAGGACAGCCATAAGCTTGTGGAGTCCTGACCGGTATCCGGATGAAAAGAGATCAGCTTGCCGGAGCCTGGCCGGGCGAATGCTTCATGCCTGAAATTCCATTCCAGGCCATCAGAAGGGTAAGGATCAGGGCTCCCGCCAATTGGACGGGATAGGGAATGATTTCGGCCGCCCGGCCTATGGTTGCACCGGCCTGAGTGCCGGACAGAACATATATCCGGTCCAGCAGAAACCCCATGGTCAGGGAACAGACGGCTATCATGGACAGATAAATGACGAGGGCCCTGGTATTGAATATGGTTTTAACAATATTCATGGTGGCGGCATTGGTGGCCGGGCCTGCCAGCAGGAAGACCAGGGCGGCTCCGGGATTCAATCCCTTGAGGATGAGGGCCGCAGCAATGGGGGTGGAGGATGTGGCGCAGACATACATGGGCATCCCTGCCGCCAGCATCACCAGCATGGATAGGAATTGATGCTCGTTGGCCCAGACGGTCAGGTCTTCCGGGAAAAAAAAAGTGATGAGACCGGCGATGAAGATCCCGATGATAAAGGGTTTGGTAATATCCGATAACAGTTCGCCAAAGGCATAGTAAACACCGGTTTTTAATTTTTCGGAAAGGGTTTTCGGTTTCGTGTGTGCAACTGCACAGCAATTTGAAGCGCTGCCTCAGCCGCCTTTAAGGCTTACCGATGGTGTGTTTTCCGGCAAGTCGTTGATCCCGGCATAATTCTGGACGATTCCGGTGGCAATGGCCGTGATAAATCCTGCAACAGGCCTTATGACCGTCATGATGGGGTCCAGCATGGCCCAGGAAACCGCAATGGAATCCACGCCCGATTCAGGGGTGGCAATCATAAAGGAGAGGGCGGCCCCATTATTGGCCCCCTGTTTTTTCAGCCCTGCGGCCACCGGTACAACACCACAGGAACACAGGGGTATGGGAATTCCGAAAAGGGCGGACAGGATAACCGGCCTTATTTTGCCGGTTCCAAGATATTTTTTGATTTTATCCGGTTTGAAAAAAACATAGAGGACACCGGCCATAAAAAAGCCGAAGAGCATATAAACCGCAACATCAAGATAAATCTGCCAGGTTTCTTTTAGTATTTCATATAGCATGGTCATGGGTGTCATGATGGGGAATCCTTGTTTCAGTGTCTGACATGGTGAAGGCTCATACGGATCAGGGAGGCGACATGGTCGTCATCAATGGAATAATAGATGATTTTACCGTCTCTCCTGTTTTTTACGATTTTCAAGGTCCTTAATATCCGGAGCTGGTGGGAAACGGCAGAATCCGTCTGACCGCAGATGGCTGCAATATCGCACACGCAATGTTCCTGGTTGAGCAGGGCCAGAACAATCTTAAGCCGTGACGGATCACTCAAGGCCTTGAAGATTTCCGCCATATGGGTGATATCTTCGGTTGGGGGCAGACTTCCTACCGTTGCTTTGACCTTGGTTCCGTTAATACATTTTAGATCGCAGGTATCCATTAACACCTCTTCATTTGATCAGTTGTTCATATGTTAATCCTGCAAGGCTTTTCCGTCAACCCTGAAAATGCATGCATTGAAAAATTATTTTTTTTGATCAGTCCTGAAGGATTTTATCCACTGCTTTTTTCGCATCCCATACGGCCGTGAAAATCAGGTTTGAATGCTTTTTTTCCTTGATGATGCCATCGGAGCCGATTTCCATATAGGATGGGCTGATGGCGCCGCCAATGGCGTAGATTCCTTTTCGGCCGGTTTCAAAATGCTCGGAAAGCATGAGCAGTCGCTCCCCTTCCCTGGCAATTTTGCAGATGACCCCGGTGCAGGTGATCTGTTGAAGATTGAGGGTATCGAAAATGGCCGAAGGTCCATGGGTACCGATACAGGCAATCACATTTTTCATGGGGAAGCTCATCCCCTGGTAAGTGTAAAGGTCATTACCGAGGCTCGGAGAAGTGGTCTGATGAATATAAAGCCGGTCAATCCCTTCAGCATCCACCTCTCCAATTTTGGGGACCGCTTTTTGAAGAATTTTAATATGTCCGCCCAAAAGGATTTCCTCGCCCAGATCCCGGGCCGTATCTGTGTTGATTTCAAAGGTTTCCTTGATATGGGCCCAATACACACTGGTATTGTCGTCTTTTGCCTGGCGCTTGATTTTGGAAAGAGAACACACCACATCGGCTGCAGCATTCCCGCCGCCGATGACCAGAACATTGATGCCGATATAATCCTCGCCGTTTTCAATATTCCTTCGCACGGTTTTGGCTTCTCCATAGATACCCAGATCATTGGGAATATTGCTGCCAAAGGCAAGAATAATGTTTTGTGCGAGATATGAGCCCTTATTGGTTTTGACAAGATAATCCGGATACGTGCCCATGATCTCTTGAAATTCTTCATTGAAATGGATATTGAGACGGCTCTCTGAGGCAAGGGCCTGAACCTGTTCAATATACAGTTCAACCGGAATTTTTTCCTCCGGCGGTTTGATCTCGGGAACCGGGAAAAGGCCTTCATAGCCTTTGGGTATGGTCGGGTATACTTTTTTTCCTTTTGGATAGGTGTCGATAATGCCTTGCATGATCTTCCGGCCTTTTTCCAGGATCAAATGGGATTTGGATCCTTTTTTTGCTGATAATGCAGCACAAATTCCTCCCGGGCCTGATCCGACAATGATCAGGTCAAATTTTTCAGTCATCGGGACCATCTCCTTGAATTGGATTCATTAACTGATTTTGAGTCAGGGTATCATGGCGGATTAAGTATTGTCCAATCTAAAAAACTGTTTTAAAACAGGGGTGAAAAATTTATATCATTTGATTGCATAGGAAAGGAAAAGCCCATGGGATATGATATCCTGATAGAAAACGGCCTGCTTGTCACCATGGCGGAAGGCTTGCCGGTGGTGGAAGACGGCGCCGTCCTGATCCTGAAGGGAGAGATTGTCGGGTGCGGAAAAACAAAGGAATTTTCAGAGCATAAAGCAAAAACCCGCATCAATGCCCATGGGAAAATCATCATGCCGGGGTTGATTAATTGCCATACCCATCTTCCCATGTCCATGTTCAGGGGGTTGGCTGATGATCTGCCCTTGGATATCTGGCTCAATGACCACGTTTTCCCGGCCGAGGCAAAGCATGTGAATCCGGATTCCGTGGAAAAATGGAGCCGCCATTCCTGTACCGAGATGCTGCTCGCCGGAACCACCACCTGCTGTGACGGATATTTTCATGAAGATCGGGTTGCAGCGGCTGTCCTGGCTTCCGGCATGAGGGCCGTGGCCGGTCAGGGGGTCATCGATTTTCCTGCACCCGGCGTGCCTGATCCAAAGATGAATATAAATGCGGCGGTTGAGTTTGTGAACCAATTTAAGGATATTTCGCCTTTGCTGACTCCGTCCATCTTCTGCCATTCGCCCTATACCTGTTCACGGCAAACCCTCACGGCGGCCAAAAAAGCAGCCAATCATCTGGGGGTCCTTTTCCAGATCCATGTGGCGGAGACCAAAAACGAAAAGAATCTGATACAGGGGCTCGGATCCATGACCATTGTTGAATATCTGGAATCCGCAGGTACTCTTGATTCAAATACATTGTTGGTCCATTCAATCTGGATCAATGACAATGACATGGACATCATCGAGAAAACCCATGCCAAGATTGCCCATTGCCCTGAATCCAATATGAAGCTTGCCTCGGGCATCGCTCCCATTCCAAAGCTCATCAAATTGGGGGTGCCTGTCGGGCTGGGAACCGACGGGTGTGCATCCAACAATGACCAGGATCTTTTTTCGGAAATGGATACTGCGGCCAAACTGCACAAGGTGGCCTTGCTGGACCCCTGTGTCATGGATGCCCGGACAACCCTGAGGATGGCCACCATTGAGGGGGCAAAGGCCATTGGGCTGGATAGCGTCACAGGGTCCATTGAAAAGGGAAAAAGGGCGGACATTATCCTGGTGGATACGGACCGGCCCCATATGACCCCCATGTATGATCCCTATTCCGGCCTGGTTTATTCTGCCAAAGCCGCTGATGTAAATTTTGTGATGGTGGATGGAAGGGTCCTGGTCAGGGATGGGAAACTGGTTTAAGGTTGCCTCCATGGAGATTAAAGTATATAGAATGAAGCTTGAAGAACAGGAGAAATAATACAAGGAGCAATCTATGCTGCAACCGCTGTTTATAAAAGCCACAAGCCTTTCGGATGCATGGTTTCAGACGCTTTACCGGTGTGTGGAACAGGGCCGGTCATTTGCCATTGACCGGGGGTCCTTTGAAGGGCAGAAGCGGCTTGAATTTGATTATATCACGATTCATATCACCCACCCCGCCACTATCCCGTTGCTGCCCAAGGTAAATCCCCTCCTGGGGTTTCCGGACCCGGTGGATGAGCATTATCTGGATGACTATCTGCCTTACCTGATGACGGGAGAGGAAAAAGAAGGGGAGTCCTATACCTATGGACAGCGGATTTGTAAATGCGATCTGGCCTATCTGCCGGATGAGTTTAAACGGCTGACCAATATCCTGGTCCAGGAAAAAGAAATCTGGGCAGACCGGAATATTTTAATCAAAGAAGGGGGCCGGTATTTTGTCAACCAGATGGAACTGATGATATGGACCTATAAAAATAAGGGACACCGGAACAATCAGATGATTCTCCAGGTGGGCCAGCCTTCCGACATGGTTCTTTTGGATCCCCCCTGCCTCCGCCATATTGATACACGGATCCAGGATGGTAAATTGCATTTTTTCCCCTATTTCCGTTCCTGGGATTTATTCGGCGGGTTCCCGGCCAACCTGGCGGCCATTGAAATGATGAAACAATATTGCGCCGCCCAGATAGGGGTTGAAAACGGAGAAATCATTGCCTCCTCCAAAGGGCTTCATATTTATGATTATGTCTTTGAGATCGCAGAAGCCATAAGGGGCCGGTCCATGGATGAATTCAGGGAAATGTCTTAGCGGGGTATCGATCTTCTGTGGGATTTTGAGCCCTGATTTTGGCGGGGCTTCCAACGATAAGGCCCCGGAATCATCGACATGAATTGCCGATGATCCCAGGGCCGGATGGTCGAGTCTATCAGATCATTCTTTTTTCAGGAAAGATCAATCTCGCACTGGTCATTGAGATGGAGACTATAAATATAAAAAGAAAGTGCAATCACCGGCACTGCCAGTATAAATCCGAATACCGGAAGCAGGGTGACGCCGATAATGACCAAGGCTATGGCGGCTACCAGCATTAAAGAACCTAAAAGAAGCTTGGATATTTTCTGAGGTATACATTTTATGGGTTTCATAAAACCCTCCTTTTTTAATTATGATCCGGAAATCACTTCGTTATCATTCAGCAGTATTCAACAGGGCGTTTATTCCTGTTCGTATGAATAAAAAATAAGAACCCCTTGGAAAAAAGCAATGCAAATGATTGAATGGGAAACAAAAACATTTGACAGGCTTGGCACCGATGAATTGTATGAGCTGTTAAAGTTGAGGGTGGACGTATTTATAGTGGAGCAGAGTTGTGCTTATAGGGAATTGGATGAAAAGGACCGGCATCCTGATACTCTCCATCTTACAGGAAGAAATGAAAATGGAGAACTGGTTGCATATTTGAGAATTTTGCCGCCGGGCCTGAGTTTTGAACGGCCGAGTATTGGAAGGGTGGTGGTTGCAAAGAGGAGCCGGGGGCAGGGGCTTTGTCATCTCATGATCAAACAGGCAGTGGATCAGGCCTGCCGGACCTGGCCGGGTATGGGTATACGCATAAGCGCCCAGGCTTATTTAGAAGGGTTTTATGCCGCTTACGGCTTTAAAAAAGCCTCAGACGTTTATCTGGAGGACGGCATCCCTCACGTGGAGATGGTTCGGGAGGGGTAAATCCTTGCCTGTACAGGGGTCTGCAACAGACGGATAATCGTCTGAGGGATGGGTTGATTTACGCCTTGGGAACCCGGATGAGGAGGACCGGTACCTCACTGTTTTTGACGACGGTTCTCGCGCTCCCCCCGATCAGTGCTTCCTGGAGGATATTATGGCCGTAATTTCCCATGACAATCATATCCGCATGGATTTCTTTGGAGGCATTCAGAATTTCTTCCGCCGGGTTTCCCTTTGGGATTCGTATTTCCTCCACCAGAAGACGGCAGGAATCGATTTTAGATTCCATTTCCGTACAAAAGTCTTCAATTTTGGATTTAATTTTTTGTTTCAGATAATTCATTTTTTCCGATTTCAACGCTTCCCATTTCTCTTTTCCGACCATATCCTTGACCTGGTTTTCGATCATGGTGTTCATACTCTCCATGACATAGACAATGGTAATCATGGCGTCATAATGCTTTGCCATATCGGCGGCATATCCAAAAGCGTATTTCGCAGTATCGGAAAGGTCTGTTGCATAAAGAATTTTTTTAATTTGGGGTACCATTTTATCCTCCTCCCAGGGTTAACGAGCTTTAAGGGACTTCATTTAATGTATAGCTGCATGTAGTATATTCCGAATTGGGATATCGGGTCAATGGGTAGCAGAAAGGTTTAAGAATTTGGATCTGATTCTCTTGAGATGTTTCAGCAAATGATCTTTTCTTGCCTCTCCGACCATTTTCGGCGCATCGGCCCTGAGCAGTTCGGACAAAGAAAGCAGGTCCTCCCTGACACTGATGACTTCGGCGTTCCATTCATCAGCGTTCATTTTTAACAGGTTAAAATACCAGAGCCGAAAGGTCAGGCAATAGAGCCGTTCCGATATCTCCGTAAGAAAAGGATTGGCTGCGGCGTCATAGAAAAGCCGTTTGACGTTCATGTCCAGAGAGGCCAAGGTTTTTGGATTTCTAGAATCAAACTGGCGCTCACATTCCAACATCAACTCATCCAAGCGGTTGAAATGGTCCTTTGTAAATCGCTCGGCCGCCATGATGCCGATGACGGATTCGAGTTCAAGCCTTGCCTGGAAGACATGGGTAATGGTGTTCAATTCCAGCTCCATGACAAGGATACCGGTCCGGGGCAGGGTTTTTACCAGGTGTTCCCATTCAAGGCGAAACAGAACCGTGCGGAGCGGTGTCCGGCTGATACCGAATTCCCCGGCCAGTTCCTGTTCTTTGAGCATATGGCCGGGGGCATAGTCAAGATAGATGATTCTGTCACGAAGCGTATTGTAAATATCGATATTCATTTAATGAAATAATACCTGTTAAAATTTGAGGATGGTCAATATTTTCTGGTATACTTTAACAATACAAGTCTATATAGGCTTACGAATATCTTGTCAAACCATTTCAAAATATAGGGTATTTTTAATTGCAAAAAAATATTGACTTAAATATTTTTTTTGGTATACCATAAAAACATCAAAAAAATTTTAAATAAATTATTAAGGAGATATACAATGAAAAAAAATATTACTCACGGGCTCTGGGAGGCTACTGCTCCGGCCAGGCCTAAATTGGATTCCCTGCAGGGAGACCAGAAAACAGATATTGCCATTATCGGCGGAGGCTATACCGGTCTTTCCGCTGCCCTGCATCTGACTAAAATGGGCAAGGAAAGTATTCTTCTTGAAGCCGAAGACGTCGGATATGGGGGGGCAGGCCGTAATGTGGGCCTTGTAAATGCAGGGCTCTGGCTCATGCCTGAAGATCTCATTCAACTTGTGGGGCCGGTGTACGGAGAGAAATTGATCCGGATTCTGGGGGCGTCAGCAGACCTTGTTTTCGGGTTGATCCAGGAATACGGCATTGAATGTGAAGCGCTCCGGAACGGAACCCTTCACTGTGCAGATTCCAGAAGCGGCTATAAAGCGCTTCAGCAAAGAGAGGAACAATGGCTGAAACGGGGGGCGCCCGTCAGGCTTCTTGAGCGGGAGGAAGCTGCGGTTGCAACCGGAAGTTCTTCTTTTTATGGGGCATTGCTGGATAAGCGGGCCGGAACGGTTCAGCCCCTGGCCTATGCCGTCGGACTTGCAAAAGCCGCCTTGAAAGAAGGCGCAAAATTATATAACCATTCCCCTGTCACGGGGTTTGATAAGGTGAGCGGCGGATGGAAATTAAGCACCCCTAAGGGGTCGTTGACGGCAAAATCCGTTATCATTGCCGTCCAGGGATATGCGGAACATGCATTTAAAGAATATCAGAAAAATCTGGTGCCGTTTAATTATTTTCAATTTGCCACCTCTCCCCTCCCGGAAAAAGTGCTGAAAACTGTTTTGCCGGAACGTCAGGGCGCCTGGGACACCAATTTGATTCTGTCTTCTTATCGCCTGGATGCAGCAGGGCGGCTGGTCGTCGGAAGCGTGGGCATGGTGGAAGGATTTGCCTGGGATATCCATGAAAACTGGGTAAAAAGAACCATTGCAAAAACATTTCCCCAGGTGGGCGAAACCTCCCTTGATTATGGCTGGTACGGCCGGATTGCCATGACCACCAACCATATCCCGAGGTTCCACATTCTGGACCCCTCGGTTGCCATGGTCACCAGCTATAACGGCAGGGGAATCGGTCCTGGGACCGTGTTCGGAAAACTCCTGGCCGAATATATGGCGGGCGGCTCGCCGGAAAATATTCCATTGCCCGTCACAAACATAGATCCTGTGGGTTTCAGGAATCTCAGGGGACTTTTTTATGAGGCAGGGGCAAGGCTGTATCATTTTGTCCAGAGGAGGATTTAGTCTCTGAAGACCCTGCAAGAGTTTCATTGCAATCTGTTTTTTATCCCGGGTGTTGACCCTGGAATGTGAAAAGCATATATGGTTCAAAGGCCATTGAATTCTATATTCAGGATACCGATTATGGTGTTGTACATTCCAGGGAAACCGGGGGCGCCGTTTTTAATGACCCATTTGCCCTTGCTGTTGAAAAGATTTTCACTTTTCTATGAACAGGATGGATCATGTCTTGAGTATTTTTTATACAGCAAAGAGAAAAAAAGCCGGATTTCAAAAACCTTGGTGGTTTCCCATGATTTATTTTCAGGCAGCTTATATATTGCCAAATTCTACCCTGAAATTTTCAGGGAAATAAATTGCAAATATTTATCGGCAGCCTGTTTTTATCTGATGGCCCACCATGCCGTCTGCTTATTTCATCTTGCAGACAATTGCTGTGTTAACCTGGAAACGGATCTGGCGGTTTTTAAGAATTTCTATGCCCGATTGGATGATTTCGATTTTAAAATCCATTATCATCGGCCCTCTGATAGGGTTTGCCTCAGGGGACACTACCATGAAATAGCCTTTGGCACCGATGAAATTCTCCGTCATATCCCTGCTTGTGATGGAGAATAACCGGGTTATCGCGCCGGAACAATTTCCAGCCAGTAGCCATCCGGGTCTTTAATAAAATAAATTCCCATGGTCGGATTCTCAAAACAGATGCAGCCCATTTCTGTGTGGTGTTGATGGGCCGCATCAAATTCATGGGTTTTAAAGGCAATATGGAATTCTTCATCCCCCAGATTATAGGGCCGGTCCATGGCTTTCAGCCAGGTCAGCTCCAATCTGGTCGAGCTTGAGCCATCACCCAGGAATACGATGATATAGCTGCCGTCTTCAGCCGTTTTTCGTCTGATTTCTTTTAACCCCAAGGCCTTGTCATAAAAAAGAAGGCTTTTCTCAAGATCAAAGACATTGATGTTGAAATGATCGATGCTAAAATTCATAATTATTCCTTTTATATGTAATGGTATTGCATGCTTCTATTAATTACGGATTCTCATCTTGAGGTCAAGGGAAAAAAAGTCGGGCATACAAAGGCATTTAAATTCCATGCTGAAAAAGCATTTAACATCTGATATGGTAATAGCGTTTTGAATTTTAAGGAATGGGTGATGACGGAATTGAATTGGTCATGGATATATGGTTTTTTTTCTTTTGCGGCAGGATTTGTCTCCCTATCCCTGTCCATCTATCTTTCTCCCCACTGGAAAAATACAAGCGCTCGAATTCTTATGCTGCTCATGGCGGTGACCGCTATATGGTCCCTTGCCTATGGCATGGAGTTGATCAGCCCGAATATGGCGCTCAAACTCTGGTGGGTAAAAATTGAGTATTTGGGTGGGGTATGGGTAGGCATGCTGATTTTTTGTTTCATTACAACCATTGCAGCAAAAAAGCCTCAGGTGACGAAAACCGGTTATCTCCTGCTAAGCCTGGTGCCGCTCCTGGCCATTCTTCTGGTTTTGACAAATGATCATCATCATTTGATGTGGCGGCATGTTTGGCTGGATCTGAGTGGCAGGGCTCCCACCCTTGCCTATGTAAGGGGTGAGGCATTCTGGGGGTATATTGGGTTTTCCCATCTGTTGATCTTTACGGCAACCTTTATTTTGATAAAGGCTTTGATATCTGCCAAGGGAATCGCCGGAAAACAATTGTTCATGCTGCTGGTGGGCATGATATGCCCATGGCTGGCCAATATCTTTTACCTGTCCGGATTTGATGAATTAAAACATCTGGATCTGACCCCGGCCGCATTTACCGTCAGCGGGATTGCTTTTTCCTGGGGGCTTTTGAAATATCAGATGCTGGGGCTGATTCCCCTGGCCCGTGAAATGCTGATAGAGAGCATGGGGGATCCTGTTATTGCCCTGGATATGAATGATCGGATACTGGATATGAACCGGGCTGCCCAGGATCTGTTCCGGATTGATAGAGCTGCCCGGACCTATGCGGGAATAAGAGAAACGATTCCTTTTCTGTATGATCTGGTTGAACAATTTCGTGGGCCGGAGCCGGTCGAAATTGAAACGCGGTTTTGTGTGGAAGATTTATCAAAGCAATGGAATTTGAGGGTTTTCCCTTTGCTGAATAAAAGGGAAAAACAGATCGGCCGCCTGATTATTTTAAGAGATATCACCAAGATCAAAAAAACAGAGCATGAACTGCGCCATACCCAGAATTATATCCGCAGTATCATCAATTCCATGCCTTCGGTGCTGATCGGGCTGACGGCCGAAGGCATCGTCACGCAATGGAATACGGAGGCCGAGCGGCTGACGGATATTTCAGCCCATGAGGCAAAAGGAAAGCGGCTTGAAAAAGTGTTTCCCGGGCTTTTTAATCCTATTTTGGGTGTAAGACAGACCCTGGAGAGGCAAACCGTAAGAAAGGAAAGCAAGATAAAGATTTCAACAGGCGGGAAAACAATTTTGACCGATATCACCATTTATCCCATTCTGTCGGACAAGGCCGAAGGCGTCGTTATCCGGGTTGATGATATCAGTGACAGGGTCAGGATGGAAGAAATGATGATGCAGTCTGAAAAAATGCTATCCGTGGGCGGGCTTGCAGCAGGCATGGCCCATGAAATAAACAATCCCCTTGCCGGTATTCTTCAGAATATCCAGGTGATACGGAACCGCCTGGAAAAAGATCTGCCGGCCAATATCAAGGCTGCATCGGAATGCGGGGTCAGCCTTGACGCCCTAAGGGCCTATATGGGAAAAAGAAACATTTTCCCCATGATGGACCTGGTAAGGGCTTCGGGCTACCGGGCAGCTCAGATTGTGGAAAATATGCTGACCTTCAGCAGGAAAAGCGACCACCGCAAATTCACCTATTATCTTCATGACATCATGGAAGCGGCCCTGGAATTGATTGAAAATGGTTACGACACGAAAAAAAACTATGATTTTCGCTCCATTGAGATTATCCGGCAGTACCAGGAAGCGGCACCCCCGGTTTCCTGTGAGAAAACCCAGATCCAGCAGGTGTTTTTAAATATCTTGAAAAACGGGGCCGAAGCCATGTCGGCGGCCGGCGTTGTTTCCCCAAGATTTATCATCCGGTATCTCAGGGAAGATAACCATGCGGTCCTGGAAATAGAAGACAATGGCCCCGGGATAGCCCATGATATCCAAAAGCGTATCTTTGAACCTTTCTTTACCACCAAAGAAGTGGGGGTTGGGACAGGTTTGGGCTTATCTGTTTCCTATTTTATCATCACGGAAAATCACACCGGCATTCTGGCGGTAGATTCAACTCCCGGCAAGGGAACTGTTTTTATCATCAAACTCCCCCTTTGAAAAAATCCTGAGGCATTGGTTTCTGGTTCATTTGAACCGGTAACCGGTGGTTCATTTGAACCAAAAACGGTTCATTCTTATTGCAAATCATTTTAATTTAAGTCTAACATTCTAAAATTATTATATTTTTTAGTTATCCAAAATTGGCCTCATTTTTGCTTCAGGCTATACTTACAAGCAGGCGTAAGCATATTTTACAAAATAAGAAACCGAGGCAGTGTTATAAAGCCATCAATTCAGGTGTTTATGGAACCAATAACAGAACAACGGGTATGGCCCCGTCATCAGGTCAGGATTCCCATTTCTTTGAAATGCGCTCATGCCCGGACACCCAACCGGGCATGGCATGTGGGAGAGACCCGGAATATCAGTGTAGACGGGATGATGTTGGTCTCTTCCGTTTTAAAGGAAACCCAACTGTCTTCGATGGTGGAGATTTTGTGCTTTCCGCAGAACCAGGATTTGTATTCTCAAATCCGTGATCCCGAACCCGTCAGCATGACCGGGGTTGTCAAATGGCAAGATAGGGTGAGCGGGACCGCAGGAATTCAAGTGAACAATTGATCGCTTATGAGCAGCCCTCTTCTTTCAGGCCGAATTTTTTCATTCTGTACCGGAGGGTGTTCCTTGTGATGCCGAGTTGCCGGGATGCTTTGGAAATATTCCACCCCGAGGCGGTTAACGCTTCCACAATCATTTCTTTTTCTCTCGAAAAAAGATTTTTTTCCGAGGCAGGTTGAAGCCCTGGGTTAATGCGGGGCCCTTTTTCAAGGAGCCGGGCAACCATTTCCCCTGTGATGTCGCTTCCCTTTGAAACCAGCACCAGGCGCTCCAACCTGTTTTTCAGTTCCCTGACATTACCGGGCCAGGAATATCGGGAAAAGTCATCCATTGCCGAATCCATGATTCGTGAAGGGGAGAGGTTAAATTCCTGACTAAAAATGCTCAGAAAATGTTGGACTAACTCGGGGATGTCTTCGGGTCTTTCTTTTAGGGACGGCATTTTGATGGTATAGGCATTCAAACGAAAATAAAGATCTGACCTGAATTTTTTTTGTTCCACCATCTCTTCTACGTTCTGATTGGTTGCAGAAATAATTTTAATATCGATTTTCACAGGTTCAGCCGATCCCACCGGTATGATCAGTTTATCTTCAACGGCATGAAGGACTTTTGCCTGGAGGTCCAGAGGCATATCCCCTATTTCATCCAGGAACAGGGTGCCGGAGTCTGCCTGGATGAATGAGCCTTTCCGGTCCTGAAGAGCCCCGGTAAAGGAGCCTTTGATATGCCCGAACAATTCGGATTCCATGAGTTCCCTGG
>Ga0208968_1000325_pt1 | contig 35840 bp, 29 predicted proteins | sample RifOxyA3_FD_184031 | JGI IMG/M metagenome (GOLD analysis project Ga0208968, IMG submission 184031) | Groundwater microbial communities from Rifle, Colorado - Rifle Oxygen_injection A3 (SPAdes) | ecosystem: Environmental > Aquatic > Deep subsurface > Groundwater | place: Rifle, Colorado, United...
TTATTGAACAATTTCACCGATAACGCCAGCGCCAACGGTACGGCCGCCTTCTCTAATCGCAAACCGAAGTTCTTTTTCCATGGCTATGGGGTTAATCAGTTCTACATTGATGGTTGCATTATCTCCGGGCATGATCATCTCAACCCCTTCATCCAATGTCAAAACTCCGGTGATGTCCGTTGTTCTGAAAAAGAACTGGGGTCTGTAGCCGGTAAAGAACGGTGTATGACGACCACCTTCTTCCTTGCTCAGGGCATACATCTCTGCTCTGAACTTGGTATGCGGTGTGATGGTTCCGGGCTTGGCAACAACCTGGCCCCTTTCTACCTGTTCACGTTTGGTCCCGCGCAAGAGAAGACCTACATTGTCTCCGGCCTGGCCTTCATCCAGAAGTTTTCTGAACATCTCAACACCGGTACAAACTGTCTTAGATGTTTCCCGGATGCCTACGATCTCGATTTCTTCACCGGTTTTGATGATGCCGCGTTCAATTCTTCCGGTCACAACCGTTCCACGGCCGGAAATGCTGAATACGTCTTCAATCGGCATCAAAAAGGGTTTTGCCGTATCTCTGATGGGCTCCGGCACATAAGAGTCAAGCGTTTCAAGAAGCTGGAATATACATTTTGCTTCTTCACTGTTCACATCATCGCTTTCAAGGGCTTTGAGCGCGCTGCCCCGGATGATCGGTGTGGTATCCCCCGGAAATTCATAGGTGTCCAGAAGCTCCTGAAGCTCCATCTCCACCAGCTCTATCAATTCTTCATCATCCACCATGTCGCATTTGTTCAGGAACACTACAATTGTGGGCACTCCAACCTGACGTGCAAGCAGAATATGTTCTCTGGTCTGCGGCATGGGGCCGTCATCTGCACTGACCACCAGTATGGCGCCATCCATCTGGGCCGCACCCGTGATCATGTTCTTTATATAGTCTGCATGGCCCGGACAGTCAACATGCGCGTAGTGACGGTTGGGGGTCTCATACTCGACATGGGCCGTTGCAATGGTGATACCGCGTTCTCTTTCCTCAGGCGCCTTGTCTATCTGGTCAAACGGGATATACGACCCAAACCCCTTCATCGCTGAATGCTTTGTGATTGCCGCCGTCAGCGTCGTCTTACCATGATCGATATGACCAATCGTGCCTATGTTCACATGCGGCTTTGTCCGCGCAAATTTCTCCTTAGCCATCTTAATTCCTCCTGCCGTTTTTCTGGAGCCCATGACCGGAATCGAACCGGTGAACCTCTTCCTTACCAAGGAAGCGCTCTACCGACTGAGCTACATGGGCTCAAAAAAGGCGATTCAAATTAATAATTTAACTCAAACCATTGTTCCAGCGGAAATCTAAAGAAGTGGAGCGGGAGACGAGGCTCGAACTCGCGACATTCAGCTTGGAAGGCTGAAGCTCTACCAACTGAGCTACTCCCGCGGGCAAAGTAACTAAAATAGCTAAAACACCTTAGCTATGTAGTAACGATCCACTCAAACAGCGCTTAAAGATCTCCTACACAACGCTCTGGTGGTGGGGGGAGGATTTGAACCTCCGAAGGCTGAGCCGTCAGATTTACAGTCTGATCCCTTTGGCCACTCGGGAACCCCACCAATTTACTCTGGAGCCGATACCCCGAATCGAACGGAGGACATTCTCATTACAAGTGAGATGCTCTACCTACTGAGCTATATCGGCTTATCTTAAATACCGCAAACGTTTTTTACGGCAAAAAGACCGAAAGATAATATCAGAGCAACCCAGGATAATCAAGCCTAAAAATTTATTCTCTGCAAGATAATTATTCTAAAACACCCCTGTAAATCACTCAGAATACCTTTCTTTGCTCTGTTTTTCTTTCTTTTTCTATGAATTCCAACACATCAAACACTCCATTCCAGTAAAATCAACCATTCCAGACCAAACCCGATGAAATGTCAAAATTCAATAAGGCCGCAAGATAACAAAAAAACGAATGCGTTGCAAGCATTCTTTTAATTTTTATACCCTTATTATCATTTATCCATAAATCATTAAAAAACATTTTCTCTTTTTGGCATTTAAAAATTCTCTGATATTGACAAAAAAATCGGCTTGGCCTTAAAATCAGCTTGATTCATGCTTAATTGGATTCAAAATTCTGTCTTTTTTTTAAAGGAACCCAAGACACGTCCATCTCCGAATTATGTGTCATACAAATAAAGGCAAAAAATGAAAAATATCCTATGGAGTATCGGGCACGACCTCAAGCTTAAAAATATCACCCATGCCGGGGGCTGCTTTATTTTTGATGCCGACGGAAAATCCTATCTTGATATGGAATCCGGCGTCTGGTGCACTCCTCTGGGGCACTGCCGGCCCGAAATCCATCAGGCCTTAACAAACCAGATGGAGAATATCATGCATACAGGCTATTGCTATGCCCATCCGGTCATTCAGGAAGCGGCACACTCCCTTCTTGAACTGATCAATTTCCAGGAAGGAAAATGTCTTTTCCTGACATCGGGCAGCGAAGCGGTTGAGGTCGGGGTGAAAGCCATAAAAAAGATATCTTCTAAGCCATTTCTGTTAACCTTTTCCGATTCTTTTTTAGGCTCTTTGGGCTCCAGCGGCGCAAAGCCTTCTGCTGAATGGTTTCTGTTTGACTGGTCAAGGTGCAATAGCTGTTCGTTAAAGGCAATTTGTGATCTGGATTGCCCACATTTCTCAAGCATTCCCTTTGAAAAAATCTCCGGGTTTGTGTTCGAACCCGGAAGCTCTTCCGGCATGGTCAAATTTCCGCCTGAGGCCTTGATAGGTATGATTGTGAACAGGATTCATAAGGATGGCGGTTTTGTTCAGATCAATGAGATTACAACCGGTATGGGCCGTACCGGTAAATGGTTCGGATATATGCATTATGGTATTACTCCGGACATTATTTCCATGGGAAAGGGACTTGGCAACGGATTTCCGGTCAGTGCCGTTGCCTTCAATAAAAAGACGCTCTGCAAAATGGAAGAAAACCATTTTTACCATTCACAATCCCATCAGAATGACCCCTTGGGATGTGCAGCAGCAAATGCCGTGATCCAAACCATGAAAAATGAAAATATCCTTGAAAAATGTATTTTTGCCGGTTCCTACCTGATGGAAAAACTGATGGAACTCAAGAATAAATATGCGGTCATTAAAGAACTCCGGGGGCGAGGCCTGATCATGGCCATGGAATTCTCAGAAAAAATCGATCATGATGCGGTTGTATCCATTTATGAAAAACTTCTCGAAAAAGGGTTTATCATTGCAAAACGCCCGAAACTGAAAGTTTTCAGAATTGACCCGCCCCTGATCATTGAAAAAAGCATGATGGATGACTTTGTGAAAGCCATGGATACCATCCTGTCCGAAGTGTAAACCCTATTTTGAAGCTGATTTATCCATATATCAAAAAGAATCTGTACAAGATTCTATTCGGCATCTTGTGCATGGTCATCGTGGATGCCACCCAATTGATCGTTCCCCAGATCATCAAGCAGGCCGTTGATACTCTGGACAAAGGGTCTTTTGATTCAGACATCCTTTTTTTTCAGTGCGGTTATATTCTTTTTCTGGGTCTTGTCATGGCCGTTTTAAGATATGGGTGGAGGAACCTTCTCATGGGAAGTGCACGGGATCTTGAAAACGGTATCCGGGATGAGATTTTCAACCATATTCTGACCCTTGATATGGCCTATTATAACCGGACAAAGACAGGTGATATCATGGCCCATGCCACCAGCGACATCAACCATGTCCGGATGGCCTTCGGGTTTGGTCTGATCGCCATTGTTGATACGCTTCTTCTGGGAGGCGCCACCCTGGGCATCATGATCTGGACCCATCCCTCCCTGACTGCCTTGGCCATGATCCCCATGCCGTTTCTGGTGATGACGACCCGAAACCTCGGAAAAAAGATGCATACCCTTCACAAAACCGCCCAGGAATCTTTTTCAAAACTCACCGAACTTGTGCGGGAAAGCTTTTTTGGTATCCGCATCATAAAAGTCTATAATTTTGAATCCATTATCATGAACAAGATAGAAAAGGCTTCAAAAGATTATTTTAATAAAAACCTGAAGCGGGCTTTTGTAAATGCACTCTTAAAACCCCTGCTTATCCTTTTTTTCAATCTGTCCACCCTGATTATTCTTTTTTACGGGGGGTTTCTTGTGATGCAGGAAGCCCTCACCCCAGGTGAGCTGGTCGCCTTTCTTCAATACCTTGGAATTCTGGCCTGGCCTGTTATTGCCATCGGATGGATGACCAACCTCTTTCAAAGGGGACTGGCGTCTTTGAACAGAATCAATACCCTCCTGGATTCGAGACCCGAAGTGGCCTCTCCCGCGCATCCGGCCGTTCTATCCGATCTGTCCGGACGTATCACCTTCAAGGATGTGAGTTTTGCCTATGGAAAGGACAATCCTGTTCTATCCGATATCATGCTCGCTGTTGAGCCGGGGATGTCCATCGGTATCACCGGTCCGCCGGGCTCGGGAAAAACCAGCCTTGTTCAGTTGATCCCGCGGCTCTACAATACGATTTCCGGGAAAATATTCCTGGATGGTCATGAGCTTGAATCCCTGGATCTGAATTTTCTTCGGCAACATATTGCATTTATGCCCCAGGAATCCTTCCTTTTTTCAAGCACCATCCGGGATAATATTCTCATGGGCCGGTCTGTAAACGAGGAAAGGCTGGACCGGATTATCGATGCCTGCTGCTTGAAAGAAACCCTTGAAAAAATGCCTGAGGGGCTTGATACGGTGGTGGGTGAAAGGGGGGTCACCCTTTCCGGCGGTCAGAAACAAAGAATTGCGCTTGCACGGACATTGGTCAACGAAAAACCCATTGTCATTCTGGATGACCCTGTCAGTCAGGTGGATACCCATACCGCCGCCAAACTGATTGCAGCAATTCACCAGATGAACGCAGGATCTTCTTTCATCATCATTTCCCACAGGATTTCCGCCCTGGCTTCCTGTGACAGGATCTATATCCTGAAAAACGGCCGGGTGGACCATTTTGGAAGCCACCAGGAACTGATTGAGACCAGCCGGTTCTATGGGGAATCCTTCAAGGTCCAGCAGTTTGAAGAGGAGAAGAATGCCTGAGACATCCATTTCCATGGAAGAAAAAGAGATCAAACTGGCCGACCTTTATCTTGCAAAGACCTTGTGGCCGTTTATACGGCCCTATGCCTTCCTGCTTGGTCTGACAACACTATTGGTTTTTATTGTCACCTTTTTTGAATTGCTCATGCCGATTCTCACTCAGAAAGCCTTTGACGGATTTATCCTTCCGGTGGGGCCCGAAAAAGGAGCCCATCTTTTCGGGTTTGAAATCATTTCCTTTTCAAGCTTTTGTATCCTTTTCTCTGCTGTTGTTCTTGTGTCCTTTGTCATTGATTTTTTCCAGAGCCTTCTCATGGAATATACCGGCCAAACCATTATTTTAAACCTGAGGTGCAGACTTTTTTCCCATATGGCCTTTCTGCCGGTTGCATTTTATGACAAAAACTCCAGCGGCCGGCTGGTGTCAAGAGTGGCAGGTGATATTGAAAACATGAATGAAATGTTTACCAATGTCCTGATTTTTATTTTCAGAGATCTTTTTCTCATGATCGGGGTCCTGGTGATTTTATTCAGCATCAATATAAAACTTGCCCTTTACCTGACGGCCATGGTGCCGGTTATTGCGATCAGCATCACGGTGTTTTCAAAAATCCTGAGAAAGGCGTTCAGGACCATCCGCCAGAAACTTTCGGAGATCAATCACAGTTTTTCAGAAGCCGTCACCGGCATCAAAATCATCCAGACCACATCAAGCCGGGATCGGTTCATGGAAAAATTTAAATTTCTGAATTTTGAATATTTTTCCGCATCCCTGTTTCAGATCAGAATTTTCTCCATTTTTATGCCTTTTATCGGTTTCATGGGAGTGCTGAGCGTGGCCATCATTCTCTGGACCGGAAGCTTTAATGTGATGGACAAATCGTTGACCCTGGGAGAGCTTGTGGCCTTTCTATCGTATATGAAACTTTTTTTCAGACCCCTAAGGGATCTGTCTGAAACCTTTAATCTGCTCCAGAATGCCCTGGCCTCGGCAGAACGCATTATCAACGTCTTCAAACAGGATAAAGCCAAACAAAGAGCCCTCGTGCTTCGGGAGCGCATCGATAAAATTTCCCACCTTTCATTGGACAAGGTAAATTTTTCATATTCAGAAGATAAGCCTGTATTAAAAAATATATCTTTCCATCTTCCCCCAAACCGGTCCATCGGCCTTGTCGGCCGGACCGGGTCCGGCAAAAGCTCTATTATCAACCTGATCACAGGTTTTTATGAGCCTGGGAGCGGAACGATTGCTTTTAATGATATTGATCAAAAATCCATTAATATAGAAGATATCCGGAAAAGAACGGCCCTTGTCATGCAGGACCCTGTCCTTTTTTCCGGGACCATCCGGGAAAATATCACGCCGTCGGGGCTGGACATGGATCCAGCAAGACTTGAAAAAGCATTATATGATGCCAACTGTGATTTTTTGTTTGAAAAATTTTCAGGGCTTGATACAAAAATTGAAGAAGAAGGCCGGCCCCTGTCCAGCGGAGAGAAGCAACTGGTCTGCATCGCCCGGGCCTTTGCCTTTGACCCGGATCTGATCATTTTTGATGAAGCCACCTCCTATATGGATTCCAATTCCGAGCAAAAGGTTCATGATGCCATGAAAAAACTGATGAAAGGGCGGCTGTCCATTATTATCGCCCACCGGCTCTCCACGGTCAGGGATTGTGACAGCATCCTTTTGTTAAGGGATGGAAGCATCCGGGAGCAGGGTTCCCACCATGAACTGGTTGAACTCAAGGGAGAATATTATCATCTCCTGGAAAAAGAAAAAATCTGACGTTCATCGATACTCAATCATCTGCTCCATGGGATGACGCCTTCTGGGCGGTTGTTCTTTCATGCGGTACCCCAGGGCCACCAGCACCACGACTTCATCTTCCTGTGTATCGATATTGAGAACTTTTTCCACCCAGTCTTTTTCAAATCCCTCAATGGGGCAGGAATCAATTTCTTCAGACGCAGCCGCAGTCATGATATTGGCAAGAGCGATATAGCACTGTTTGGAGCACCAGGCATAGGTGCTCATCCTGGGGAAAACCTCGGTTTCCATATGGTTTTTATATTTTTCAATATAGGCTTTTGTGGCATCCTCGGGCAATCCTCTCCGCTCGAAATTCTTCCCGGCATAATTTCCTAAAGGATCAATCGCCCAGGGCCTTGCGCAAATGACGATCACATGGCTGGCATCCGTAATCTGGGGCTGGTTCCAGCAAGCCGGCCGAAGGGCTTTTTTGACTTCATCGGAACTGATGACGATAAATTTCCAGGCCTCCATTCCAAAAGAGCTGGGCGAAAGATGGGCTGCCGTAAGAATCATGTCCAGATGCGCCTTTGAGATTTTTTTTCGGGGATCAAACGATTTGCAGGCATGACGAAAAGTCAATGCTTTGATCACAGGGTTCATTTGTTTTTCCTTTCTTTTTGATGACGCCGTGAACTCCTTCTCCCCTTTGATAATGCCATACGATTTCCCCTGTCAACGATAAAGATAAATCTCTAAGAATGATTCATTTGCTTGACTTGCCTTTGGAGTTTGAATAAAAATAAACCTATCGTCTGCTTTGTTATTTAATTATTCCGCCAACCTGCCAATCGGAAAGGAGATTAATAATGGATACCACCCGAAAATCAAACGAACCTGACCCATCCCCGCATAAAACCGGAACACCCGGTGTAGGAGGCGATATGGCCGATGCCGGCAGTATGGACAAAATCCGCGACATCCTGTTCGGCCATCAGGCAAAAGACTATGAAAAACGGTTTTTAAAGATGGAAAACCACCTTAACCAAGAAATAGGCGAACTCAAGGACGAATTGTTAAAACGCATTAATACCTTGGAAGGGTATGTCAAACAGGAAATAAAGGATATCCATCAGCGGATTAAAAACGAATCCAATGAACGGGTTGAATCCGAGAAAACACTTCACAGAGAGTTGAAAGAGGCGGTTGAATCTCTGACCAAAAAACTTTTAAATGATGAAGAAAATCTCTCGAAAAAATCCACTGAACTCCGGGATCAGATTCTGGAACAATCCAAACAATTTTCTTCAGAAATCTTATCCAAATTTGACCAGGCCGCAAACAATCTGAAAAAAGCGGCTCAAGAGCTTGATGAAGCAAAGGTGAACCGGTCGGATCTGTCGGGATTTTTTCTTGAAATTGCCATGCGGCTCTCCGGGGACGACCATATAGGGTCAAAGAATCACACCAAAGCATGATTCAACGGATCTAAAAGTTAAAAAAAGGATCTGATATGGGTTCAGAGGCTGTTGAAGAAAAATCGCTCGAGGCTTTCAAAAAGCTATTGCTCCAGCCTGAAAAAGATCGAATACGTCAGATAGAAAACCGTCTGAATGATCCGATGATCCGCGCCAAAGAAACCGGTCTGTTCTTGCCGGAAGCCATTTCCTTTTCTGTTTTGAACGGCAACCGATTATCCCGTGTGATTCAACCGGTGATTGACGCGTCCCTTAAAGAATCCGTCCGGAATAACCCCAAATCCATTGCCGACGCAATTTTCCCTGCCCTGGGGCCCGGCATCAGAAAGGCCATTTCAGCCACTGTCATGGGAATGGTCCAGTCCCTGAATCAGTTGCTGAATCATAGTTTTTCCTTCCAGGGGATGAAATGGCGGTTTGAAGCCTTCCGAACCGGACGGCAATTTGCAGAAATTGTTCTCTTGCATACGCTGGTATATAAGGTCGAGCAGATCTTTCTAATCCACAACGAATCCGGGATTGTCCTGGACCATGTGACGGCAAAGGATGTCGTAATCCAGGACCCGGACCTGGTCTCCGGAATGTTGACGGCCATTCAGGACTTTGTCAAAGATTCCTTTGATGCCCGGGATGACCTTGAAACACTCAGAATCGGTTCCGATAGAAGCGTCTGGATTGAAAAAGGAGAACATGCCCTGATTGCCGCCGTGATCAGGGGAAACCCGCCCGTTGATCTGAGAATTAGGTTCAGGGAACTGCTTGAAGAAATCCATATCAAGTCCGGGATGGCCCTGGAAAAATTTGAGGGGGATGCCTCCTCTTTTTCAGTCTTCAGGGAACAACTGAAAGACGAGCTTGGATTTCAGGAAAGAAAAGAGAAACAAAAACTTTCTCCATTGCTCATATGCCTTATTTTAGCGGTTCTTTCCCTGGCAGGAATCTGGGGATACCATACCCTTAGGTCCCATCAGATTTGGAATGCTTATTTAAGCCGCCTTAAGGCTGAGAAAGGGTTGGTCATCCTGTCCGTTCAAAAAGAAAAGGGAGTCTATCAGGTTTTCGGCCTTCGTGATCCAATGGCCCATGACCCTGACGCCCTTATTCAACCGGAAGAAAAATTCAGGATAAAGATTAAAGGCCATTGGACGCCCTTTTACAGCCTTGACCCGGAGCTGATTTTACCAAGGTCCCGGCAAATCCTGAAGCCACCGCCATCCATAACCCTTGACCTGTCTCAGGGCATTCTCCTTGCCTCAGGGCAGGCTTCCCGGGACTGGATTGACATATTTCAAAAAACAGCTCCTACCATACCGGGTGTCAAAGGATATAGCGACCAGGGAGTCCTCGATATGGACCGAGAGAAACTGGATGCTGCATTAAAAGAGATCAGTGAAATAAAACTATATTTTGAAAACAACAGCACTCGCTTCATAAAAGCTCAGGAAGATATTTTCAATAAACTTCTGGAAACCGTCCAAAATATCCAGGAACTTCAGATCAAGGCAAAAATCCAAGTGCAGATCATGATCCTCGGGCATACGGATTCATCCGGCACTGAAAAATGGAATCAGAGGTTAAGCCGGGACAGGGCCGAGATGGTTTTTAACCACTTGATCGTTCATGGAATCAATCCATATTTTCTCACCATTTCAGGGATTGGGACAAAAATTCCATTAAAAGAAGAAACCGGGGCTGAGGAAAGACAATACAACAGGGCGGTATCTTTCAAGGTATTCCATATCCCCTTGACTTAAAAGAGGCTGATCAATGATTAAGAAAAAAATTTGTATGCTGGGCGCTTTTGCCGTGGGAAAAACCAGTCTTGTCCAGCGATATGTTCACAGTATTTTTTCAGAAAAATATCATACTACCGTGGGGGTGAGGATAGAAAAAACACAAGTCCGGGCCAATGACGCGGATGTGGATCTGATTATCTGGGACCTGCATGGTGAAGATGATTTTCAGCATGTCCGGCTCTCCTATCTGAAAGGATCATCCGGTTGCATTTATGTGGCAGACGGAACACGGGAAAAGACTTTACTGACGGCCCTGAATTTAAAGGAAATAGCCGAAAACACCCTAGGGGAAATCCCTTGTGTTCTGGTGATCAACAAACTGGATCTAAAGGACCAGTGGGAGATAGACCAATCGATTCTGGATGACATGAAACGCAAAGGAATGATGATTTTTCAAACCAGCGCCAAAACAGGGGAAGAGGTTCAGCAGGCATTTCAACTGCTGACACAAAAAATGATGGAAAAATAAAAATGCAAAACCCGATCACCTCTATTTTAGGTAAAATCTGTTTTGAGATTTTTAAAGACCACCGCCTTGTATATTTTCTCATAAATTCATCAGGAACCATTGTTCAATGGGGTGGGAACCTTTCGCAACTGAATATCCCCACTCCTGGAAAAACAGATAAAATTTCAGATATCATCCTTTTCATGGAAGGAATTTTACCCTTAAAAGAGAAATCAATGGATTTTTCCTGTATTAAACTGCCTTCTGATATTTGTGTGGATGCCATTTTGTTTCAGATTGAAAAAGACTATGGACTCATTATCTGGGATTCGGCCCAAAAAGAGGATTATTTGACCCAAACCCAGCAAAAATGCAACGAACTGAGCCTGCTGATTGAAGGACAGAAGAGCCGGATGACCCGTCTTCATGATGACGCTTTTTTTGGAGATCTGTTCCAGGCATTGAATTTTGCCGTCCTTGAAATGAATGCCCAGGGTCATTTTGTACTCACCGGAACTCCCCCGGACTGGGTTCAACACATCCCCCAGTCCGGCCGGATACTATCCGGCATGGCTTATCAAGAAGACGAGTTCAGTTTTCTTGGAAATTTTATCCAGGAGGCCAAATCACAATGGTCCAAACACCGGAACGAAAGCTTCAAGTCGGGCCTGTGGATTGAAAAAGATGAGATAGGTCAGGAGCTTTTTTTCGAAGCAACGGCTGTTCATATTTATGGAAGAAAATTAATAATTATTTCCCACGATCTCCATCATCCCATGGAAACAAATGCCATTATCCAGAAAGGCAGGGAACTGGCTTTAAATTTTCATAGCCTGAAACGATCCGGCCGGAAACTCAAAGACATGCATGATGAACTCGAGATACGAGTCAAAGAAAGAACCAAAGATCTTGAAGAGGCAAACCTGAAGCTCGCCAATGAACTGAAAGAGCGCAAAAAATTAGAAAAAGAGCGTGAAGAAATATCCAAACTATTACGCCAGTCCCAGAAAATGGAGGCCATCGGGACTCTGGCCGGCGGGATATCCCATGATTTCAACAATATCCTGGCCGCCATCATCGGATTTACGGAATTATCCCTGGCCGATGCAAAGGACAATCCATTGCTCAAAGATCGTCTTGAAAAAACCCTTTCCGCCTCTAACCGGGCAAAAGAACTGGTGCGTCAGATTCTGACCTTCAGCCATCAAACCGAATATGAAAAAAAGCCCTTAATGCTGAGACAAATTGTAACAGAGATTCTCACTCTCTTGCAGACCTCTATACCGGCAAACATCCATATTGAAAAGGATCTGAAAAGCAACGCCTATATTCTTGCCGACCAGACCCAGATGCATCAGGTTATCATGAATCTGTGCACCAATGCCTGGCACTCCATGAAAGAAACCGGCGGAACGCTTTGTCTTAAATTAAAAGATACGGTTATTTCATCAAAAGACCTTCTCACTCTCCCCGAACTGGTTCCGGGCCGGTATCTTATGTTGTCGGTTCAGGATTCCGGCTGTGGCATAAAGCCTGATATTATCGAAAAAATTTTCGACCCTTATTTTACAACAAAGGATAAGGATAAAGGAACAGGGCTTGGGCTTTCCATCGTGCACGGCATCGTCACAAAATTAAACGGAACCGTCACCTTGGACAGCCGGATCGGTAAAGGCAGTAAATTTTCAATTTATCTGCCGTCCTTTGCAACACCGGATAAGATTGAGCCGGCAAAGGAACTCCCCCCCCTTGGAAACAATGAAACCATTTTATTCGTAGATGACGAACCCTTTCAGAACGAGATGGCCGAACAGATTTTAAACCGCTTGGGATACCAGGTTGTGACATGTAATGATGGCGCCCAGGCCTTGGATCTCTTTACACACAAAAAAGATCGGTTTGATCTTGTGATAACAGATATGACCATGCCCAAAATAACAGGGGATCAATTATCTGAAAAAATTTTGGAACTCCGGCCGGATATTCCCATCCTTCTGTGTTCTGGATATAGTGATGATATCAGCCCTGAACGTTTGAAAAAAATCGGTATCACCCAATACCTGATGAAACCGGTTAGTATGATGGAATTGGCCAAAGCCGTTCATGAGGCCCTGCAGAAGACACGAAAAAAACCTGGGTTATAGCCGGATAAGCCTTCCGGGTTCATGGGGTTTGGCCACATGAAGACCGATCTGTGAACCATTCAGGCTTTCTGAAACTTCCCGGGCAGCTTTTTGAGGGTTGTTGTTCTCCTCACTGAGATGGGCCAGGACCACGTGCTTGAGTCGCTCTGTTTTGAGTTCCGACACCAGGATTTTTGCATCCAGATTGGACAAATGTCCCATTCTGCCCTTGATCCGCTGTTTAAGATGCCAGGGATAGGAACCATTCATCAGCATTTCAGGGTCATGGTTGGATTCAAGATATAAAAGACTGCTGCCCTTCAAATGGTCTTTGACAAGATTGGTGACAATTCCCAGATCCGTTGCGATTCCAATTTTATGGTCCTTATGTTCCAGGGTCATCCCGGCCGGATCTTCGGCATCGTGGGAAATGGAAAACGGATTGATCCGGATCTGATCAATGTTAAATGATGTACCGCACTCAAAAAAACGAAGGTCTTCTATTTTTCCCAGGCTTTGGCAGGCCCCGTAGGTCTTTGGGGTGATATATAAAGGCAGTTTATACCGGCGGCTTAATATGCCCGCCCCTTTGATATGGTCCGAATGTTCATGGGTGATAACGATGGCGGTCAGGCTTTCAGGATTAATATTCAAAAGGCCTAACCGCCTTTCCATTTCAACTCCGGAGAGTCCGGCGTCAATCAAAATGGAGCTGTTGTTGCACGAGACAAAGAGACTGTTCCCCCTGCTTCCGCTGGCAAGGGGACAGACACAGAATGAATTATTTTTCATCTTCCTTTGCTGCTTTTAAACTCAGCTTTATCTTTCCGTCCTTTGTGATATCCAGTACCTTTACCGATATGATATCGCCTTCCTTGACCACATCGGTGACTTTTTTAACCCTGTGATCCGCCAGTTCGGAAATGTGCACCAAACCGTCCGTTCCCTGCTTGATATTGACAAAGGCTCCGAAGTCTGTGATTTTAACGACGGCTCCCTGATAGATCGTTCCGATTTCAGGATCCAGGGCAATGTCGGATACCCTTTTCATGGCTGCTGCCGCATCCTGTTCATTTTCGGCTGCAATCTTGACAAGACCCGAATCATTCACCTCGATCACGGTATTGGTTTCGGCCTGGAGCGCCCGGATGACTTTGCCTCCCGGGCCGATGATCTCCCTGATCTTATCCGCATTGATCTGGATGCTCACAATCTTGGGGGCATGGGGAGAAACCTCTTCGCGCGAAGCCTGAAGGGTTTCCAGCATTTTATTTAAAATATGAATCCGACCGGCCTTGGCTTGATTCAGGGCTTTCTCCATGATATCACGGGACAGTTCTTTGATCTTGATATCCATCTGGAGGGCGGTGACCCCTTCTGCTGTTCCGGCCACCTTAAAATCCATGTCGCCGAAATGATCCTCATCACCCAGAATATCCGAGAGCACGGCGATTTTGTCCCCTTCTTTGACCAGGCCCATGGCAATCCCGGACACCGGCGCTTTGATAGGAACGCCGCCATCCATCAAGGCCAGAGTGCCGGAACAAATCGTTCCCATGGAGGAACTGCCGTTGGATTCCATAACCTCTCCCACCAGGCGGATGGTATATTCAAAATCTTCCTGATTCGGCAGAATTTTTTCCAGGGCCCGGGTTGCAAGGTTGCCATGGCCGATATCCCTCCGGCTGGGTCCGCCGGCACGTTTGGTTTCTCCCACTGAAAAGGGAGGGAAATTATAATGCAGCATGAAAGACCGTGTTTCATTTCCGGACAAGGTTTCCACCCGTTGTTCATCCATCCCCGACCCCAGGGTCAAAACACCCAGCACCTGGGTTTCACCCCTGGTAAACAGGGCTGAGCCATGCGGCCTAGGCAGGCTTCCCACTTCGCAGGTGATCTGCCGGATTTCATCAAAGGCCCGGCCGTCAATCCGTTTATCCTCTTTGAGGACAATGTCTCGGCTGACTTGTTTCAGGCATTTGCCAAAGGCCTCCTTGATTTCTTTTTTCTTCTCAGGATAGGTGGCGACAAAATGATTTACCACCTCATCTTTCAGATCCCCCAAGGCTTTCTGGCGTTCGATTTTTGTTTTGATCTGAACTTCCTTATAGATTTTATCCTTTGCATAGGCTGTTACCTCGGCTGCCAGCGCTTCATCTCTTGCCGGCGGAACAAACGGCCTTTTCCCTTTGCCAAGGGCTTGTTTCAACTGAATTTGCAGATCAATGATGGGCTGCATGGCCTCATGACCGAAAAAGATAGCGTCCAGCATGTCTTTTTCCGAGACAATATTGGCTCCGCCCTCGACCATGACCACTCCGGTTTTCGACCCGGCCACCACCAGTTCAATATCGCTTTCCTTCATCTGTTCCATGGTGGGGTTGGCGATGAATTGGCCATTGACCCTGCCGACCTTAATACCGGCGATGGGACCGCCAAAGGGGATATCTGAAATTTCAAGGGCGGCGGATGCGCCGATCATGGCCAAGGTATCCGGTTCATTGATCTTATCCATGGACAGAACCGTTGCAATGACCTGGGTTTCAAAATTATAATCCTTTTCAAAGAGCGGGCGGATGGGCCGGTCTATCAATCTTGCCGTCAAGGTTTCCTTTTCGGAAGGCCTGCCGATTTCACGCCTGAAATAATTTCCCGGAATTCTTCCGGCCGCATAAATTTTCTCCTGGTATTCCACCGTTAACGGCAAAAAATCAATCTCCTCTTTGGGATCTTTTGAGGCCACCGCCGTAACCAGCACAATGGTTTCTCCATAAGTCACAACAACTGCCCCAGATGCCTGTTTGGCGATCTTCCCGCTGCTGATGGACAATTCTCTTCCATTAATGGTTGTCGTAAATACTGTTTCTTCCATAATTTCTCCTTTAATAATAAAGGCGGAAACTGCAAGGAAATTTCCAAAACGAATAAACCCGCATCTTTGCCATGAAATCTGCATTTAATGGCAAAGATGCGAACTTATTTAAAAAATTCCCTGTAAATTTCCGCCCGGTTAAAAATAGCAAACCGGTTTTTGACCCGAATATTGTCAAAAACCGGCTGTCTGACATTCTATCTTCTAAGTCCGAGTCTTTCGATTAATGAACGGTATCTGTTCACATCTTTTTTCTTGACATAATCCAGAAGGCTTCGACGCCTTCCGACAAGAATCAAAAGACCCCGTCTTGAATGATGGTCTTTCTTGTGTACCTTAAGATGCTCTGTAAGATAGTTAATACGGTGGGTCAAAATGGCGACCTGCACCTCGGGTGAGCCTGTGTCTGACTCGTGGAGCTTGAACTGCTGGATCATTTCCTCTTTTTCTTGTGCTAACATAATTTTTTCCTATCCTTATATCTGGAATAAATAAAACATGGCACGCTTTGATAATCTTATTTTTTTATAGTCTTCCATCCAATATTCCATTCAGAGAAGAAGATTCAAAACAGATTGTCATGCCATCACAAATGCATGGGGTCATTCATACCAGTTCACTTGTAAAAACGCAAGAATATTTATATTCCTGACCGTTTTCCCCCGGTTGAACAATGGCCAGAAGATTATTCCCATCATCGGTTATCCGGATAAAGGACTCCGGATGAACCGAAATCGATTCAAAATCGGCGAAGAAAAGTTTCTTGCCGAATTTAATTTTTTCGGCTGTTCCGGCATCAGCCAAAACCCTTGGCAGAGATTCAAGACATTTTGAAAGCGGTATGATTCGCTCTTGGATGTCCATTTTTTCCAATTTTTCAAGAGAATCCAGCATAACGGCATTCTCCAGCCGAAACGGCCCGGACTCCGTTCTGCAAAGCGTTGATAGATGGGCGCCGCAACCGAGTTTTCTGCCGATATCAAAACCAAGGCTCCGGATATAGGTACCGGACGAGCAAAAAACATCAATATCAATGTAGGGCAGGTCTATCTGTTTGATGCTGATATCAAAAATCTCAATCCGACGGGGGGGTTTTTGAATCATCTTCCCCTGACGGGCCAGTTCATAAAGGGGTCTTCCCTCATGTTTCAGGGCGGAATAGGCCGGCGCCACCTGATCCTGGATACCCAAAAACGAGTTTACAACCGCTTCGATGTCGTGAGTTTTTAGAGCGTCCGTCATTCCTTGGGGCGCCGTTGAAACGATTCTGCCGGTGGGATCATAGGTGTCCGTCTCAACCCCGAGACAGATCTTGGCCAGATATCGTTTATGGCCATGCAGAAAAAATCTGGAGATCCGGGTGCCTTGATCGATTCCGCACAATAAAAGCCCTGTGGCAAAGGGGTCAAGGGTCCCGGTATGGCCTACTTTTTTTGCACCCAAAGCCCTCTTTACACGGGCCACCACCTGAGCGGAACTCATGCCCTCAGGCTTATGAATGGGGAGAATGCCGCTTTTCATCTGATGTGTGATACTCTTTATACTTCAGAGGTCCCGCTTGTGGCGGATTTGATGAGCTCGTCCATTTTTGCGGCCTTATCAAAAGAATCGTCATGGACAAATTTTAACTCGGGCATGTATTTGAGCCCTAATTTCGGTGCAATGCTTTTCCGGATAAACCCGCTGGATTTACGAAATCCTTCCAAAGCCTCCTTGATCCGCTTTTTATCACCAAATACGGCAATATAGACATGGGCGATCCGAAGATCCGATGAGAGCTTGACACCACTGATGGTGGCCATCTCAATCCTCGGATCCTGCATTTTTTTACTCAGCAGCTCGGTAATGACGGATTGAATCCTGACACTGATTCTTTCCGCCCTTGAATAGGGTCTCATGGATTAATCAGCCTTATACTTTCTTTCTTCAACTTCATAACATTCAATGATGTCGCCGATTTTTATATCATTATACTTGTCAAGGCCGATGCCGCATTCATAACCCTGCTCCACTTCTTTGACATCATCCTTGAAACGCCTAAGGGAGGACAGCGCCGTATCACATTTGATGACTCCGTCTCTCAGGAGCCTTATCTTTTTGCCGCGGATCACTTTTCCTTCTGAAATATGGCATCCGGCAATGGTTCCCATCTTCGGAACGACAAAGGTCTCCCGGACTTCGGCCCGGCCGATAATGATTTCATGGAAGGTGGACGGCATCATGCCGTCCAATGCGGATTTGATGTCATTAATCACATCATAAATAATATCATAGAACCGCATATCCACATTTTCATCCTTGGCAAGGGCCCGGATCTGGGGTGTGGGCCGGACGTTAAAGCCGATAATAATGGCATCGGAAACCGCAGCAAGGGACACATCCGATTCATTAATGGTGCCGGTGCCGGAATGAACGATTTTAACATCCACTTCTTCCTTGGCCAGTTCCTTTAATGAATCGTTCAGGGCCTCAATGGAACCTTGGACGTCTGCTTTCACAATGAGTTTAAGTTCCTTGATTTCAGCAGCACCCAGATTCTCAAACATCTTCTCAAGATTGGCCCGGCTCTTTTTAGCCAATTCCTTTGCTCTTTGTTTCTGCATTCTGTGGCCGGCAATCTGTTTTGCATCCTTTTCCGACGCGACGGAAATAAATTCATCACCGGCATTGGGTATCCCGTTCAAACCGACAATTTCAACCGGCGTGCTCGGTCCGGCTTCTTTAATTCTGTTGCCGGCATCATCGATCATGACCCTGATCCGTCCGGAATGAAGGCCGCAGACAATGGGGTCTCCATCCCGCAAGGTCCCCTGCTTGACAAGGACTGTGGCAATGGCCCCGCGTCCGACATCAAGACGAGATTCAACCACATAGCCCGTCGCTTTCCGGTCGGGATTTGCCTTGAGTTCCAGAACCTCGGATTGCAGCAGAATCATTTCAAGGAGTTCATCAATTCCTTTGCCTGTTTTGGCAGATACTTTGACGAAAATAACATTCCCCCCCCATTCCTCAGACAGAAGATCATACTCTGAGAGTTCTCTCATAATTCTGTCGGGATCTGCTCCGGGTTTATCCATTTTGTTGATGGCCACCACCACGGGTACGCCGGCTGCTTTTGAATGATTGATGGCCTCAATGGTCTGGGGCATGACCCCGTCATCGGCAGCGACCACAAGGATAACAATATCGGTGACCTGTGCACCCCTGGACCGCATAGCCGTAAAAGCGGCATGACCGGGTGTATCCAGGAAGGTCACCCGCCCGCCTTTAGGGGTCTGAACATTATAGGCGCCGATGTGCTGGGTGATTCCGCCGGCTTCTCCACTGGCAATTTTTGATTTGCGGATCACATCCAGAAGGGATGTCTTGCCATGGTCCACGTGGCCCATGATGGTGACCACCGGGGCCCTTTCAATCATCTGGCCTTCATCCTCCTGGCTTTCTTCGATATGCAGCAGGGTTTCTTCTTCAAAAGATGCTTTTTCAACCTCAAACTCAAATTCAGTCGCAACCAGAACCGCCGTATCAAAATCGATGGTTTGATTCACGGTTGCCATGACACCCAGGGTCATCAATTTTGCAATCATCTCATTGGCTTTAATTCCCATGCGTTTTGCGAGTTCGGCCAACTCGATGGCCTCATCAATTTTAACTCTTCTTTTGATGGCCTTGGGCGTGGTGATCTGAGTTTTTTGAAACTTGCCCCCTTTTTTGTTTCCCTTTGCTTCCTTTTTCCCGCGTTTTTTGCGGCTGTGGGTGGTATTGTATAAAGCCTCACCCTCAATAACGGATTTCTGTTTACGCTGCTTTTTTTTCCCGAACGGCAAACTGTCATCGGCGAAGATAGCCGGTTTTTTTTCTTTTTTCCATTTTCCTGCATCTATTTCATCCGGTTTGATGATATCGCTGAGAGGAATTGCTTTTTCAGGAATTTCATTAAAAGACGTCGACAGGGGGTCTTTAACAACAAACGGTTTTTTCCTGGGAGCCTCTGTACGGGGATCGCTTTTCGGACCCGGCCATTTTTTGTCTTCAACCGGAGCAGGTTTTCTTAAATTTTCAAGGGCGATGGGGTCTGCTATTTTAACTATTTTTGCAGGTGTGGATTTTTTCTTCTTTTTCTTCTTTTTTGCCTTTTCGTCTCTATCTTCAATGTTCAGCGGGTCAGTCTCCGTCACGGCCATCTCATTTTCCACAAAGGGTTCAGGTTGATTCTCCGACAAATTCTCATCACTGAGAGCGGGGTTTTCCATATGGGTCAGATTGGGGCTCATTTCTTCGGCATCGGGCTCTGCTGCCGCTTCTGTTTCTTTCCCTGCTTCAATCTCCGCAACCATAGCGTCCTGCCCGGAAATTTTTACAGAATCTGCCGGTTCAGCACTAACAGGGGAGTCTACCACGGCAGGTCTGATGATCTTGGCGGGCTGGACCTTTTTTATGAGGGACTTGTCTTTTTTGGGCTCGGCTTCAACAGTCTTGGGGGCCGACGTCATTACCGGAACCTTTGGCATCTCTTCGTGAATGTTCGGGACAACCTCCGGTGAGGTCTCTTCCCCTGAAGCAGGAGTTATGTCTTCATCCCCTTCGGGCTCTGGAGTTTCATCGGCCGGCGACCTGCGTCTTCGAATAACCGACGGCTTTACCTTAACTTCATTTTTCCCTTTTTCCCTACCAAACAGGCTTCGTTTAATCGCGCTGATATCGCTGTCTTCCAGAGAACTCATATGGCTTTTAACTTCAATCTTCAATTCCTTCATTTTATTAAGAAGTGCTGTGTTCGTCATGTTCAGATCTTTTGCCAGCTCGTATACTCTGATCTTCGCCATATATTGCCCCCAAAATTTTGTTCTCTTTTGATAATCTTCCCGTTCTGCCCGCCGATAGTCTCATGCCCTTATCAATTAGCTTTCTTTATCTTCCCGGACTTGCTCGTCATCTTCCGGGTTTTTCAAAGGCCGATCCGGCCCAGGCCCGTTTAATTCTTCGTCCAGAAGAACCTTGGCATCATCCATTATTTCCTTGATTCTGGATTCGTCAAAGCCTGTTATCTGAGCAAGATCTTCAACATCGGCTTCCGCAATGTCCAATAGTGAAGAATAACCGCCCTTGAATAATGTTTCCGCCAAAGGCAAGCCCACGCCTTTCAGCTTCATCAGTGCATCGTATCCTTCTTTAAGTTCACGGCTGTATTCCGCCTCGCTGGTGACTTCCAAATGCCAGCCGGTGATTTCACAGGCAAGCGAAACATTCTGCCCCCCCTTGCCGATGGCTATGGACAGGTAATCGTCTGCCACAATCACCTCCATGGATCGATTGTCTTCATCAATAATGACCCTGGCAATCTCAGCGGGAGACAGGGCATTGCAAACAAACCTGGCAATATCCGGACTCCATTGGACAATATCGATTTTTTCACCCCGAAGTTCCTGAACAATATTCTGAACCCGATTTCCTTTAATACCGACACAGGCTCCTACGGGGTCTACATCCGAGTCGGATGAAGATACGGCGACCTTGGCTCTCACACCGGGAACCCTGGCCGCGCCGCGAAGGGTCACAATTCCTTCAGCAACCTCCGGCACTTCGGTTTTAAATAATTCGATTACAAATTCAGGGTGGGTCCGGGAAAGGATAATCTGCGCACCCTTTGATTCTTCCAGCACATCCAGGACATAGGCCCTGATCCTGTCACCCCGTTTGTAGCTTTCCTTTGGCATCTGGTCCCTCGGTCTCAGCACGGCCTCGGCCTGGCCCAGATTAACGATGATACTGCCCCGATCAAAACGTTGAACAATCCCATTGATAATTTTACCCTTTTTATGGATAAAATTATCATAAATCGCATTTCTTTCAGCTTCCCGCATTTTCTGAATAATAACCTGTTTGGCAGACTGTGCGGCAATCCGCCCGAATTCTTCAGTATCGATCCGAATTCCGAGACTATCCCCGATCTCACATTCAGGGTCATATTCATATCCTTCTTCGATGGTCAGCTCACTGTCCGGATATTCAACTTCCTCTACCACTTCTTTAAAATGGAAAACCTCAACCTCGCCTGTTTTATTATCATAATGGACTTCGATATCCGCTCTGGGCCCGATTTTCTTTCTAGCCGCTGAAATAATCGCTTCTTTTATGGTATTGATAAGAACTTCCGGCTCAATTCCTTTTTCTCGGCTTACCTGGTCAATAACCCTTTTAATATCCGTGATAAACATGCTTACGTGTTCTCCATATTACTGACCTGCAAGTATTGCTTTGCTGATCTCATGGTCTTTTATCTCAACCTTTTTCCCATCAACCGCAATCACAACAGAATCATCGTTAATTATCTCAAGAATCCCGGTAAACTTTTTTTTGTTCTCAATCAACTCCGCTGTCTCTATTTTTACCCGCTCACCCTTGAATCTGAGAAAATCCTCCTTTTTCTTCAAAGGACGGTTGGGCCCGGGAGAAGAAACCTCGAGCCGGTATTTGCCGATATTCTCAATATACACATCGATCAAATCACCCAGTTGGCGGCTGGCGTAAACACAATCTTCCAGTGTAATGCCGCCGGGCTTATCCAGAAAAAAACGAACAATCTTTTCCCGGTTGAAAGAAACAACCTCCACATGCACAAGCTCAAAATTTTCAGCCTGGCATAGGGGTTCTGCCATTTCCCTGATTCTTTCAACTAAAAAATTGCTCTTTTTTGGCCCAACATCCATGTCTGCGCAACACCTGTTCTTTATATCCTCAAATACAAAAACGGGCAGATGCCCGTTCCCGATACAAAATCCGTGCCTTACCTGCAAGGGCTCAGATTATTTCATAAATCCCATAAATGGAACAAACCTGCCTTCCACCCTAAGATGGAGCGGGCAACGAGGTTCGAACTCGCGACATCAAGCTTGGGAAGCTTGCACTCTACCAACTGAGTTATGCCCGCATCAGCCGTGGAATATATCAATCTATATCCGGTTTGTCAACAACCCTTTTCCGTTACGCATGCACCGTTAAAGTTCCGGCAAATAAGCATCAAATTCATTCAACAGCATTTTTGAAAGGGCTTCATGAATCTTTTGAATATTTTTTTCCTTTAATGTCTTTTCCTCGGACCGGTAAATAATTCTATACGATAAAGACTTTTTTCCTTCGGAAAGCGGCGGACCTTCAAAGGCGTCAAAAAGAGAAATATGTTCGATTAAAGGCTCTCTGCCGGAAAAAGCATTCATTTGTTTTAAAACCGATCCAACTGCAACGGCGCTGCTCACAATTATCGTAATGTCCCTTGAAATGGAAGGGAATTTCGGAAGCAGCCGGGCGGTAACGGACCCCGGCAGCAGGTCCTGGATGGCATCAAAACTGAAGTCAAAAACAAAGGCATCTTGCTTTAATCCGAAATTCTTTAGAACCTTGGCATCCATTTTTCCAAGGGTGCCGATCAGCACATCTCCTGATTTGATAAAGGCCGCATGCCCTTTTTGATAATAGGGAAAGGATTGATCCTCAATTCTCTCAAACTCCACATCCCGGATCATGAGGGCTTCAAAAAAACCTTCAACCATACCCTTCAGATCATAAAAATCAATTTCAGATTTTTTTGAATACCAGGTCTGCTCTGATCGATTGCCTGTCAAAAGGCCTGCAACCATTTCAGTTTCTTCGGGAAGATCGCCCTTTTGGGTCGCATGAAATATCTTTCCGATCTCAAAAATTCTCACAGAAGCTGTCTGCTGGGAATTATTCTTTTTCATGGTTTCCAGAAGGCCTGGTATCATTGAACTTCTTAAAACCGACATCTGATCGGAAATGGGGTTTAAAATGGTCTCTACATTTCTTTTTTTGTCTTCTTGGGCAAGATTTAACCGGTCACATGAATTTTCATGGATAAAATTATAATTGATGGCTTCGGACAACGAGAAGCCACACAAAATTTGCCGAATCTTTTTTCTGAGGCCCACTTTAGGAGAAAGCGGCCGGCCCTCGGCCGGCACCAGCGGATAACTGGTTTGAATATTGTTATAGCCCCACAGCCTGGCCACTTCTTCGGAAAGGTCCTCGGGTCGCGTCACATCCACCCTGAATGACGGGATTCCCACCACCAGCTTATCTTCATCCTTTTTTCCGACTTCAAATTCAACGGATTCCAATATCCGTTTTATGGCGGCGGCATCAAGATCGGTACCCAGCCTGGTATTCAAGGCGGTGGTGCTCAACTCAATATCCGTTGGTACAAATTTTTCAGGATAGGCGTCGATAAAACCTTGTGCGACAGTGGCGTCACAGAGTTCCGCCATCAATGAAACCGCTCTTTTGAGCGCATTCACGGTTCCGTCCGGATCAATACCGCGTTCGTACCTGCGGGAAGCATCCGTTGCAATTCCGGTTATTTTTGCAGTTTTCCTAATGGAAACCGGGTTAAAATAAGCGCTTTCAATCAAAACCCGGGTGGTGCTGTTCGTAATCTCTGAATTTTCTCCGCCCATGACGCCGGCCAGTGCTACAGGTCTCTCACCATCACAGATCATCAGCATATCCGGCTGAAGGGCGTGGGTTTTACTGTCAAGGGTTGTAAATTCAGCAGCACGGCCTGCTCTCCGGACAATGATTTTCCCCTTTGCCACCCGATCAAAATCAAAGGCGTGAAGGGGCTGGCCCATCTCCATCATCACGAAATTGGTAATATCCACAACATTATTGATGGAGGTAAGGCCGATGGCTTCAAGCCTCTCCTTCAGCCAGAAGGGCGAAGGTTTGATTTTCACATCAAATAAAAGGCCTGCAGAATATCTCGGACAAAGATCAGGGTCCAGAATCTCAACCTGGGCATGGGTATGGATGGACTCTTCCCCGATTTTTTGTTCAGGGAGAGAGAACAAAGGAAGCTTTACTTTATGCCCGGAATCGGTAAAAGCCCCCATTTCCCTTGCAACACCGATCATGCTGAGGCAGTCCGGGCGGTTGGGGGTCAAATTGAGTTCAAAAATGGTGTCGGATAATTTCAATGCCTGGTCAAGGGGGGTTCCGGCCTCATACTCGCCTTCAAGGTCCATGATCCCTGACGCATCCGAATTCAGCCTTAATTCAGATGCGCTGCACAGCATCCCTTGAGAAATTTCTCCTCTGAGTTTTCCTGTCTTTATTTTTAAATCTCCGGGGAGGACGGCACCCTCAAGGGCGCAGGGAGAAAACATGCCTTTTCTGACATTGGGGGCACCGCAGACAATTTGTAGCGTTTGATCCCCTCCCACATCAACCCGGCAGATGGAGAGCTTTTCGGCATTCGGGTGTCGGCTGACATCCAGGACCTTTGCAACCACAACATGGGTGAGGTAATCATATTTTTCTTCAATCGCCTCCACCTCCAGACCTGCCATGGTCAATTTTTCTGATATGACTGAGGGTTCAAGGTCAACCGAGATATACGACTTTAACCAGTTCAAACTGACTTTCATATTAAAACTGCCTTAAGAAACGGATGTCGTTTTCAAAAAATTTCCTTATGTCATCAATCCCATACTTAAGCATGGCAAGACGTTCAATCCCCATACCAAATGCAAATCCGGTATATTGATGCGTATCATACCCGACATTTTCAAAAACGGCAGGATGGACCATGCCTGAGCCCAGGACTTCCAGCCAACCCGTTTTTGAGCAGACCCGGCACCCTGCCCCCCTGCACATAACGCAACAGATATCGACTTCGGCACTGGGTTCGGTAAAAGGAAAAAAACTGGGCCGGAACCGCAAAGCCGTCTGTGTATCAAAAAACTGATGGACAAAGGTGGTCAATATCCCTTTCAGGTCGCCAAAAGAGATATTTTTATCCACCATCAGGCCTTCAACTTGATGAAACATGGGCGTATGAGTTATATCGGAATCACACCGGAAAACTTTTCCGGGTGAAATAATCCTCACAGGAGGCTTGGCTTTTTCCATCACCCGAGGTTGCGAAGGCGAGGTATGGGTGCGCAGAACAATATTTTCCGATACATAAAAGGTATCCTGCATATCCCTGGCAGGATGGTATTTGGGGATATTCAAAGCCTCAAAATTATAATAATCCGTCTCCACTTCAGGACTTTCCGCAATATCAAACCCCAGTCTTAAAAAGATATCACTGATTTCCCCGGCCACCTGAGTGATGGGATGAAGAGAGCCTCTCATAGTATATCGTCCCGGAAGGGTTACATCTATGCCTTGAAAATCCCTGTCAATTTCAGTCTCAATTTCTAACCGCTTCTCCTGAATTGCTTTTTCAAGCCGCAATTTAAGGAGATTGGCATTTTTGCCGGCATCGGGACGTTCATCCTCAGAAAGAGAGGAGATATTGCGTAAAAATCCGGTGAGAATTCCCTTCCTGCCGAGATATTTGATGGAAATCTGCTCAAGCGCAACTGAATCGCAGGCCTGCTCTATATTCTCAAATGCCTCTGTTTCGATTCCGACAATAGTGTTTTGCAAAACGCCCTCGCAAATTGCTTCTCTAGTTAAATTGGGATCTGGCTTTTGATGCCAACTGGGAAAAAGCCGAAGGATCACAGATGGCAATATCAGCCAATACTTTTCGATCCAATTCACTGCCACTTAGCTTCAATCCATTCATGAATTTGCTGTAAGAGATGTCATTCATTCTTGCAGCCGCATTAATCCTGATGATCCAAAGTTTTCTGAAGTCTCTCTTGCGGGCCCGTCTATCCCGGTATGCATACATCAATGCTTTATCGACACTGTCCGAGGCCGTCCGGTAAAGCTTGCCTCTCCCGCCTCTGAACCCTTTTGCAAGCTTAAGAACTTTATTTCTGCGTCTTCTTGCCTTAAATCCTCTTTTGACTCTCATGTTGTCAAACTCCTCAATTCTCTGTATTCTTTAAATCAAACCGTAAAAAGATCTATCCATTGGGCAATAAACGCCGGACCTCCAGCATATTATCCTTATCAATGATCTGATCCTGCCTAAGAGATCTTTTTCTTTTTGTTGTTTTTTTGGTTAAGATATGGCTGGCATGGGATTTTCTGAATTTATATTTCCCCGACCCTGTTTTCTTGAACCGTTTTGCAGCCGCTCTGCATGTTTTGATCTTCGGCATTGTCTTCCTCTCCTGTATTGCAATTTCAAAAAAGAGATGGTGGTATAATCAAAAAGCACCCTATACCACCATACATTATTATGTATTTTAAAGCAGTCCCTGCTGTTCTTACATCAGCTAACCCGGATCATTTCGGTCCCAAAAGCATTGTAATGAAACGGCCTTCAAATTTTGGGGCCTGGTCGACCACTGCAAATTCCGCCGTCATGGCAACAATTTTGTCCAAAATTGCATTTGCCTGCTCCTGAAGCGTAAACTCCCTGCCCCTGAAAACCATAGTAATCTTGACCTTATCATTCTTGCTGATAAATTTTTCAATATGATTAACTTTGGTCGCAAGATCATGGTCGTCTGTTTTGGGCCGAACCTTGATTTCCTTGATTTGGGTGGTCTTTTGTTTACGCTTGGCCTCCTGCTTTTTTTTGGTCAACTCGTATTTGTATTTTCCAAAATCCATTATCTTGCAGACAGGTGGTTTTGCATCCGGTGAAACTTCAACCAGATCCAAAGATTCTTCAGCAGCAGCCCTTAAAGCTTCTTCAATCAGCATAATGCCTATCTGCTCGCCGCCGGAACCGATGACCCGGACCTGGCTGGACCGAATCCCTCTATTCACATTTACCTGATCCTGCTTTCCTCGCTTAGTAGATATTCCACACCTCCTGCACCTACAAGATTCCATTTTTATGATGATAGAACAAGTATAACCCTGCGATTATAATGACATGCCCTAAAAAATGCAAGTATTATTTCTCTTGAATTTCTTTCATTTTTTGTTCCAGGGTATAAGCTTCCAAGTAACTGTCTTTCCAGTATAAATTTGTGTCCTTGATGAAAAAACGGGCAAAAAGGTCAAGGCTTTTCCGACGGAGCAGGCCGGGGACAATTTCAACGCCGCAATTTTTATATAAACGCGGCAATCTGTTTAAATCACATCGTGTTCCACCACCCATGGGATCTTCATAGGCATATACAATTTTCTTTATTCCGGACAGGATAATAGCACCGAAGCACATCAGGCAGGGTTCCATGGTAACATAAAGCGTTGTTTTTCCCGGTTCAAATCGGGTTTTAAGGGTTTCAAGAGATTTCAACGCGCTTATTTCCGCATGGTCTATTTCACTGAAAAAGGATTGATCCGAAGTTGATCCCTTTCTTTGGCCCACGGCTATGACATCCCCATCCTGTGCGATCACACAACCGACGGGAAACTCTCCACTATCAAATGCAACAACCGCTTGTTCCAAGGCCAGTTCCATATAGTATGCATCATCCAAAATCAAATGTCCTTGCCTGATAAGGGATCTTTGAGATTACCGGTTCCTTGTTTGCCGTGAACCGGGGATTCCATAATTCTTGCTTTTTCCGACAATACCTGTATTGTATTGAGTTTAATGAATTATTCAATATAAATTTATGAAAGCCAATAAAAAATCATATTTAATCGACGACGCTACGGATAGCAATCTTTCCATACGGGAGCAATTCCAGATCAGGGAAAAAAATTTTCTTTCTGAATACGGAACCCTCAGCACCCATGGAAAAAGACGCCATGATGAAGCTGATATCTGCAATATTAGAACGCCTTTCCAGCTTGACCGGGACAGGATCGTTTATTCCAACGCCTTTCGGCGGCTAAAACATAAAACCCAGGTTTTCCTTTCCCCTCTGGGAGATCATTACCGGACCCGTCTCACCCATACCCTTGAAGTTGCCGAAATTGCCAGAAACATCGCCAGAGCCATGCGGCTCAATGAAGATCTAGCCGAAGCCATTGCCCTGGGCCACGATCTTGGACATACACCCTTTGGACACGGCGGGGAAACCGCTTTGGTTGAGGTGTATTCCCCTCATTTTTCCCATTCCAATCAAAGCCTCAGGGTTGTGGACTCCCTTGAAAACAGAGGGAAGGGCCTGAACTTGACCCGGGAGGTCAGGGACGGCATCCTGAAACATTCCAAAGGGTTCGGCAATATCATCCCCTCTACACCCGGTGAAACCGCCGTTACCGTGGAAGGAAGAATTGTCAGGATTGCCGACATCATAGCCTATTTGAATCATGACCTTGATGACGCCTTAAGGGCAAAGGTTATTTGCCCGGCCGATGTCCCGGATATCTGCATTAAAAAACTGGGAAAAACCCATTCCCAAAGGGCCAGCCTCATGATTGAACAACTGGTTTACAACAGCGGTCCGAATAACGGTGAATTCATTCTATTTATGGGCAAGGACACCTTTCATGCCATGACCATCCTGCGTAAATTTCTATATGAAAAAGTGTACCGGTCACCGGCGGTCCATGAAGAATTTGTTAAGGCAAAAAATATTATCATCGGCCTTTATAGCTATTTCATCCATCATCCGGAGGCCTTACAAACCGAACTTGAAAAAATGGAAATGGCGCCCTGGGATGCCGCTAAAAACCCGCTGAAAAGGTCTGTGTGTGATATCATTGCCAGCATGACGGACCGGTATGCCCTAACGCTTTACTCAAAAACCTTTTTCCCCAAACCCCTGGTTTGACCCTTTTTCAACAGACACCGGCATGCCGACATCCATTTTAATTCTTTATCAGTCCATGGACGAGATCTGGAACAGAATTGCAGCCCTATATCAATTCCAGTGCACCGGCTGTGAGGACAATTGCTGCAAATCCCTGTTCTTTCATCACACCCATGTTGAAAAGGCATATTTGCGTCACGGCTTTGATCAGCTTGAACCGGGCAGAAAAAATGAGATCCTGTCCAGAGCCGAAGACTACTGCCAAAAGACTTTTATAGAAAATGAAACGGGCAAAAGCCGGAAAATCATGTGCCCTTTGAATGAAAAAGGCCGGTGCATTCTATATCTCTACCGGCCAATGATATGCAGGTTTCACGGCCTTCCCCATGAAATCAAAAAGCCCGGATTCCCACCTTTGATGGGCAAGGGATGCAGCGCCGGCCAATTCCATGACAAAGCCTATATCCCCTTTGACCGCACCCCTTTTTACCAAAATATGGCCCGGCTTGAGGCGGATTACCGGCAGAAATCAAAAAAAATCGGTAAGATAAGAGAAACCGTGGCCCAGATGCTGCTTTCATCATAATATTTTTTTTACATTTAAGATTTTGTCTGGTATACCTCCTTGCAAATCAAAACCGATGATGTTGCAGGAAAATATTATTTTTGAACGATTCGAAAAAAAGGAGCAGCATGGACGCAGAGGATAGACGAATCGTCACCATCGGCGGCGGAAGCGGCCAGTTTGCCTTATTATCCGGATTACGGGATTTGGAAGACGCCCGGATCACCGCTGTTGTTTCCATGGTGGATTCAGGAGGAAGCACAGGCCGATTAAGGGACGAACTGGGTATCCTGCCACCCGGAGATATCCTGAAATGCATCCTTGCTCTGTCACCCTATCAGAATGCCTGCCGATCCATTCTCTTAAAACGTTTCAAAAAGGATCGCCGCCTCAAGGGCCACAGTGCCGGGAACATGCTCTTGACAATGCTGTCACGGTATACAGGAAATTTTCCGGCCGGTGTTGCCGCCCTTGCTGAAATTTTGGACGTGGACGGCACCATCCTCCCCGTTACCCTTGACCGGGCAACCCTTGTGGCGGAATTGACCGACGGGAAGAGAATTTATGGAGAGGAGGCCATTGATTTGCCCAGGGGTACCCAGCGGGAACGGATAAGAGATGTCTTTCTTGTTCCCCATCATCACTCGTCGATTTCCGTATATCCACCGGTTCTGGAGGCCGTCGAACAGGCTGAGTATATTTTTATCGGGCCTGGGGATTTGTTTACCAGCGTGATTCCCAATCTTATTGTGCCGGGAGTGAAAGAAGCTTTGCAAAGGACATCCGGGAAAATCATTTTTATCATCAATATAATGACAAAATTCGGAGAAACCCATCATTTTTCCGGAAAAGATTTTGTTGTCAAGCTTGAAGAATCCCTCGGGCAGAAAGTGAACGGCATCATCGGCAACAGTGCAAAACCGTCCAAAAAAATACTGGATAATTATGTGGAGCAAAAATCAGATTTTGTCTTCATTGATCCGGCCGATTCCTTCTGGAAAGACCGCACTCTGTATTTAACCGATCTTCTGGATACCCATGCCGTGATTGTCCGGCATGACCCTCAAAAACTGGCTTGTATGATACGGAAAATTCTAGAAAACAGGGAATCTGAAAAACTTTCATAACCGCATAAAACCTGCCGACCTGTTCATTTTTCAGATCCGGCTCAAAGGATCCCCTTGGGCATGGGAGGCACTATCTCACCGCCGATGACATATCCGCCGTCAAGCCGGATAACGCTTCCGGTCATATAGGGAGCATCCTTGATCAAAAACAGGATGGCGTTGATGATATCCTCAGACCTGCCGGTCCGGCCCAGAAGCGTATGATCCACCAAGGCCTTTTTTTCATCCGCTGTCAGAACCTCCCTCCATCCCCGGGTACCTTTGGCATGGCGACCATCAAATATCCCCAACATGAGTTCATTGACCCTGATCGTGGGAGCACCCATGCGGGCCCAGGTTTCCGTCAGAGAAGAAATTCCTCTATTGGCTGCTGCATATCCATCATTAAAAATAAGGGCTGCCGGGCCTGACCTGCCGACGAGGGCGGCAATGGAAGAAATATTAATCACCGCTGCCCCATCAGCCTTTTTTAACAGAGGGAAAACAGAGGAAAATACCCACCGCTTGGCCTTGAGCGTTGTTTCAATTTCAAGGTCCCACTGATCTTCCGTATACTCGCCATGAACCGAGGGCCATCCCCCTCGCTCTATATTATTGATAAGAATATCCAGGCGCCCATATTCTTTTTCGATTGCCGCCGAAAGGCGTTCTATGTCTCGAATACTTCTCAGATCCACCGTGAGGATCATATGTTCGGCATTGGCTGCTGCAAAGTCCTCTTCCATTTGCCTAAATTCTTCTTCCCAGTCGTAACGGGTTAAAACAAGGGTTGCTCCCTCTTTGGCCAGAGCGAGCCCTATCTCTTTTCCGATTCCCTTGACAGCACCCAGGACAAGCGCAATTTTCCCTTTGATCGGCATAAAAATCAATCCCCAAACGGCATTGGAATGCCGAATAAAACGAACCTGACCCAGACAATACCGAAATCCAGCAGGGCCTCATCATTCCCCTTGATTTTTTCGAGAACACCCTCCGGGATCTTCAGGGCTTCCAAAAAGTTTTTATTAAAAATCAGGGACCGAAATTCATCCAGATCATACAAGGCAAGATAAAATTTGTCGACCTGGTTTCCTTCAAGCTTCCCAGGCAAAATTCTATTTTTCAGGCTGATCAGGCCCATGAGTTTGTCGTTCTCTTCATTGTGTGTTTGAACATCCTGGCCTTTGAGCCATTCTTGGACCGTAAGACCGCTTTTTACCCCAAACCCTTTACAATGGGGTTCCTCGATCAAGGCGAAGAATTCTGAAACCTCACCTGTTTCTCTTGATCGGGTAATAGCCCTTGCCAAAGGATACATGCGGCAGGAAGCAGGGCGATCTTTATAGACAGAACACCCTTCCGGCGTAACAAAAGGACAGGCATGACCTGTTTCCGGGTTGGGCTTGAATTCCACCACCGGCAGACCTGATTCCGGACCGTGATGAAGCGAGGTGTATTTTTTCAAAAAATCCTGAGATGTCATTCCCAGACTCTTTCTCAATCTCAAAACATCATAGGGTGTTAAGGCCTGATTCAGGTCCCTGCAGCAATCATTGAAACATTCATTTTCAGGGCTGCACGTAAAATCCATAAGGGTATCAAGCGTAACCGGCGCCATGTCTTCAGGCATGTTCCATTTCCTTTTCTCGGTTGGGTATTAAAGATATTGTGACGCCCAAATTAGCAGGATTTTGCCCGAATTTCCAGCCTCTTTTTATTTTTAGACCCATACCATATCTTGTATGAGTCCCATGATAGAGTTAATAGATATAGACTTGCCCTAAACCAATGGAAATAAACCAAAACCCTGCCAAATCTTTTTTGAAAAATTCTTGACAAAATTAGTCTGAGAGTGCTATTCCGATAACATTTATGCCGGGCTTGGATCAGTATTGAATTGTTTTTCATGATCCATAAGCGAGCTTAAGCATTAAGAGGCCGGACAGTATTAGACACGGTCTGTTTTATTTAAATAGAATTTAGTGGCACAACGGTATTGTGCAATTTGATTAACTTAAATTATGGAGGTATTTTAAATGCCATCTTTTGTAATTGCAGAAAAATGTGACGGCTGCAAAGGTGGGGACAAAACCGCATGCATGTACATCTGTCCCAATGACCTGATGGTTCTTGATCCCAACGAAATGAAAGCTTACAACCAAGAACCCGATCAGTGCTGGGAATGCTATTCATGCGTGAAGATCTGCCCCTCTCAGGCAATTGAAGTTAGAGGTTATTCCGACTTTGTTCCCATGGGAGCTTCTGTTGTTCCAATGATGGGTACGGAAGACATCATGTGGACTTGCAAGTTCAGAAACGGCGTTGTGAAACGCTTCAAGTTCCCGATCAGAACAACTCCAGAAGGCGAAGCCAATGCATATCCCGACCTTAAAGGTAAGGACCTTAACAGCGGGCTTCTTTCCACACAGGAAGCCGACGGTTATGTTCTTAAAGCTCCGACCGAGCTTGCATAATCCTGACTGTTAACCATTTAGATTGATACTTTATAATAATTTTGGAGGTATAGAATGGCATTACCTAACAAACCTGTTGGAGAACTTAGAGCTGAAAGAGACCCAAAGGTTGAGAAAAGAGACGTTGATGTTCTGATTATCGGCGGTGGTATGGCTGCCTGTGGAACTGCATTTGAAATTACAAAATGGGCTGACAGCGGCACAAAAATTCTTTTGTGTGACAAAGCAGCCCTTGAAAGATCAGGCGCTGTTGCCCAGGGTCTTTCCGCCATCAACACCTATATCGGCGAAAACAAACCCGAAGATTATGTCAGAATGGTCAGAAACGACCTGATGGGTATTGTTCGTGAAGACTTGATCTTCGACCTCGGCCGCCACGTTGATGATTCCGTTCATCTGTTTGAAGAATGGGGACTTCCGGTCTGGAAAAAATCCGATGACGGAAAGAACATGGACGGAAAAAAAGGCCAGAAGGCCGGTACCCTTAAGGGCGGTGCAACTCCTGTCCGTACCGGTAAATGGCAGATCATGATCAATGGCGAATCCTACAAGAGAATCGTTGCCGAAGCCGGCAAAAAAGCCCTTGGCGCAGACAATATCCTTGAAAGATGCTTCATCGTTGAAATCCTCAACGACAAAGCCGATCCCACAAGAGTTGCCGGTGCCGTCGGTTTCTCATTGAGAGAAAATAAAGTTTATATCATCAATGCAAAAGTTATCGCAGTTGCCTGCGGTGGTGCGGTTAACGTTTACCAGCCCCGTTCAGTCGGTGAGGGTAAAGGCCGCGCCTGGTACCCGGTATGGAATGCAGGCTCCACTTATACCATGGCTCTGAGAGCAGGTGCTGAACTTTCCATGATGGAAAACCGTTTCACGCCGGCCCGTTTTAAAGATGGTTACGGCCCTGTCGGTGCTTGGTTCCTTCTTTTCAAAGCCCAGACCGTTAACGGCCTTGGTGAAAACTATGCAGCTTCTCCGGAAGCAAAGACAGAGCTTGAAAAATACGCTCCCTATGGAACCGCCGCCGTTACCCCGACCTGCCTGAGAAACCATCTCATGCTGAAAGAGTACAAAGAAGGCCGTGGCCCCATCATCATGAAGACATCTGCAGCCCTTGCAAAACTGGCTGAGACCATGGACAAAAAAGAGCTAAAACACCTTGAATCAGAAGCCTGGGAAGATTTCCTCGACATGTCGGTAGGTCAGGCCGGTCTCTGGTGTGCTACCAACACCGAACCTGAGAAAGTAGACTCTGAAGTCATGCCGACCGAACCGTACCTATTGGGTTCACACTCCGGCTGCTGCGGTATCTGGTGCTCAGGCCCGGAAGAAGATTGGGTTCCTGCATCATACAAATGGGGCTACAACAGAATGACAACCGCCAAAGGTCTTTTCACGGCTGGCGACGGCGTTGGCTGCTCAGGCCATAAATTCTCCTCCGGTTCCCATGCAGAAGGCCGTATCATTGCAAAATCCATGCTGCAGTACCTGAAAGCTGAAGGCAGCAAAGTGACCGGTTTCAAAGAAACCGATCAGGAACTGGTGGACTTTGTTTACAAACCGGTCAGAAATTATCTTGACCACTGCAATTACACAACCGCAACAGATGTTAACCCGAACTACTGCAAACCCGCCGGTATGGCCCTTCGTTTGATGAAGATGACCAATGAATACGGTGGAGGTATCGGAACCTACTATATGACTTCCGGTAAAAATCTTGAAATCCTCATGGAAAAATTTGAAATGTTCCGTGAAGATCTTGATAAAATTGCTGCCGGCGATCTGCATGAACTTCTGAGAGCATGGGAAATCAACCACCGCCTCTATACGGTTCAGGCTCACTGCCGTCATATCCAGTTCCGTGAAGAATCAAGATACCCCGGCTTCTACTACAGAGGCGATTTCATGGGCCAGGATGACAAAGAATGGTTCTGCTTTACGAATTCTTCATACAATAAAGCAACCAACGAATGGACCCTGAAAAAAGTACCGTATGTTAAGATAATCTCCTAGTGTTAAAGCAATATCTTAGAGTACGTGCTTAGATAAAAATAACCTCCAGGTGCTGAAATATGGCGCCTGGGGGTTTTTTCAAATTGAAAAAGGATTTGGTTTGCCCTGTCTCCTCTTTTGCAAGTGCAAAAAAACATTGTCTTTGCACTTGCAAAATAGGAGAGAGGATGCCAAAGACCAGTATATCTAAAATTGGATGGATATTAAGATTTGGCAAATAAACAATCAAAGCATAATATAACCCAAATGCACGGAGGGACAGCATGACAACAGATAATTTGGCCCCGGTCAGCGGAAGCATTATGGTGGTTGGCGGCGGCATCAGCGGCCTTACAACTGCCCTGGAAGCTGCCGAAGTGGGGTATGAGGTATTCCTTGTGGAAAAGGAAGCCTCCCTTGGCGGAAGAGTATCCCAGTTAAAACACTACTTCCCCAAACTTTGCCCGCCAACCTGCGGACTTGAGATCAACTACAGAAGAATCAAGGACAACAAAAACATTAAGGTCTT
>Ga0208968_1000326_pt1 | contig 35776 bp, 28 predicted proteins | sample RifOxyA3_FD_184031 | JGI IMG/M metagenome (GOLD analysis project Ga0208968, IMG submission 184031) | Groundwater microbial communities from Rifle, Colorado - Rifle Oxygen_injection A3 (SPAdes) | ecosystem: Environmental > Aquatic > Deep subsurface > Groundwater | place: Rifle, Colorado, United...
AAGGACCCGGCTGTTATCAATTCAAGCTATGCCTATCTGCTTGAACAACTGCTTTCCCATGGCTGCTTTACCGGCATTGCCACCCACGATGAAAAGCTCGTGTTTGAGGCCGTAAAAATCATTGACCGGCTGGGGCTTGGCAAAGATGCCTACGAATTCCAGATGCTCTACGGGGTGGAAGAAGAATTGCGGACCATCCTCCGAGACCAGGGCCACCCCGTGCGGGTCTATGTTCCCTTTGGAAAAGAATGGCTGGCCTATTCCATCCGGCGTCTCAAGGAAAACCCCAAAATGGTATCCTATGTTTTTTCCGGTATGCTGAAAAAATTGATCCAGCGCTGAAAGACCCGGCTCAGGGTGTTTTCAGATTGTCGGCCACAATTTCTGCGATATGCCGGACCTGAACCCGGCCGTTTCTCTTGTTCATTCCCCCGCGCAGTTGAAGCACACAGCCCGGACAATCGGTGACCAGGACATCGGCCCCTGTGGCCTCAACATCATCCAGTTTCTGGCCCAGAATTTCCGATGAAATTTCGGGGAACTCCAGAGAATATGACCCTCCGAACCCGCAGCAGACATCTTCGTCCTTGCAGGGCGCATAATCCAGGCCCGCCGTCCGGAGCAATTCACGGGGCTCCTGGGTCACGCCCAGGCCCCGGCACAGGTGGCAGGGAGAGTGGTAGGCCACCCGCCTTTGATTTTGGATAAAATCTTCCGGCCTTACCTTTAATACCTTGACCATGAATGAACTGAAATCCATCAATTTATCCTGAAGCTGATGCAATTTTTCAGCCTGTTCCGGCTTTCCCGCCAGGAGTTGGGAATAGCCCTCCTTCATATGGGACCCGCAGGAGGCGCACAGCACCAGGATATAATCATAGCGGTCTGGGTCCAGGGCCTCCAGGTTTTGGACGGCTACCTCTGCCGCGGTTTCCTCCTCGGCCATCATCATGGCGGGAAGCCCGCAACAGCTCTGGCCCGGGGGATATTCCATCTGAACCTGGTGAGCGGACAGGAGCCGGGCCAGGGCCAGGGCCTGTTCCGGAGAGACAAAATCCACCACGCACCCCCCGAAAAGGGCCACCCGTAACCTGGGATTCTGTATCCGGGGCCGGATTTTCGGCCACTGGTCCCGGAAGGGCTTTTCGGCCAGGGCCGGAAGGGTCCTGAAATCATGGGCCTTTCCAAAAATAAAGGGCAGGTGCCGCAGAACCCCGGCCTCCTTTTTGACCAAGGGGCCTTGCAGGGCCGAGGCCGTTCTGAGCAGGGTATGGAAGAGCCTGCGGTTTTTCATGACTGCGGACAGGATGGTATTTTTGACCGGCTTTGAGCCCTCATCGGCAAGGATTCTGCGGTATACCTGTTTGATGAGAAAGGGCAGGTCGATATTGACCGGGCATACGGATTTGCAGGCCTGGCAGTTCAGGCAGTTGCGGACAATGGCCCTGGCATTGTCCTTTCCATGGTAAAAATAGGTCAGGATCAGGCCGATGGCCCCGATATAGACATGGCCCAGGGTATGCCCCCCGACCTTTCCGTACACCGGGCAGACATTGGAGCAGGCTCCGCAGCGGATACAGCGCAGGGCCTCTGAAAAGACAGGATCCCTGGCCAGTTCCAATCTACCATTATCCAGGAACACAATGTGAAGGATTTTTTTCCCCGTGGCCGAGGCCCCGCATTCTACAGCTCCGGTGATCCAGGAGACATAGGAGGTCAGGGCCTGACCTGTGGCATTCCTGGGCAGAACCCGGAGGATACGCAGGGCTGCGAACAGATCCGGCACCAATTTTTCCAACCCCACCAGGGCCACATGAACCCGGGGAAGGGTGGTGGTCAGCCTGGCGTTTCCTTCATTGCTGATGATGCCCAGGGTGCCGGTTTCGGCAATGGCCATATTGGCGCCGCTGATCCCCATATCCGCAGACAGAAAGGCCGGGCGGAGTTCCTTTCTGGCCACCTTGACCATGCGATCGATGTCTTCCAGGTCCACCGGCGTTTTTGTGACATCGCCAAATAGGGTTCCCACCTGCCCCCGGGACAGGTGAATGGCCGGCATGACCATATGGGAAGGGCCTTCGTTCCGCAATTGGATGATCCATTCCCCGAGATCGGTTTCCGTCACCTGGAAGCCCCGGGCTTCCAGGTGGTCATTTAAATGGGTTTCCTCGGCGGTCATGGATTTGGATTTGACGATGGTTTTGACCCCGTTGTCCCGGGCGATGGTTGCGATGATCTCGTTGGCTTCCCCGGCGGTTTTGGCCAGGTGGACAACAGCGCCGGCAGCTTCCGCACCGGCCTTGAACCGGAGATAGAGGTCCTCCAGCACGGTCAGAGCCTGGTCCTTGCCGCGGGCGATCTCACCTTTCAAGGCGGGCAGGTCAATTCCCTCAAAGGCCTTGGCCCTTGATACCTTATAGGCCGAGGCAAAATTATCCAGGGCCTTTCTCAGAAACCGGTTTTTCAGGGCCGCTTTGATCTTTTTCCGGTAGGCCTTCATGTCTTTGGCCGTCCGGATCATGTTTCCTCCATCATCAGAATGTGAAGTTCCTGGGGGCCGTGAACCCCTATGGCCAGCACCCGCTCGATATCGGCGGTCCGGCTGGGGCCGGTGATAAAGGCCAGATAGCCGGATCCGGATTTCATTTTTTCAATCATGCGGGCGGAAAGGGCTGCGGCATCCGGAACAATCCGGGAGGCCGGGATCCAGGCCATATGGGTTTCGCTGAGCATGGTGGCGATTCTCAAGTCTTCGGAATTGGAATCCAGGACCAGGGTTCCGGTTTCGGCAATGGCCCAGTCCACATGGGTCAGGGCCGTATGGATGCCGGACAAATGAGGCCGGAAGGGGGGAGAGAGAACCGTCAGCCCCGCCGCCTTACACAATTCTTCAAGCCTTTGAAGGCTTTCCGGGTCCAAGCCTGGAGCAGCAATGGTTTTGCCTTTCTGCCCTAGGGTGATATCCACGGCCCGGCCCAGAACCTCTTCCATGCTGCTGACCGTTGACACCACCGCCTGGACCAGCCCGGCTTTTTCTTTCATGCGGTCCATCAGTTCTTCCATAGAGTCCCCCTTTTGGGTTTTATGGATTGAAATTTCATAGCACGGCATCAGTCATCAGAAGGGTTATCGTCAACCCCATTCTTTTACCCTGTTTTTTGCCGGTAAGCAACCGAAACCATATTCAGGCATCCATGCTCCGGGCCGGCAATTCGGTCAGATACAGGGTTTTGACCAGGGGTTTGGGTTATGAAGTTGATCCGCTTGTACGGCCGAAGTGCCGGGGTTTCATGAGTATTATTAGTTTTATCAAAGATCTTGATATCATCTTTGTGGCAGGGCTCCCATCCATACATAGACACAACATGTTGTGCCTATGTATGGATGGGATAACATTTCAGGTTTTTGATAATTTGTCATATTTTTCTTGGCAAAAAGCAATCTCCTGTCCTATTGGTGTGGCAATCAGGAACCGAAAAAGAGTTTCGGCAGCCAGGTCGCAATGGAGGGGAACAGACATAAAATGACCATGCTGATGATCTGGAGAAACACGAAGGGAATAATCCCTTTATAAACATGTGTCATGGTATAGCCTTCCGGTGCCACCCCCTTAAAATAGAACAGGGCATATCCAAAGGGCGGGGTCAGAAAGGAGGTCTGGAGATTGACGCACATGAGCAGAGAAAACCAGAGCGGATCAAATCCCAGCTCCATGGCAATGGGCATGAAAATGGGCACGGTGACCAGCAGGATGGCGGCCCAGTCAATGAACATTCCCATGACAAAGACGATGAACATCATAATCACCAGAATAAGCCAGCGGTTCAGGCCCGAGCCGATGAGAAGATCTGCCACCACATCGCCGCCGCCCATGCCTAAAAAGACCGTGGAAAAAAATTTTCCGCCGATGAAGAGCATCATTACCATGGCAGTGGTTCTCAAGGTGGCATATGCAGATTCTTTTAATACCGTAAAATTCAGTTTCCGGTTAAAAAAGGCCAGCACCATGGAACCCAGAGCACCGAGACCTGCGGCTTCCGTTGGGGTGGCAATCCCGGCCAGGATGGTTCCCATGACGGCCAGGATGAGCAACAGCGGCGGCATCAAAGATTTCAAGGTCATGGCCCATTTTTGGCCTGCTGTGTAGGTTGAGGCCTCTTGTTTTGAAATCGGGGGGCCTAGCGTGGGATTAAGATTACACCGGATCAGGATATAGACAAAATACAGCCCTGCCAGGATCAGGCCCGGAAAAATGGCGCCGGCAAACAAGTTGCCCACAGAGGTTTCCTTTAATCCGGTAAGCCCGCCGTAAACCACCATCATGATGGAAGGAGGAATCAGGATGCCCAGGGTTCCGGAGGCACAGATAATGCCCGCGGTCAATTCTTTTTGATACCCTTTTTTGATCAGGGTGGGGGTTGCCAGAAGGCCCATGGCCACAACCGATGCGCCGATGATGCCGGTGGTGGCGGCAAACACGGTACAGACCACGACCACGGCAAGCCCCAGCCCCCCCTTGACGCTGCCCAGCACAACGTAGAGGGCTTCAAACAAAGCATCGGAAACCTTGGACCGGTCCAGGACCTGGGCCATGAGGATGAACAAGGGGATGGCCACCAGGGTATAATTTTCCATCAATCCCCAGGCATTGTTGGCAAACATGTCAAAGAGCATGGGAATGGAAAACCCGTTGTCAATCAGCCCGAACAGGGCCGCCACCGCGGCCAGGGTATATGCCAGGGGATGGCCCAGGGTGATGGCCAGAATAAGGGTGCCGAACATGGCCAGCGTCATCAATTCAATACTCATTATTTACCTCGTTATGCTTCAGGCGGTTGATATCATTGATCAGGTTTGCAATACCCTGGAGTAAAAGAAATAAAAAACATGCAGCCATCAGAATCTTCAGCGGCCAGATGGGCGGCGCCCAACTGGTTGGATTGTGTTCCTGCCCCAGGGTCGATTTATAAGCAAAAACACCTGACCAGATGGTCATACCGGCCATTACCGGCATGAAAAATACGAGATTGGTGATTATTTTCAAATAATTTTGAATCCTATCGGGCAGGTAGGATGTGAAGATATCGACCTTAACGTGACCATCATACAAATCCGTATAGGTAATCCCGAACATATAGTGGAGACCGTATATAAAGGTGGTCGCCTCAAACCCCCAGGTTGTGGGAGAGTTGAAAGCATATCTCATAAAAACCTCATACACCACGATAAACAAAAGAAGGTAGACAAGAAATGAGCTGATTTCCCCTTCCTTTCGGCTAAAGGCTTCCAGTTTTTTTGATATTGATGCAGCCATGATTAAAATCCTCTATGGAAAATAGTATAAAAGCTTGCGCAAAAGTGCGGTCTGACTGCCTGGAACGAAATATCGGGATTTTTAATCAGGCAGTCAGACCCGCAAGGGCGAACATGTCTTCCGCCCTTGCGTTGGACCTGTTTTATTCAGTTGTTTTTCCCTGTATAAATGTTTCATACGGCCATGGGCTAACACCGCCTCTTGCATCTCTCCATATGGAATATTCTTCAATGAATTTTTCCTGGGAATCCAATGCTTCCTTGACATCGGGATATTTGGCCTTTACCGAATCCATGTAGGTCTTTGTAACCTTACGGAATTCAATAATGGTTTCCTTGTCCATCTTTATGATCTCAACATTTTTCTTGAACATTGTCATTGCGTCGGCATTCAGGCTGTTGATCCAGTTGTAGCTCCATAGCTGGGTCTCTTTGGCACAGATATCCAATATCCATTTAAGATCCTGGGGAAGCGCGTCATAGGCTTTTTGGTTGAAAATCACGTCACATTGGAAGGCCGGCTGATGAACACCCGGCTGGATAACATATTTGGTGATTTCATCAAAGCCCATGGGATAATTGATGGCCGGGGTTGAATATTCTGCCGCATCAATGACACCCCTTTCAAGTGCCAAATACACTTCGCCGCCGGGAAGGGGGCTTACGGAAGCACCCAACTGGTTCATGATATCCATGTACCAGCCCGGGGTTCTGATTCTCATGCCTTTAAAATCCGACATCTTGGTGGCTTTTATATTGGAAAAAAGGCCCATTTCCTGACCTGTCTGGCCTGCGGGCAAGGCAAAGATACCAAATTTTGCGTAAAGCTTTTGAAGCAGTTCAAGACCGCCTTTTTCATAGAGCCAGATATTGTATCCTTCTGCATCCAGGCCAAAGGGGACGGAGGCAAAGGCAACAAAGGCTTCATTCTTGCCTTTCCAATACAACGGAGACCCATGGGCCATCTGAACAGATCCGGCTGAAACAGCATCAAAGGTCTGGTTGTCCGGCACCAGTTCTCCTGCGGAAAAGGGTTTGATATCCAGCCGGCCGGCAGACGCCAGGCGGACACTGTCGGCAAAATGGACGGCCATATCATAGAACAGTTGCCCCTTGGACCAGGGCATGACCATTTTCCATTTGATATTCTCATCAGATGTTTTAAATGAAACCCGTTTCGCATCTTCATGGCGGGGATCATCCCCAAATTTTTCACGTTTTTCGGCATAGGAATTGCCGCAGATAAACAAGAATGCCATCAGGCAGGTAATCAACACGGTTAAGCTTTTTTTCATTTCTTCCTCCATCCTTAAATTGCCTACAGGTAAAATCATGGATACAAACCTGAGCTGAACGTCAGCCCAGAGACGGCGTTGTCTTAGATCTGTTGTCCCTCCTTTCCCGGATCTGAAGGTTTTACAGCAAACCAATTCTTGAAAAATTTATTAAAATAATAAGATTTTTCTTGGTATGACCTTTAATTAAAGCCTGGAATAATATTTGTCAAGAAAAAAAATTTATTAATTTGTTTTTTTAAATAAAGTCTGATATATAAAAATTTATCAAGTAAATTCAGAATGTTCTGCATTTAAGGGTCTTGTGCTTCCAAGAGGTAATACCAATGATGGGTTTCCGTATAGGCTGGAAGCAAAACAAGATTGAAATATTGGTAGTACCATAAACACAAGGGGGTCGGTATGATCAGTCAATCCATCATCAGGGAATTAAGAAAAATTGTCGGCCAGGAACACCTGCTCACGGAACGAGAGGACATGCTCACCTATTCGTATGATGCGGCGGTCCTTGATTCACAGATGCCCAGTGCCGCAGTCATGCCGGGTACGGCTCCGGAGGTCGGAAAAATCATCGCTCTTTGCCATGAGAATCATATTCCCATTACGGTACGGGGATCGGGCACCAACCTGTCCGGAGGCACGATTCCCCAAGCTTCCGGAATCGTGCTGCTCACAGGACGCTTGAATAAAATTCTTGAGATTAACGAACAGGATATGTACGCTGTTGTTCAGCCCGGCGTTGTTACCGCCACCCTTGCTGCGGCTGTGGAAAAAAAGGGGCTTTTTTATCCGCCGGACCCCGGAAGCCAGGCCGTCTCCACTCTGGGCGGCAATGTGGCGGAAAATGCCGGGGGGCTGCGAGGGCTCAAATACGGGGTGACTAAGGATTATGTCATGGGCCTTCATTTTTTTGATGCCCAGGGCAGATATGTCAAAACAGGTTCCAGAACGGTTAAATGCGCAACCGGATACAATATCACAGGACTCATGACAGGATCAGAAGGAACCCTGGGGATTCTGGACGAAATTATTTTAAAGCTCATCCCTGCTCCTGCGGCAAGGCAATCCATGGTGGCGGTTTACGATACAATTGAACAAGCGTCTGAAGCCGTGGCCGGCATCATTGCCGCCCACATCGTTCCCGCCACCCTTGAAATCCTGGACAATTTCACGATCCGTGCGGTTGAAGGCTACTCCCATGCAGGACTCCCCATTGATGCGGCAGCGCTTCTGCTCATTGAGGTGGACGGTCATCCGGTTGTTGTGGCAGAAGAGGGGGAAAAGGTGGAAGCGTTGTGCCGGCGAATGGGGGCCAGAAACATCAAACGGGCTGAAACCGATGAAGAAAGGGATAAGATCTGGTCTGCCAGACGCTCTGCCCTGTCAGCTCTTGCCAAGCTCAAACCCACCCTGGTGCTGGAAGATGCCACCGTGCCCAGAAGCAAAATTCCGGACATGGTCAGGGCCCTGCAGGAGATTGCCCGAACCCATCGAATCGACATCGGCACCTTTGGCCATGCAGGAGACGGCAACCTCCACCCCACCATCCTGACGGACCGCAGGAACAAAGAAGAATTCAAACGGGTGGAAGCGGCCATTGAAGCGATTTTTGACAAGGCCCTTTCCCTGGGCGGCACCCTGTCCGGCGAGCACGGCACCGGCATTGCCAAGGCTCCGTTCCTCGAAAAAGAAGCAGGCTGGTCCTCCATCCTCTTTTCCCGGCAACTGAGGGCCGCCCTGGACCCCCATAACATACTCAACCCGGGAAAAATAACGGGCGTTTCCCAGGAGGGCAGACATTAAAATGGCAAAAATGAATGAGCTGGCAGACCTTGTCAGGGAATTGGAAGAACAATTGGTCATCTGCATCCGCTGCGGCACCTGCCAGGCGGTTTGCCCCCTTTTTGAGCAGACCCGGAAGGAAGCGGATGTCGCCAGGGGGAAACTGGCCCTGCTTTCCGGTCTCATGGAAAATATCTTTGTCGATGCCGACGGAGTGAACCAGCGTTTGAACAAATGTCTTTTGTGCGGGTCCTGTGCGGCCAACTGCCCTTCAGGGGTCAATGTCCTTGAGATATTCATCAAGGCCCGGGCCATCCTGACGGAATACAAGGGGCTTTCTTTGGTGAAGCGACTCATCTTTAAGCGGATGCTGGCCAACCCCAGAACCTTTGACACCCTGACAAAATGGGCCGGGCAGTTTCAGAACCTGTTCATCAAGGATGATGCCAATGCCCAGGGAACCTCCTGTGCCAGGCTGGTCTCCCCGCTGCTGGCCAACCGGCACTTTCTGCCCATGGCCAAAACCCCGTTTCACGAAACCTTGACAGACCTGAGCCGGAAAGACTCGGGGCCTGCTTCCGGCAAAGGATTGAGGGCATTGCTGTTCACCGGCTGCCTCATTGACAAGGTGTTTCCCAATATTGCCCATGCCAGCGTACGTGTTCTCACCCACCACGGAGTCAGCCTCACCATCCCCCAAGGACAGGGATGCTGCGGTATTCCAGCCCTTGCAGCAGGGGACAGGGATACCTTTACCCGATTGGTGGACCATCACCTGGACCTTTTCAGGCAAGAGGAATTCGATGTGCTGGTGACGGCCTGTGCCACCTGTACCTCCACCATTAAAAAACTCTGGCCGACCATTTACAAGAACCCCTCAAGCGGTGTCACGGAACAATTGAAACAATTGTCCGGGAAAACCATGGATATCAACCAATTCCTGGTGGACCGGGTAAAACCTGATTTTCATGAGGACCTGTCTGCTCCAGGGGAAACATCCCGGGAAATTGTCACCTACCATGACCCCTGCCATTTGAAAAAATCTCTGGGCGTTGCTGCCCAGCCCCGGAAAATTATCCAGGCATCTGGGAAAACCCTGGTTGAAATGGAAGGAGCTGACAAATGCTGCGGCATGGGGGGCAGCTTTAATGTCTACTACTATGATATATCGGCTTCCATTGGGAACCTGAAACAAAAAAACATTGTGGATACGGGGTGTTCAATCGTTTCAACGGGGTGCCCTGCCTGCATGATGCAAATTTCCGACATGCTGGCCAAACAGAATCGAAATATAAAGGTTTGCCATCCCATGGAATTGTATGCCCAGTTTCTGGAGAAAAATTGATTTATAAGAAAAAGCTTGATATAAACCCCTGAATGGTTGATAGTTTTTGGCTTAATGTTTTTTATTCGATAAAAGGGTCTATACATCAGGACAGGTGGCAATCTTAAGGTTATGACAATACCCATAAAGCCCATCAAGCCCAAACGCATTTCAGATCAGGTCCTTGATCAGATCCGGGAGCTTATTTTCAGGGGTACCCTAAAGCCGGGTGAACAGATGATGACGGAACGGGAACTGGCCCAGGCAATGAATGTCAGCCGGACCACTGTCCGGGATGCCATCCAGCGGCTGGTGGCCATGGGAATGATTGTCCAGAAGCAGGGCCAGGGGACCTTTGTGAAAGCGGTTGATACTGACCGTGAAAATCCGTTGGCAAAAGCCATGAAGGCCCAGAATGCCTCTTTGGATGATCTACTGGAAGTCCGTATGGGCCTGGAGTGCAATGCCGCATCCCTGGCTGCCAAAAGGGCGGACGAGGATGATATCACGGCCATGAGCAAAAGTATTGATGAGATGCAGGCGGAAATAGAATCCGGACGGCTCGGCACAGAAGCGGACACGGCATTTCACATGGGCATTGCCTATGCTGCCAAAAATCCTTTGCACATCCTGATCATGCGCAATTTCTATGATTATCTTTTCCTGGGCATCGGTGAAAACCTGGCCCGCCTCTATGAAGATCCCAAAAATATTCATATTATTTTCCACCAGCACAAGGGTATTCTGGCTTCCATCAAGGCCAGAGATCCGGATAAAGCCTATTCCGCCATGAAAGAGCACATCAATTTTGTGGTGGAGTTTTTTAAAAACCGGGAAAAATAAGTCTTTCCCTCCAAATAAATTTCATCAGGATTTCCGGTGAGTTCTGATGGCAATGACAAAACTGCTCGGGATCCACAGGACCCTGCTCTATAAAAAAATGAAGGAATACGATATCCCGCTCAAGCCGGAATGAGGATTATTTTTGCAGGTATTTTTTCAAATCCCGATAAAAATTTTCATGTGATCCGAACGCATATAAAAACAAGGTCGAATCCGATACTTTGTATGCCAGTAGAATTTGCCGGTCGTTTGATTTGTATTTATAAACCCGGATACCCTGCAGATCGCCTTTTTTCATATCACCGGCAACCGGGTTATTTATAATAGTCCTTACTGCCGTATCCAGATTTTTAATATCCTGTTTATGGAGTTTCTTTTTCTGCTTTTCAAAAACAGGGGCCTGAATGACTTCCGCTATCCGGGTCACTCACCCTCTCCAAATTGATAAGGAGAGCCCTGACCGGATTTAATCTGTTCTACTCCCACCAGGATGTCTTGGATAAAGGGAAGCGGAAGATCAGGATTTTCTTCGATCATCTGTCCGATTTTTGCCCAGTATTCGATCTGGCCTGCTATAGATCTTTTAAAAACCTTTGACTGGATTTTTGCTTTCTCAAACAGATCATCAGATATTTTTACAGCCGTTGCCATGTCCCCTCCTCATTATTGCGGGTTGTTTCTTTGTAACATGGCGGGTTGCTTTTTGCAACCCGGCTTTCCGGTCAGGACGGGTCCTTTTTATGCCAGAATTTTTTATCATCCTTATCCCAGTCAGACCCGAATTTCTCGGTCAGATAAAATTCAAGCCTCTTATACCAGTTGATCCATGGGTTTTTCCCCTCTTCCCGGTCCTTCAGGACATCCAGAAGAAAAGCTTCGATATTGATCATTTCCTCTTTGGGAATATAGGAGCTGGCTCCGCCGAGATAAGACCTTTTAATGGAGTCCGGGCTCAGGGCATGGGCCGTCAGCATGACCGTCAATACGTTTTTCTTTTTGGCGATTCCCAGGAGCTGGTATCCGTCCACACCCATGATATCCAAGATGGCGATATCAAATTTCTCGGTTTCAAGAAGCTTTTTGGCCTGGTCAAAGGTCTGGGCCCTGACCGTGGTGCACATGTCCAGGAGTTCTTCAAGGGATTCCAGGACATCGGGTTCATCATCAACAATCAGCACTCTTTTGTTATCTAAACTGACTTTTGCCATATTTCCTTCCTATGATTTTTCAGGTTATTCAGTATCCTTTCGGATGACAAATTTTCCGACAAGAGCATCCAGCTTCTGCGTATGACCCCTCATGGTGATCATGTCGGTTCTGATATGGCCGGAGTCCTGAGACACATGGCTACCGGACGCATTGAGCTGGTCCATGTCCCGGGCAATGCCCGAGGCGGATTGGTCCAGCCCTGAGATCCGCTCATTCACATCGGTGACGCCTGAGGCCGTCTTTGTGGTGTTGGCGGCGATCTCCTTTGTGGTGACCGACTGTTCTTCAATGGCTCCGGCAATATTGGTGATGATGTCGTCCATATGGCTGAATGCCTGGACAATGGTCTTCATTTCCCGGGATGTCCGGCCGGAGGAGCTTTTAATATTGTCTATTTTTTCCTTAATATCCAGGGTGACCAGAGCCACCTGATTGGCAAGGGTCTTGATCTCTCCGGCCACAACTGCAAAGCCTTTCCCTGCTTCTCCGGCCCGGGCCGCTTCAATGGTCGCATTCAGGGCCAGGAGTTTGGTCTGTTCAGAAACCGTATTAATGGATTCAATACAGGCATCAATGTCATCGGCAACCTTTCCCAGTTCAATGACGCTCTCTGAAGCCGTGCTGATCTTTTGGGCCGTGTCGGTGCTCATATTCTTGGCTTCCGACGCATTTTTTGCGATCTCGTTCACGGTGGCCGTCATTTCTTCCGTGGAGGATGCAATGATATTCAGGTTGCCGGTGGCCTCTTCCATGACCCGGGCAATGGAGGATACATCTCGGCTCATCAGGCCGGCCGCTTCTGTAGTGGACTTTGTCAGATCCAGCATGGTCGATGCATTTGAAACAATTTTTTCAGAATGGTCATCCGTGGTCACGACTGAACCGGTCATCTTTTTTGTATTTTCGGCAATATCGGCCACCATGTGCTGGAGTTTTTCAATAAACATGTTGAACCACATGGAAAGATCCCCGATTTCATCCTTGGACCGGATTTCGATCCTCCTGGTCAGGTCCCCCTCGCCTTGGGCCACATCCTTCAGGCTTTCCGTCACGTTCTCGATGGGTTTGACAATGGTTCCTGCAAAAAAGAAGGAAATCGGTACAATCAATAAAAGGCATCCGACAAAGGTAGCCACCAGTACAAGAACGACTTGAAGGGTATTGGACCGGATCAGATCTCCGGATTTCAACACACAGAAGGCGCCGGCGTATCCGGATTCCGAATACACGGGCAGCACCGCCTGGATATATTTTTTTTGGTCCAACCGCATCATGTTCCGGATGGGAGCCTGGTCCTCAAGCCGCCAGGGCGAGGCTGCGGTTTTTTGAATTGTTTTCAGGTCAAGACGGGTGTAACCGGGAAGATTGCCTTGGAATAATTCATCCCGGGCAAACAGGTTCAGATCGGTTTTTGTAAGCCCGGCCATCCGGGATATCAGCCCTGAATCAAACAGCCTGTGAAATATAATATATCCATAGCGTTTCTGTTCTGTCTGCCCGCTTGGGTTGAGGCTTGCCTCCATGACCGGAACTGAAAAACGCATCCCGAGTTTTTTGTCCTGGTTAAAAAAGCGGCCTGAATTGTTTTCCGATACCAGGGCCTTGTCCTGAAGCAGATAGCTGATTTCCTTTAATTCCTCCGCCTCCTTCCATTCGGATTTAGACAGGTCGGCCCCTTCTTGTGCAAGGGTGAAGGCAAATCCCGGCTTGGGGTTGACATAATAGAACCCGGAGATCCGGCCGGAATCTTTTTTTTCAGAAAACGCAATCAGCATCCCGGCTTCATCATAAAGGGCGATTCTTTCAATGCCCAGATCCGAGCCCATGGCGCCGATGGCGCGCACCAGCTCTGAAAAAGCTTTCCGGGTAACATCCAGCCCGAGGCTTTCCTTGTACTCCACAATGAATTTCAGGTTCTGACCGACCTTAAAGAGCCGGCTCATCTGATCGGTTTTTTCCTTAAGATCATCTTCATACCCTTTGATACTGGTCTTTACCGTTTGAATGGCGGTCATATTGTTTTCATAGGCGGCGTTCATGTTCTGGCGGTAAATCAAAAAGGCGACCACTAGGGTTGAAACCACCATGACCAGGGTTAAAATGATGATCATCATGCCTGATATCTTATGTTTCAGCCTGAACGGATACATTTTCATGCCGGACTATAGCCTCCTTTGAATCAATCAATGGTTAACGGGTCATCGATCATGCCTGTTTTTTTGTCATTTTTCGGCGTTCTCCGTCCCTGACTTCACGGCGCAGGAGCTTACCGACCTTGGATTTGGGCAGCATATCCCTAAACTCCACATAGCCCGGCACCTTATAGGGCGCAAGGCGCTCCCGGCACCAACGGATGAGTTCCACCCCGCCCACGCCCTTGGCATCGTCCTTCAGGACCACGATGGCCTTGATGCGTTCGCCGACCTTTTCATCCGGGATGCCCACCACACAGGCATTGATGACCGTCGGGTGGTCCTGGAGAACGGCTTCGATTTCCGATGCCGAGACCCGGTAGCCCTTGTGTTTGATCACGTCGGCGGACCGCTCCATGTAGACGAGTTCGCCATCGGGTTTGAAGGACACAAAATCCCCCATCCGGCAATAGATTTTACCGCCTATGTCCACAAAGGTTTTCCGGGTTTCTTCCGGCTTGCAATAATATTCCTTCATGGAATAGGCCGAGGTGACCAGAAGCTCTCCGTTTTGGTCCGGCCCCACTCGTTCCAAAGTCTCGGGGTTCACCACAATACATTCCCGGCTTTTCAGGGGATACCCGATGGAACCGGAAGACGGGTCGGATCCGATGCGGCTGTAGGCCACATGCCCGGCTTCGGTGGATCCGTAGACCTGGTAGATGGGAAGATCATATTTTTCCCTGAACCGGGTCATGATTTTTCCGGGCAGGACATCCCCGCCGCAGAAGCAGTATTTCAAAGAAGAAAGATCATACTGATCTATCCGGTCATTCTCCAGCATCATGCGGTAAAGGGCCGGAACCCCGAGAAACCAACGGACCCGGTACCGCTGGATGGATTCCAGAATGGCATCCACATGGGGCTGGGGCATGAGCACCGTCATATTGCCCTTGTTGAGCCCAATGGCCATGAACAATCCCAGGGCCATGATGTGAAAGAGGGGGTTGACGGCAATATACACATCCCCGCCTTCCTTCAGATGGTCCCCGGCCATATCATGGGTCACGTCATTGATATAGGAGGTGCATCCGATGTGATTTCCGGGCACGCCCTTGGGAAACCCTGTGGTGCCGCCGGTATAGAGGATATAGGAAAGATCCTTGACCGGGTCCAGAACCGGTTTATCGCTAAGGGCCTGGGCTTTGAGAAGGGTTTTAAAGGCCAGGACTTTTTCATTGAACGCCACCTTGCCCCTGGGCACCTTGTCAAAGAGAAATCCCATGGCCTGTTTCCAGGGCGGGAGGAGTTCCACCAAATGGGTGACAACGGCATGTTTCAGCGCGGTCTGGGCAAAGGCTTCCTTGACGTAGCCGAAATTGGTGTCCATGCAGATGATGGTTTCAGCTCCTGAATCCTTGATCATATAAGAAATCTCATGGGAGGTGTAGATGGGCGAAACCGGCACCAGGACAGCCCCGGCCTTTTGGATGCCCAGATAGGCAATGACCCACTGGATGCAGTTGGGGATATAGAGCAGCACCTTGTCTCCCTTTTTCACGCCCATGCTGCGAAGCCCCCCGGCAAACCGTTCACTCAGGTTTTGAAGCCTTTTGTAGGTAAAATGTTCCCCCAGATAGACCACGGCGGTTTTGTCCGGGTATTTTTCGCTCATGAGATCAAACCTGGAAAAAGTGAGTTCCTGTTCCAGGGGGATGATATTGTTGACCATGTCTAAAGGTCCTCCTTTTTATGAAACGCCGAAATAGGCGGATTTGACGTCCGGGTTGTCCATGAGTTCTTCCTTGGTTCCTTCCATGACGGCAGACCCGTTTTCAAGGATATAGGCATAATCCACAATGGGAAAAACAGGCCGGGCATATTGTTCTGATACAATGACCGAAATCTTGGTTTCCCTCTGGATGGACCGTGTGGCCTTCATGAGGGCGGACTGCATCAGGGGGGAAAGACCCATGAGGGGTTCATCCAGAAGGAGGACTTTGGGCTGGGCCATGAGGGCCCGGCCGATGGCCACCATCTGCTGTTCCCCGCCGCTGAGAAAACCGCCCAGGCGGTGCCTGAGTTTTTCAAGGGCCGGAAAAATGGTCATGACATATTCCAGGGTCTGCCTGGCCTGGGCCCGTGTGGCCAGATACCCGCCGATGCGGAGATTTTCCAGAACCGAACTTTCCTTGAACAGGCGGCGCCGTTCCGGGCAGAGGACGATGCCGGCCCTGGCCCGCCGGCTGGGCTCCATGTCGTTGATGTTCTGACCTTTAAAAAGGATGTCTCCGGACAGGGTGATCCTTTCCCCGCCCGCCATTTTCTCTTTTTTCCGGATATCCAGCATGATGCCGGAAAGCGCATACATGAGGGTGGATTTGCCGGCGCTGTTGGCGCCGAAAATCCCTACAATGCTGTTTTCCGGGCAAGTGATGCTGATATTGTTCAGGGCCAGCATGTTTTCGTAGAATACCATGAGATTTTTAGCTTCAAGCATAGGTCATGACCTCCTCGATTTTTTCAGATCCGAAATAGGCTTCTTTTACCTTTGCATCGGCCATGACTTCATCGGAGGTCCCCTCGATGAGTTTCTGCCCGAAATTCATGACCATGACCCGGTTGGCCACCTGGAAGAGTTCCCGCAGGCGGTGCTCGATCATGACAATGGTGATGCCCTCTGCATGGAGCCGTTCGATGAGGGGGACCATGGAGGCGATCTCGCTCATGGAAAGCCCGGAAAAAACTTCATCGCAGATAATGACCTCGGGTTTAAGAGACAGGCACCGGGCCAGCTCCAGGCGTTTCAGATAGCCGGTAGGCAGGCTGGAGGTGGGTTTGAACGGGATATTGGAATCCCGCTCAAACCCGATTTCTTCCAGGATGTCTACGGCCACGGTGGCCCGGTCTCCGAGCCGCCCGCCGCCCCGCCATCCCCCGGTCCGCTTCGCCCTGGGGGAGAACAGGGGAATGACCAGGTTCTTGTAAGCCGGGAGGCTGTAATAGGGCCGCATGACCTGGAAGGTCCTTGTGACGCCCATGTCGGCAATCTTATGGGGGGCCATGCCGGTAATGTCTTTATCTTTGAAAAAAATTTTCCCCGAGGTGGGTTTGATGAACCCGGTGATATTGTTGACAATGGTTGTTTTTCCCGACCCGTTGGGTCCGATGATGCCCAGGACATCTCCCGGAAAAACATCCACAGTCACGTCATTTAAGGCCTTGACCCCGCCAAACACCTTGGAGACGTTTTGCATTTTCAGTATGGGCTGTGTCATATTCCTTTCCACCTTTCAAACTGTTCATATTTTCGTTGTCCAAACACCATAAGCCCTTCACTTTTGAAAAGGATGAATCCCACCAGGAGAGAAGCATAGAACACGATTCTCAAGGTCCCGAAATCCCGGAGAAGCTCGGATACGGGAACCAGGATCAGACAGCCCAGCAAAGGGCCCACCAGGGTTCCGGACCCGCCGATGACCGTGGCGGCAATGGGAAGGATGGAAAAATCCAGGGCAAACTGGGAAATGCCCGTCCACATATAGATATGGGTCAGACAGGCCCCGGCCAGGCAGCCCATGGCCGATGCAATGAAAACAGCCAGGGATTTGTATTTGGTAATGCTGATGCCCGAAGCTTTGACGGCCTGGTCATTGTCCATGACGGCCGTAAAGATCAGCCCCATATCCGTGTTGACCATGCGCCGGATGCCGAAGACAAAAATGAGAAGCATGGCCACCACCAGATACTGTTCCACAAAGGCCGAAGAAAAGCTGTCGATGCCCGTGATCCCGTCCGTGCCGCCGAAGATATCAAAGGCTTCAATGATCCTGGCCATGAAAAGCGGATACATGAGGGTGACAATGGCAAAATAGACCCCTTTTAAGGGGAGACAGGGAAACAGGAGAATCGTGCAGACCACTCCTCCGATGATGGCTGCCAGGGGCACGGTCAGAATCGGCGGAACCCCAAAATAGGAATTGAGGATCCCGGCAATATATCCGCCGGTGCCGATGAAAAAGGCGCCGCCTAGAGAGACCAGCCCCACAAAATGGGCCAGGAAATCAAAGCTCAGGGCCAGGATGGCATAAATGCAGACAATGGAAATGACCCGCTGCCAGTAAACGCCCGGCATGAAAACCGGGAGGGACAGCATGCCGGCAATGAGGATGAACCGAGGCAGGGTGAGATAGGCCATCTCCCGCCAGGACATGAGGGCATAGAGCCCGTCGGACCGGACCTTGATGCCGCGGTCGATCCTTTCTTTTCTGAGTTCTTGTGTGCTCATGGTTTATACCCTCTCCTCCAGTTCTTTTTGCCGGCCGAAGAGGCCGGACGGTTTCAGGATAAGGGTCAGGATAATGGCCATGAGTGCCACCACCATCTGGAAATGAGACCCGATAAAAACAACGGTCAGGATCTGGGCAAACCCGATGATAAAGGCGGCAAAAAAAGCGCCCATCCAGGACCCCAGGCCCCCTACAATACAAACGGCAATGGACATGATCAGGACATTATAGCCCGATTCCACCACAATATTGCCCAGGGGCAGGATCAGGATGGCGGCAATGCCTGCCAGAACCGCCCCGAACCCCATGGCCAGCATGGCCATGAAATCCGAATCGATGCCCAGCATGAGAGCGGCCTGTTCGTCCTGGGCCATGCCCTGGAGAGCCAGACCCAGCTTTGTAAAATGGGTAAACACCCAGAGTCCGGCCAGGAGCAGAAGGCCGATAATGACCAGGAAAAGGCGATGATAATCCACAGGCACACCGCCCAGCATGAAACTGCCTTCCATGAAAACGGGAAGGGTATTGGTCATGCCCCGGAATCCGCCCCATCTTAAGCCTTCAAGAATGGCAAGTCCGATGGCATAGGAACAGATGATCTCAGAAATGTTCATGCCCCGGACCCGTATGAGGATAAACCGGTACATGAACATTCCCAGGAGTCCGTTCACACAAAGGGATAAAAAAATGGACAGGACATAGGGAAGTCCTGCCTTTTGAAACAGGGTCCAGGTAACGAAACCGCAGATGATATACAGGGCGCCGTGGGCAAAATTGGGCACCCGGCTGATGCCGTAGACCATGGCAAAGCCGAGACCCATCAAGGCAAGGGACACCGAATTGATGGTCCCGTAGACTAAAATATCCATAGAATGATCCCAAAAATTAATGTGTTAACGGAATAAAAACCGATACCTTATTTTTTCACCATCCAGGGCGGTAGCATGATACTGCCTTTGGCAATGCTCTTCGGGTAAACCACCACTCTTTTTTCGTCCTGCCACTGGAGGATGGAGCCGACAGCGCCTTCCTTGGGGTCTGTGGCTGGGATGACCTGGTGGGTTTTGGGATCAAATTTGAGTCTTCCATAGACGCCCGTCATATCTGTCTGTTCAAGGGCGGTCACCACCTTGTCGGGGTCCAGGGTTCCGGCTCTTTCAACGGCGTCTTTCAGGGCATAAACGGCCATATAGGAACTGGACGCCCCAAGGCCTTCGGGCTCGATACCCCATTTTTTGGTATAGGCATCATAGAATTTCATGGTCCATTCCGTGGCTTCGGATGGTGCGTTTCCGGCATTGACCACGTTGCAGAGGGTGAACTGGCCTTTACCGTCCGTGGCTTTCCAGAATCCGGGTTGTTCGGCCGCGGCCAGGGTGGAACCAAAGGGAAGGGCCGGGATCTTCATATCATACCATTGTTTTAACAGGATGGCGCTTTCCGGCATGTCCATCCAGATATTGATGATCTGGGAGCCGGTGTCTTTGGCTTTTATGAGGGCCATGGAAAAATCCGATGCGCCCGTGGGGAAAATTTCCGTGCCTGTGACTTCAAACCCTTTGGAACCGGCAACCTTTGCCATGACTTCGGCGGCGCCCCTGGCATGGGACACATCCTGGGCAATGATAAAGACCTTGGTAAAGCCGTACTGTTCTTTCAAGTCGGCAAAATTGGCGATCATTTCTCCTATCAGGTTGACGGCTTCCCCGTGAATCCTGAAGCAGTATTTGAATTTGTCATATTCTTTTTCCACGGTTTTATGATATGCAGGCGTTAATACGCCGCTGGTGACAATGGAAATTTTCTTATTTTTGGATAAAAGGGACATGGCGGCCAGGGCTGCTTCCGAACGGTTGGGCCCGCCCACGATAAAGTCTGCGTTTTTGTTCAGGATAAGCCTTTCAACGGCCATGAGGGCTTCGCTGACGGGAACCCCCGGTTCAAGATCCCGGGTGTCGATGACTTCCACCTGAAAAGGCCTCTTGGTCCCCTTCACGTCCACACCGCCGGCGGCATTGATCTCGTCCACGGCCAGTTTTATCCCTCTTTCGGCCGTCCATCCGTAAAGATAGGCCATGGACAAGGGTGCACCGATAATAATGGGTTTTTCCGCAAAGGCATAGCCTCCCCATGATAATACAAAAAGGCTGACGATAAGGGTGAGAATCATACGTGATGGTTTGCGCTTCATTCGTTTTCTCCTTTAAATTTGTCCATTATCAATAATATTCAAGATCCTTTGGGATCCGGCAAGCCGATGTCATACTCCTTTATTTTGGATTTAAGACGATGCAATGATATTTTTAAAAGACGGGATGTTTTTTCAAGATCCCAGTGTGTTTTGATAAGGACATTCAAAAGATGCTCTTTCTCGCTTTCTTTGAGTGATTTTATTTCCATATCCAGCTCCAAGACGTTTTTTCAACATTCTTGCAAAAGACGTAAATAAATCATCCAGTTGAGAGGGGAGACGAGAAGAGCCAACGTACTGATACAGCGCAACAGTCAAAAGAATAGTTTATATTACAGCAAAGAGCGTGCCGTGAAAATGAAATTCTGCTGAAAAAATGAATCTCCTTTACCGGATAGGGATTCCACTAATGGATAAAAATTATTTATCGGGCTGGACAGGGATTTTGGCGGGAGAGGTAGAAAAATTTTTTCCATGCCTAGAAAAAAATCAATGCTGCCGGATCTCATATTTTTTGATTTTGCTTCTTAAGGTAGGGAGGGTAATCCCCAGGAGCTTTGCCGCCTGGGATTTATTCCAGTCCAGCCGGGAAAGGGTTTTTTGGATATGGTCCTTTTCAAGATGGGCCAGGGAAAAGGCCTCAAGCCCCTGGTCCGGCAAAAACGGGGACTGGATGAGGATCCGGTCGATATCATCCCTCAGCAGCACATTTCCCCGGCATCCCACCAGGGCTTGGACAATGGTGTTTTCAAGCTCCCTGACATTGCCTTTCCAGGTATGGGTGATAAGTTTTTCCACAACGCCGTCCTGGATTTTGGTGACCCGGGTTCCCAGCTCCAGATTGATTTTGTTTAAAAAATGTTCCACCAGCAGGGGAATATCCGATATCCGGTCGGAAAGGGGTGGTATCCGGAGGGTGAACACTTTGAGCCGGTAGAAGAGATCCTCCTTGAAAAGTCCCTGGCTCACCCGTTCGGACAGGTCACAGTTGCAGGCTGCAACAATCCGGCAATGGCTTTTCTGCACCTTGGTCCCTCCAACCCTTGTGTATTCCCTCCGTTGAAGGAACCCCAGGAGTTTTCCCTGAATTTTCAAGGGCAATTGGGCAATTTCATCCAGAAACAGGGTGCCGTTTCCGGCCAGTTCAATTTTTCCCGTGGTGGTCTGGTCCGCCCCGGTAAACGCCCCTTTTTCATGGCCGAACAATTCGCTCTCCAAAAGGGTGTCCACCACGGCTGAACAGTCAAATACAACAAAGGGTTCATCCTTTAAAGCCGAATTCATGTGAATGACCCTTGCCGTGAGTTCCTTACCCGTGCCGGTTTCTCCCTGGATGAGCACATTGACCCGGCTGGTGCACACCAAGCCCATCATTTTGAAGATATCCCGCATTTTTTCACTTTTGCCGATAATCCTGAGGGAGTTTGCGGGTTTGGCCGTAACAGGCTTTAAGTCCGGCGTATCCCGGTCGATTTTCAGAATGTGGACGGCCCTGTCTACCGCCTGTTCCACCTGGTCAATGTCCAGAGGTTTGTGGATATAATCAAAGGCGCCTCGCTTCATGGCCATGATGGTGGTTTCCATGTCCTGGAAAGCCGTGATCATGATGATTTTGGAGGGGACCTGCTGTTCCATCATGGATTTGAGCACATCCAGACCGTTCCCGTCGGGGAGCCGGATATCTAGGATAACGATCTGGGGGTGTTCCTGTTCAAAGAGGAGGAGTCCTTTTTCTCCTGTATCCGCCGTGAATACCTGGAGTCCTTTTTCTTCCAGAAACATCTGGAGGGTTTCAAGAATAGAATGCTCGTCATCCACCACCAGTATTTTAGCCACCCCGATCCTCCCTAAAAAATAACAGCCGGATGATTGTTTTCCTATTCAATTTGAAGCCATAAGTCAAGCCCGGGCAAATTTTGCGGTCTGGTTTTCGGCGGGATGCCGGACGGGCAGGGCAAAATTAAATTCTTGTCCTGTCCCGTTCGCTGAGAATGAAATCCTGGAAGGCGTCTCCTTCGAATATGCCGATTTTGCCCCGGATTTCCAGGAATTCATCAAAATTGTGAAGAAAGATATCCAGAAGTTCCGGGTCAAAATGCTCACCGCTTTCCTTTTGTAACATATCAAAGACAAGGCCGGGAGGGTAAGCTTCTTTATAGGGCCGTTTTGAGGTCAGGGCATCAAAGGTGTCGGCAATGGCTACAATCCGTCCGGACAGGGGAATGTCCGTTCCCTTGAGTTGATTGGGATACCCGTTCCCATTGAATTTTTCATGATGGGTCAGGGCGATCTCATGGGCCGCTTGAAGGATTTTAGATTTGGACCGGGATAAAAGCCTGGCGCCGATTAGGGTATGGGTTCGGATGGTTTCAAACTCGGTATGGGTCAGTTTGCCCGGTTTTAAGAGAATGCTGTCCGGGATGCCGATTTTTCCGATATCATGCATGGGCGAGGCATAAAATAGGGTATCGATGAATTCCTGGGACAAATTCAATTTTTCCGCCATGAGGGCGCAGTATCGACCGATGCGGATGATATGGTCCCCGGTGTCCTCGTCTTTATATTCCGCCGCCATGACCAGACGGTGGATGGAATCCACATAGGATTCCTTGAGGTCTTCATGGGCTTTTTCGGCAATCTGCCGGAGTCTTCTTTCCCTCAGGACCCGGTCCACTCTGAGGATCATCTCCCTTGGAGAAAAGGGTTTTTCAACGAAATCACTGGCTCCCAGGCTGATGATTTCATCATACTGGTAACTGCGGATCTGGCCCGTCATGACGATGACATCGGCGGAAAAATCGGATTTGATGATTTTGGCAAGCTCGATACCATCCATGCCCGGCATGTCGATATCCGTCACCACCACATCATAGGGAGCGGTTTTTATTTTTTCCAAGGCGGTTTCACCGTTGTCTGCGAAAGAACAGGCATGTCCTGTTTTTTGAAGGGTTTGTTCCAGCAGATCCCTGATCATGGGTTCGTCATCCACCACCAGGATATGGATGGTTTGAGGATCAGCAGAAATAAAATCATTCATCACGATTTCTCCAGGAGTCGGTTGATGGTTTTAACGAGGGTCTTCATGGGGATGGGTTTTTGAAGGACATCGATAATGCCCGCGGCCTTGGCAAGGGCAATGAGGGGCTCACTTTTGGTGCCCGTACACAAAAGAACAGGGATATCGTTACGGATTTCCAGCATTTTCCGGGCCAGGTCCAGGCCCTGCAGTTTCGACATGATATGGTCCGTAACAATGAGATCATACGCTTGCGGATGCTTTTTGAAGGCTTCCAGGGCCTCCACGCTGCTCACATATCCTTCCACTGTGTACCCGACCCGTTCCAGGACGATTTTTCCGAATTCGACCAGGGATTCTTCATCATCCAAAAGCATCACATGGCCGGTTCCCCCGGGCAGGTCCCGGTCTTGTCCGGTATACGATCCGTCTTGCCCGGTCTGCCTTAAGGGAAGCAGCACCTCAAAGGAAGACCCTTTGCCGGGAAGGCTCTCCACCAGGATGGTTCCCCCGTGGCTGACGGCTATGCCAAAGGCCACGGCAAGACCCAGCCCGGTTCCTTCCTTGGGTTCCTTGGTCGTAAAATAAGGATCAAAAATTCGTTCAAGGATTTCGGGATCCATGCCCGGACCCGTGTCCTGAACCAGGATCCGGGCATAAGGACCCGAGGCCATATTGGGACAGGCAGAGGCCTGTTCCGTATCCAAAAAAATGGAATCCAGGCCGATAGTGAGTTTTCCACCGGTCCCGGCCATGGCCTGGACGGCATTCCGGCAGAGGTTGAGAAGCAATTGCTGAATTTTTGCCGTATCGGCCAGAACGGTTCCGGTTTCTTCCTTCAGGTCCATTTTCAATTCCATTGAAGAGGGAAAATCGGGTTTCATAAAATTGATGATGGAATTCAAAACCGGGGTGATCCGGATATGGGTTCTTTCCTGATCCGTTTCCCTGCAAAAAGTCAGGAGATGCTGAACCAGTTCCTTGGCCCGGAAGGCGGCGCTATGGATTTTTTCAAGGCTGACGCCGATGGTGGAAGATTCCGGCACCTTTTCCATGGCGGCCAGGTCGCAATAGCCGATGATAATGGAGAGGATATTGTTGAAATCATGGGCTATCCCCCGGGACAGGGTGCTGACGGCCTCCATCTTCTGGGCCTGCTTGAGAATGGTTTCCATGCGTTTTTGTTCGAGCAATTCTTTTTTCAACTGCTCATTGGATTTGGTCAGTTCCCGGGTTCGAAAGGATACTTCATCATTCAGGGTCTGTCGGGTTTTCCGGAGTTGAAGCTGTAATTGGCGCATCACAAAATGGGTTTTCAGCCGGGTCAGCACTTCTTCTTTCTGGAAGGGTTTTGTGATATAATCCGACCCTCCCAATTCAAGCCCGGTGACTTTATTGATCGGGTCCGTCATGGCGGTCATGAACAGGATGGGAATGTCCTTTGTCTTTGGATTCGCCTTTATCTGCCGACAGACTTCAAATCCATCCATTTCAGGCATGAGGACATCCAGAAGAATGATATCCGGAAAGGCGTCCTGCAAAAGCCGCAGGGCCTCTTTCCCATTGGATGCGACCACCAGGTTGAACCCGAACTGATCCAGCAATTCTTTCAGGAATGCTATATTTTCAGCCTCATCATCAACAATCAGGATCAGGCTTTTGGACGCATGGGGCGGGATCATTTTTCCCCCTTTATATCGAAGACTCATTTGTGTATGAAATTGAGTTCGATGGAATTTTATGTGATGGGTAAATTATAGAGATATGGCCGAAACTGTCAAGCAGTCATTTCTTTGCATTGATTCAAATGAAATATCTGCGTATGATACGCTGTCCGTCAAATATTAAGAGAGGGTATGATGCTGAACCTTTATGCTGCCAAATGGTGTCCCCATTGTACGAAAACCGTTGAATATCTCAAAAAGAAAAAAATTCCGTTCAATTATATTGAAATCGAAGACCAGCCGGACGATATCGTCCAAAAGGTCGTCCAGGCCAATGGAGGAGAGGACTGGGTGGTCCCCTCCCTTGAATACAACGGGCGATGGAGAGAAGGAAAGGAGTATAATGAACTGGAACTGCATTTTGATCTGAAAAAGCTCGGAGTGATTTAGAATTTCTTTACAATACCCCTGAAATAGCAGAGGGGTCTTTCCGGAAGCCTTAGCGGATATAAATGTCCCCGTACCGTCTTTTTCAAGTCGCTTATGTCGGGCAGGCCCTTTTCCGGCCGGAAGGATTTTAAAAACATTTCTCCCCAGGTGTTCATATATATCAGGGTATAATCGGTGATCTCGCGCTGCTGCCAAGGGCTGTAAAAATTGACGGATACAAAAAGACCGGCCAGGGCCTCCTTATTTAATAAAGGATCAAATCCCACAGATTGATGGATCAGAGGACCGAAAAAATCGTACAGGGCCTTGAACAGTTTTCGGATATCATCGGTGGTCACCGGTGTGGGGTTTGGCACCAGATGAACCATGGGATTGTCCTTATAAATATCGTTGATCATCAGCCATGCCCCTATTTCCTCAATGCTTTGCGCCAAGATCAAGGGTTCTAAACCATCAACGGTTTTGCCGGTTTTATGGATCAATTCCCAGGCGATTTCCCCTTCCTTTGTCCGGGTATATTTCACATGAAGTCCGCTGAAATGGAGAGCGGTTTTAGAAACCAGCAGTATTTTTGCGATTTTATTCGGTTGCCGGGATAATTCCGCATAGACCTTCCGTCCCAGAACCGTTCTGTCTTCAGGAGAAATCAGGATTTCATCTCCGGGCAGGTCCTCAAGGGCCTTGTTCAGGAATTTATATTTTTTGATGATATAGGTTTTCAAAAGGTTGGACAGCTCCACAATGTTTTTGTAGGGCCATGAGGCGTAATCTCCGATCCTGAACATTTTTTCCCTGGACCAGCCCCATTTTGCCAGGCAGTGCTCTATCAATATTTTCCGAAGCCCGAAAACCGTACCGTCCAGGTCATTGGGTTTTGAAACACCGAGTTTAAGGAAAAAACAGGTCAGCAGAAGAGAGACGGATTCTTTATCCTTGGAGGCGTTAAAATAATTCAGAAGATTATCGACAAGGATAAAATAAGCGTCATTCCGGGCCAGTTTGAGATTGACCCCGGAATTCATCCATTCATCTTTATAGATATTGCACAATAGGGGCTTTTGGCCTTGTTCACAGACGTATTTTTCCAGCAGGGCCATTTTCAGGATGGATTTAAAGGGGCTTTTCAGGCTTTTAAACATCTGCCAGATGGAAGCGCCGAAAAATTCACCCGTGGGAATGGCATGGATATCCCCCAGATCGATATACCGGAAAAAATCAGGCAGGCCTGAGATCAGATTCAGGATGGTATTGTAATGGTTTTTGCTGAAGGCCGTGGGCAAGACGGACCACAGGGGAAGCTTGCCCGCCACATGGATCATGGCCCGGTAAAATTCTTCTTTTAACAGCATGGCCTGGGCCGAGCCTGAACTTTCCAGGGTGGAATCGCCAAAGTCGTTGTTACACGCCTTCATAATATCCACCCTGAAAAACGTGACCTGGATATGAAATTCTTCCCGGGCGTAGGTTTCAATGGCGCGAAGCTTTTTTTCCAGGAGGGCCAGTTCATTTTCGGTGAAGCGCGTTTCGTGGAGGCATACCCAGTAATCAATATCAGAGTCGTCGGCCTGGGCCACGGACCCGATGCTTCCCATGGTGAACAGTCCGTCAATGGCCGGGCTTTGGGGCGGCCGGGAAACCTGTTTCCCCCCCCGGCTGTATTTTAAAATGATCTCAAGGGTTTCAGGGTCAGGATGATAATCAAAAATCCCATGGGGGGTTTCTTTTTCAAACCCCTGCCGGATTCCCGGTAAGGCCGTATTTTCATGGAGAAGATAGGGAATGATCTGAAAAAGGTCAGCCTGCCTGGGTTTGAATACGTCAAAGGCCGTGATGAGGCTGTACCTGTTCTGGCGCATGAATTTGATTTCACCATAATGAATGAATTCACCGAAAATCAATATATTGAGTTTCGAAAGCAGGTTTTCATCAAATTCAGGCATATCTTCCGGCTGTAATTGATATTTCCGGGCATTTAAATCAATGTCGTCTTTTAAAAGTGAAGGCCTTATATGGGTGGGAAAACGGCAGAACTGGGCCTGAATCCCGCTGAAATCGGCCTGATCCAGGTTGGACGTCACAAAAGAGATCCCCCTGAGGATGGAATAGGCAAAGCAGGAAAAGGACAGATCTGTCTTTTCAAATGAGGTTTTGGACAGGGTGGCGCCGATAAAAAAAGAGCCGCTCATCAGGGCCTCATCAAAATTGGACTGGTGAATGGAAACGCCCTGGAAACTACAGTCCTTGAAAACGGCTCCTTTTGCGTTGACATGGATAAAAACGGCTTCATCAAAGGAGACATGGGTGAAAACAATATTCTGAAGGTCTACCTGATAGAGGATGCATTTTTTAAAAGAGGCATTGGAAAAAGAGGCATTGGAAAAATTTGAATCCTTGATCACGGAACCGGCAAAATAGGCTACCCGGTTCAGACAGACCAGGGAGGACAGGTCTGCCTGGATGATGGGATCACCGTTGAAATCGATGAGGTCCTGTTTTTTATCCTTTTTCAGAGCCTCAATTTTTTTTGCCGGCCCGGAAGATGAAAAAAAGGATTTGAGGAGGCCTTCAGGCTTTTCCGATTCTAGTTTTTCCACCCTTTGGCCCATGGCAAGAAAGGGCTCTTCAAAACCCCGGCCCTCCATTGTCAGGATCTGTTTTGCCTTTCTGATAAATTCATGAACCCCTTTTTGGATGCCGGGGCCGGATTTAGCGACATGGTTTTGAAGCATCCCCACGACCCGTTCAGGCCTTTTCTGGATGATGCCGAAAACCGCTGCCAGATTGATTTCAATATTTGATCCCCCATAGGCGGCACGGTTCAGGGCCATATCCTGGATAAAGAAAAAGGAGATTTTGGACAAGCCGGAGATTTCATTATAGAGATGCGCCATGAGATGGGGGTGCATTGACCGGACCCTGTCGACCACTTCGATCAGGGGCAGTTTTCCCGACACCATAAGGGCTTTGAAGGCATGGAAGGCTTCCTCCCCCAGGCTGATTTTTTCCAGCAGCGACAAAATGGGGTCAAAGAGTTCAGGATAGGTTCCCAGGGCAGAGTCCTCTATGATTTGATAAAGGGTCTGCCGGACATGGGGATGGATTTCCTTTTCCAGTATTTCTTCAAGAAGGCCGGGAGTTATTTTTTCCGTTGTCATGGCCAGGGCTTTCAGCCCTTCCACCCTGACCGCAGGGGAACCGGACCGGACAAAGCCGGACAGGATGGTATCCGGATCTCTTAAAACCGGATCTAAATTGTATAAAAACGGGTCCATATCCTCTTTTGCATCAAACAGCCCGGCATAGAAATGAATGACGGCGTCCTTTTGCTGGACGGCCCGGACCATTTGCCTGAAAACGGGCCCGAATTTTAACCGGAGTTCGGGAGAGGCTTTCAGGTATTCGTGGATAAGGTCCAGGCGCTGCGAATCCGTTGCGTTCAAGAGGATTTTTTCCAGGGATGCCATGGTGATCCGTCGCATACAAAGCGCCTTAAAGATAAAATAGGCGCCCTTGCCTTCAAACCCGAGCAGGGTTTTTACAATAAAAACTTGCTCTTCCAAGGAAATTCCCGGCCTGATCCGGGAAAAAATCCGGCTGCAGACCCGGGCCGAATCTTTCATTGCAGCGAGTTGCCCATGTTTGTCCACCGGGTTTTTCAACCGTGCGAGGACTCCGGCCTGAAGTCTTTGCAGGGTTTCCCGGGCCTGAACCCGGACAGCGGAATGATAGGAATCAATTCCTTTGAGAACCATCTGTATGGCAAGGTCAGGGGTAGAATTTCCTGCGGCTTTTATCAGATCGATTTTCCGGTCTTCCAAAAGCGTGTCCCAATAGGCTTCAAAACTATGGATGTCTTTATCACTCATTCCTGATATATAATATTGTTTGTCAAAACGGTCAAAACTTAATTATTTTAGGGCTTGGAACTCCATTATGATAAAAACCGTCATCATGGTCCTGGGATCTGCCGCGGCCCTTTATACCCTCGTCCTGGCCGCCTTCTATCTGTTCCAGGAAAAGATGATATTTTTCCCCGGCCCGGCCCGCTTCGGCCATTGCCCGGACATGCAGCGCCGCGGGGCAAAGGCCGAATCCTTCGGGGATATCCGGTATTATATTCAGAAAAGCCCGTCCCCGGAGCAGTGGATCATCATCTTCCACGGCAATGCCGGCAATGCCTGCGACCGCACCTATTTCCTGGACCTTCTGGAAGGGTTCCCTGCAAACCGGGTGGTGTTTGAATATCCCGGCTTCGGCCGGGACGGGAAGAAACCCGGCGAGCCCGTTATCCTGGAAGGGGCCCTTGCCCTGGTCCGCCATATCCAGACCCTGGACCCCGGCCTTCCGGTCTATCTTATGGGCGAATCCCTGGGAACCGGCGTGGCCGCCTTTGTTGCATCCCGGACCCCGGTCAGCGGCCTGATCCTGATCTCCGCCTATCCCTCCCTGGCCCGTGTGGCCCGCTACCATTATCCCTGGCTGCCCGTGCACCGGCTCATGAAACACCGGTTCGAGGCCTCGGCCTGGGCAGGCCAAACCCCGGCCCTCCTGTTCCACGGCACAGCGGACGACATCATCCCCATCCGGTTTGCCAGGGAGCAACTGGCCTGTTTCAAAGGCGAAAAATCCCTGGTGGAAATTCCCGGCGCCGGCCACAACGATATCACGGATGCCGGCACCGGCCTCATCCGGGAAAAGATCCATTCGTTTATAACCCAACCCTGAACAAGGCCGGCGCCTTGCCGGTTAAACCAACCGGTGTGTGTCTATAGTATCCGCTTGACATGATATCATAATGTAGTATCATGTATGTCATGAACAACAAGCAGAGACAAACCCTCAATAAAATACTTGAGAAATCTGAGCGATCCGATATCCCTTGGTCTAATATCGAATCCTTAATTATTGCGCTTGGTGGAGAAATATCTGAAGGGCGAGGGTCCCGAGTCAGAATCGTTTTAAACGATGTAAAAGCAGTTTTTCATCGGCCGCATCCCGGGCGAGCTGCAGAAAAGGGCGCGGTAAAATCAGTAAGAAGATTTTTACAGGAAGCAGGAGTGATATCATGATGGAATATAAAGGATATTTTGGTAAAGTCGAATTTGATGATGAGGCAAATATTTTTTACGGTGAGGTTATAAATTTAAGAGATGTTGTAACCTTTCAAGGTGAGACTGTTACAGAATTACGCAACGCTTTTCGTGACTCTATTGACGATTATCTTGATTTTTGTGCATCTCGTGGCGAAGAACCTGAAAAGCCATATTCCGGTAAATTCGTTGTACGTGTCGATCCTGAGCTTCATAAAACCATCTTTATAGAAGCAAAAAAGACTGGAAAAAGCATCAATACATGGGTCTCTGACAATCTATCCAAAATACTTCAAGAAAACACACAACCATCACATTAACTCAGATAAGGCTACCGCCTTGCTGGTTATACGGACCTTCACGGCAAGGAAGTTCCCTTCCTGAGCTTTTTCTTATCCAGTTTTCCAACGCTGGTCAGGGGCAGTTCCTTTCTGATCTCAATGTCCCTGGGAATCTCGTAGGCGGCCAGTTTTTCCTTTGCAAAGGCGGTGATGCCGGCCTTTAAATCCGCTTCGCTGCCCTGGAACCCGGCGTCTTCATCAAGGGTCACATAGGCTTTGACGAGTTCCGACCCCGGTTTTTTAGGATCGGGAAAGCCGATGGCGGCGACCTGGGCAATGGCCGGATGGTCCGTCAGGATATCCTCGATTTTTTTTGAAAAGACCTTGAACCCGCTGACATTGATCATGTCTTTGGTCCGGTCCACGATTGTCAGATACCCGTCCGCATCCTGGATGGCCACATCCCCGGTGTGAAGATAGCCCTCGGCATCCATGACCTGAAGGGTTTCTTTCGGCAGCTTATAATATCCCTGCATCACCTGGGGGCCTTTGATGCAGATTTCGCCGGGCTCTCCCTGGGCCACGGGGTTCTGGGTATCCGGGTCCACCAGCCGGATATCCGTGTTGGGCAGGGGCAGGCCGATGCTGCCCAGTTTCTTTTGGCCCATGACGGGGTTCATGGCCGTCAGGGGGGAGGTTTCCGTCATACCGTAGGCTTCGATGAGTTTTCCTTTTCCGATGATCTGTTCCAGTTTTTTCTGGGAATCTTCGGGATAGGCGGCGGCGGCCGTTACGCAGACCTTCAGGGTGGAATGGTCCATGCGTTTGAATTTCGGGTTTTCCATGAGCAGATGGTAGAGGGAAGGCACATTGGCCGTGAAAAAGGGTTTGTATCCGGCCATGTCGGCGCAGATCCGGTCCGTATCCCTGGGGTTGGGAATCAGGATCTGGGTGATGCCGTAGGAAAGGAAAATGGAGCTGGTGAACAGCCCGGCAATATGAAAGAGCGGAAAGGCGGATAGCGCGGTTTTCTCTCCCTTTTTCAGGTGAAGCCAGGAGGAGACAATGGCCATGTCGGCCAGGGCATTCCGGTGGGTGATGACCGCTCCCTTGGGCGTTCCCGTGGTTCCCCCGGTATATTGCAGATAGGCCGTGTCGCCGGGGCTGATCTCCACCCGGGGCCGGGCCGGGGAAAACTGCTTTGATGCAAGGATATCGCGGAATTGAAAGATCGTCTTTCCCTCCAAGGGACTGATTTTTCCCTTGGGAATCTTGCCCAGGAGTTTGCCGAGAAAGCGTTTCGGGGCCGGCAGAAATCCGCCCACGCTGGCCACTGCCACAAGCTTTAATTCCGGAAGCGTGGAATGAATCCGGGTCAGGTATTTTTCAAACAGGGCATCCAGGGTCACAAAGCCTCTGGCATCGGAGTTTTTCAGTTGAAAGGCGGTTTCGTCCAGGGACAGGAGGGGGGACACGCCGGAAACCGCACAGCCGGCCTTAAGGGCGCCCATGACGCTGATGACGTATTCCGGGATATTGGGCAGGCTGATGCCCACCACGTCCCCTTTTTTAAACCCGTTGGACAGGAGCATATGGGCAAACCGGTTGGCATATTGATCCAGCTCGGAAAAGGAGATCTCAACCCCCATAAACGCCAGCGCAGTTCTTTTGGGAAATGCGTCCATGGTCTGATGATACACCTGATCCAAAGTGGTTTCCCACAGCATTGGGTCCAGATCCTCGATCCCCGGATCATAGGATAATTTCCAAAACGCCTTCATTTTTGAATCCCCCTTTCCCTGATAATGGTTGGACATCTATTTTTTGTTTCTATATTTTTATGGCTGCTGAAAATCCTCCCAATATGGCATGGCTTATCTTTCCGGGCGTGACGCAGTCGCCCGCCGTGGAGAACGGAATGCCAAGGTCTTTGACCTGTTCTTGGATATCCCGGACCGGGGCTGATCCCAAGGCCGGGATGACGGTGTCAAACCGTTCCGTTCCGGTTTTTACCTTGGTTTCGAATTCAACCTGTCCGGATTTTATGGAAACCACTCGGGTTTGAGTGAGGACCCTGACCCCATAGCGTTTCAGATTGTTCATCAATATCCATTTGGTGGATTTTCCCACATCCTGCCCCGCCTTTTCCTGCATTTCAAAGACGGTGACCCGGCAGGACCCGGTGAACATATAATGCTTGAGCCGGTCAAGATCCATGGCATCGTAGGTGACCAGAAAATGAAGCATCTCCGGGGAGAGGGTGCCTTTATGGGCCACAAACAGGGCGGTTTCCAGCCCCACGGCTCCGCCGCCGATGACGGCCACATTTTTCCCCAGGAAGGGATTGTTTTTCAGGACCTCCCAGGAGGAGATGACGCCGGGGCCGTCTATGCCTTCAATGGGTGGAACCAGGGGTCTGGCGCCCTGGGCGATGACAAGGTGGTCCGGGTGGGCGGTTTTGATCAGGTCAAGATCCGCCGCTGTATTCAAATGAACCGGGATTCCATATTTTTTCAGCATGGCCCGGTAATACCGGATATATTCCAGGAGTTCCCGTTTATGGGGCGGGGCCCCGGCCATCCAGAGCTGGCCGCCGATATCATCGGCCCGTTCATAAATGTCCACCTCATGCCCGGCTATTCTGGCCGTGAGGGCCGCCTCAAGGCCGGCCACACCGGCCCCCACCACCATGACCCGTTTGGGCCGGACGCAGGGAATGATCCGCCGTTCGCCTTCAAATCCGGCCCGCACATTTCCGATGCAGGACACGGGCCGGCCGGAAAAGATTTCATCGGTGCACCCCTGGGAACAGGCCACGCAGGGCCTGATTTCTTCAGGGGTTCCATTTTTGGCTTTCTGGGGCCAGAAGGGATCGGCAATGAGGACCCGTCCCAGGTTGACCATGTCGGCCAGGCCGTCCCTTAATATCCCTTCGGCCTGGTCCGGGGTGGTGATGCGGTTGGAGGCCATGACCGGGATGGACACGGCCTGTTTGATATTCCAGGCCAGGTGGGAAAAGCCCGACCGGGGCAGATCCATGGGAAGCTGGGGGATTTTGGATTCATGCCACCCGCCGGTCACATTGATGATATCTACCCCGGCTTTTTCATAAATCCGGGCAATGTCCGGGGTCTCGGCATCGGTGGTGCCGCCGGGGACAAAATCATTGCCGGCCATCCGGATGCCCAGGGGAAATTCAGGCCCCAGCGCATCCCGGAGCATTTCCAGGATCTGTCTCGGGAACCTGGCCCGGTTTTCAAGGCTGCCGCCGTATTCGTCCGTCCTTTTGTTGGTCAGGGGGGATAAAAACTGGGTGATGAGGTATCCGGCGGACCCGATGATTTCCACTCCTTCAAACCCGGCTTTTTTCGCCCTGAGGGCAGCGTCGCAAAAGGCTTTCTGCACGGTTTTGATATCTTCCGGGCTCATTTCTCTGGGGGTGGTTTTGGAATATTTGGAAAACACGGCCGAAGGCGCCATGGGGGTTTCGTTGTTGATGAGAAAGGGATGGGTATAGGCCCCTCCGTGGAAAAGCTGGATCCAGGGGCTTGCCCCATGGGCCTTGATCAATTCCGTGGCCTTGATAAAGGAATCCACGGCATCATCCTTGGCCAGGGACAGGACCGCAAACCCGGACCCGGTAAAATCGATTCCCACGGGGCCGATGGTGACAATACCAGCCCCGCCCCTGGCGATCTCGGCATAGAAATGATAATATTTATCGTTCAGCCTGGTGTCATAGGAATACAAAAGACCTAGGGAAGGATAGGCGATCCGGTTTCTGATGGTGAGCCCGTTGATCCGGATGGGGCTGAAAAGCTGGGTATACATGGGGCCTCCTTATAACCCGGAAAATTTTGCGATGACATCGCACATGACTTCGCTGGCGCCGCCGCCAATGGAAATGAGCCGGGAATCCCGGTAAAATCTTGAGATTTTCATGTCGTTCATGAATCCCATTCCCCCGTACATCTGGAGGCAGCCGTCGGCCACTTCGGTCAGCAGGTCCCCGCTTTTCAGCTTGGCCATGGAAATCATCAGGGTGGCATCCTGACCGGCCATCTTCATTCTCACGATATGATAGGCCAGTTGCTGAAGGCATTCGATTTCCGTGAGCCATTTGGCGATCCTGTGGCGCAGCACCTGTTTTCTGATCAGGGGTTTGCCGAAGACAATGCGGCCCTTCAGGTATTCCACGGCATCGGCGATCATCTGCCGGGCCCAGACATAGGCCATGGGAATGGCGCTGAACCGTTCATGCTGGAATTGCATCATCTGCTGGATAAAGCCTTCGCCTTCCCGGCCGATGAGGTTTTCGGCCGGAATCCTCATGTCGTCAAAATACAGTTCAGCCGTATCCGAGCTTCTCATGCCCAGTTTGTCCAGTTTTTTGCTGACCTGGAATCCGGCGATGTCCGTGGGCACCACAAACAGGGAAAAACTGTGATACCCCGGTTCATCGCTGGTCCTGGCCAGGAGGGTGAGAAAATCGGCCTGGGTCCCGTTGGTGATAAAGGTTTTGGACCCGTTCAGGATATAATGGTTCCCGTCTTTTTTTGCAAAGGTCTTTAAGGCGGCCACATCGGACCCGGCATCGGGTTCGGTCACGGCAATGGCCGCCACCAGATCGCCCTTGAGAGCCGGTTTCAGATAGGTTTCCTTGAGATAATCGGACCCGAAATCATAGATGGCCGGGGTGGCCATATTCATTTGAACGGCAATGGCCATGGGTATCCCGCCGCAATGAATCCGGGCGCATTCTTCAAGCACCACGGTTTCATACCAGTAGTCCAGGCCCTCCCCTCCCCATTTTTCATCATACCGGATGCCCAGGAACCCCAGGTCCCCCATTTTTTTAAACAGATCGTGCAGGGGGGCGATCCCTTTCTCCTCCCAC